>Ga0247727_10000479_pt1 | contig 97066 bp, 102 predicted proteins | sample WisWelCaveWW1625_FD_202498 | JGI IMG/M metagenome (GOLD analysis project Ga0247727, IMG submission 202498) | Biofilm microbial communities from Wishing Well Cave, Virginia, United States - WW16-25 | ecosystem: Environmental > Aquatic > Deep subsurface > Groundwater > Cave microbial mat...
CATCTCGGGCAAGAGCGATTGGGGCGTCTTCCAGGTGCCGGGCACGCTCGAGCGCATGCAGACGGCGGCCTGCACGAAAATGCTCGGCTGCCACCTGGTCGATGGCGCGGGGCACTGGGTGCAGCAGGAGCAGCCCGACGCCGTCGTGCGGCTGCTGCTCGGCTTCCTGGGGCGGTAGCGCAGTGCCCTCTCGGGCAGCCGGAACGATGCCTCAGGTCGCGGGCCGCGCTTTGCGGAAGCCCAGCGGCCGCGGCTGCCTCTTGCCTTTCGGCTGCATCTTGCCCAGCCAGCGCCCGCCGGCCTTGACCAGGCGCTGCAGCGCGCTCAGCCCCGTCTCGGCCGGCACCACAACGCTCTTGCCGCCGCGCTTGCCGAACTCCGGCGCTGCCTTCCTGCCGTCCTGCACTTTGCTCATCCTGCGCCTCCTGTTCGATAGCCCTCGCCGCAACCGCGCCCGCTACCTGACCTTGAGATGCTGCAGCCGGTCCTGCACCCGCCGGCAGGTTTGCGCCCATTCCCTCCGGGTCATGTGGGTGCCCTGATCCCACATGCGCTCGCAGTCGGCCACGGCGGCGTCGTGGGCTTGTCGTGCGGACGCCTGCCCGGCCAGGGCTTTCGGGTCCCCGACCAGCGCCGGCGGCTTCACCGACTCGGCCGACGCAACGCTTGCGCTCGTGCACAGCATGGTCATCGAGACGACCAGCATGCGCGCGAGAAAAGTGTCTCTGGTGGGCAGGGCCATTATCATCTGGTCAAGGAACTCCTTGTGGAAGCAACGTCAGCGACAGAAACGGCCGCGTCGGCCAGGTGGCACCGCAGCCGCGCGCGTGGCCGCCGCCAAGTCTCGCGGGGCGCGGCGCCCCACAGGGCAGCCTCGAGGTCCGAGGGGGCCTGCAGGCGGCGCGCTCCTGCTCGATTGCTCCGCGCGAGACGGCAAGAGCGCGAACGTCGCAAACGCCATGACGACAGTTCGATACCGGACGGCGCACGCAAATAACAACTGGGGAGCGAAAGGCAGTATTTCCAGGCGAAAGTCAAAATAAAACTCGCGAATTGCGAGCGAAACGGTTTTCTGCAATAGAATTTCCTGGCTTTTCTCTCTTTGGCTCAGTTGTCAACGCCACCGCGAATACGAACGGCGGCGCTCCTTGTGAGCCCGCCGATGAGGAGCAAACAATGGATAATTCCCGCGATGCTGCCAGGGCGAAAATGGAGGCGGAATTTCTGCCCGAACCTTCGCCAGATACGCTGAGCCAGATCGATCGGCGGATGGCGAACGCTGCAGAGTACGTTGCCTATCACATCGGTCAGATCGACAAGAAACTCGAGCGCCTCATTGTCCTGCTGGAAAACGCCGCGGAGAAGAAAAACGAGTAACCGCGTTCGCAGGGTCGCGGAGAATAGCAACCCAGCCCGCTCGGCGGCTGTTGCTCGGCAGGTTCACTTCCGGTCGCGCCCGCAACGCCGGAAAGCTTGCCAACCGCAAGCGCGACCCCTGGTCAGGATTCCTTCGGGTTCTCGACGTCGACCTCGACCAGGCCGGTGAAATCGGCATCGTCTCCGTCCTGCTCGAGCACCGTATCGTCCTCCGGCGCGGCGACGGCGACCTCCTCGGTGGCGACCTCCAGATCCTCCGCGTCCACCACCTCTGCAGGCGCGGCGTCCTCGGCATCCAGGGACGGCGGCGTGGGCGGCACGGGGCCCGGGCGCTTGCTGCTCTGCCGCCAACCCGTCTTGCTCGCGACCGGCGCTGCGCGCCGCCCGGAGTCGGCAGTCGGTTGCGCCGCCGGCGTATATTTCGCGCTGCAGGCAGGGCACACGATCGGATCGCGACCGAGGTCGTAGAAGCGGACAGCGCACGCCTGGCACAGACGCTTGGTGCCGCGCGCGGCCTTGTTGGACTGGACGGCCGGTGCTGAGGGCATAAGTGCCTCCGAGGCATGAGGGGCGACGCAGAACCGGCGTACCGGCCCGATCGCGATGCGCGTGTCTTGACGCTGGACTACGGCCCGCTGGCGGGCCGGTCAGGCCTTCTGGATCTCGCCAGCCTGCTTGCCGCGGCCTTTCCGGTCGTCCTCCAGGACGAACGTGACCTTGTCGCCTTCATTGAGCGTGTCGATGCCGGACTTCTCGAGCGCGCTCGCGTGCACGAACACATCCTTCGAGCCATCGTCCGGCGTGATGAAACCGAAGCCCTTGGCAGCGTTGTAGAACTTGAGCGTTCCAGAAACTCTCATAGGCGCAAGCCTTTCCCGTTGCGCGCGATACGGGCCGGCCTATATGGGCGCACGCTGAGCCCGGGCAACTCAAAGTTTCGGAAAAGGGCACATGGCCGGCGACGGCGCGTGTCTCAACCAAACCGTGAGGGCGCGGCCCACCACGGATCGCACCGGCCATGCACATATGGCGCGCGCAGACGGCGATTACAAGACATAAAGCGACCCTGTGGGCCGGCTCGGACGCCGGCGCCCCGCCTCGCTGGGGCCGTGGCTGGGGCCGAAGAATGTGTGGTGACGGGACCGCAACAGCAGCGTAGGGTCGCTCGCATAACGCAACGGCGCATCGCCCTGGGCTTGACCAAGGCTGGGCGATCAGTCCCGCACTGCGCTCGGTTCGGTAGGTTGCGTTTCCAGGGTGGAAAACGTCGGCAAACGCGCGGGTCCCTACGCCAGGACCCAAGCGTGGAACGCTTTTGTCGTGCCGGCGGTTGGCTCCCCGGGGGCGAGGCCCGGTCGAGGCTGGAACCGCCGCCGACCGATGACGGCCTGAACCACGAAGGAAGCAAAGGAGAGTCGCCGATGCGCTGGCCTCTATTGGCAAGTCTGGTTGCGCTCGCCCTGGCGCCCGATGTGACCGCGGCGCAGGAGCCGCAGAGGGACATCGGCGTTCTCACCTGCGATCTCGTCGACGCCGGCGAAGCGCCCGGCGGGACCGAGACGGCGGCGCCGCAGCGGCAGTTGCGGGAGATGCGCTGCGCGTTCAGGCCCGGCAACCTCGGTCCGGAGGAAACCTACGCCGGCACGCTGCAGAGCCTGGTGGAGGACCCCTCGCTTGCCGACGGGCGGGCGATGATGTGGATCGTCAAGGGCTCGTCGGCGACCAAGGAGTTGGCGGGGCTGCTACAGCAGACCTATGTCGCCGACCCGGCTGCGCCGGCCGGACAGGTGCCGGCGCTGATCGGTGAATCCGACAGCTCGATCATCCTGCAGCCGATGGCCGACAGCCGGGTGCTGGCCGCCGCCGACCGGCGCCAGCCACCGGCCGGAGCACTGATCGTGATGGTGGCGCTGAAGCTGAAATCGACGTCGGGATGAGCGGGGGGATGAGCGGCTGCGCTCAGGCCGAGCGCCCCGGATCGCGCAGCTCGCGGAACGAGATCAGCCGCCGGCGGCCTTCATCCCACAAGACCAGCCGCACGCAGCTGAAGCTCTCGAGCAGGGTCAACCGGCCGATCGCGCCCAGCTCCGGATGCTCGCGCAAAACCTGCGGCAGGCGGTAGTAAGGAATGCGGCTGCTCAGATGATGCACATGGTGCACGCCGATGTTGGCGGTGAACCAGCGCAGGATCGGCGGCAAGTCGTAGTGTGAGCTGCCGTGCAGGGCCGCCTCGTGCAGGGTCCAGTCCGGATTCGCGGCCCAGAAAGTGTCCTCGAACTGGTGCTGCACGTAGAACAGCCACACGCCGATCGATGCCGCCAGCATCGTGATCGGCAGATGCACTAGCAGGAACGGCTTGACGCCGACGAGCCACATCATGGCGACGATGAAGACGGCAATGGCCGCGTTGGTGGTCATGGTGCTGAGCCAAGTCCGCCACCCGGACCGCGCCGCACCGATGGGCAGCCGATGCTGGACGATGAACAGATAGGCGGGGCCCAGGCCGAACATGACAATGGGATTGCGGTACAGCCGATAGCCGAGGCGGCGCCAGCGCGACAATGCGAGGTACTCCCGCACGGTCAGCGTGGTGATGTCGCCGATCCCGCGCTGCTCGAGATGACCCGAGCTGGCATGATGCACCGCGTGGCTCCCGCGCCAGACGTCGTAGGGCGTCAGCGTCAGGGCGCCGATTGCGCGTCCGACCCAGTCGTTGGCAAGGCGATGGCGGAAGAAGGCGCCGTGACCGCAGTCGTGCTGGATCATGAACAGGCGCACCAGGAAGCCGGCGGCCGGCACCGCCACCACCAGGCTCAGCCAGTAGCCGAGCCCGAGCGCCGCCCACATCAGGAACCAGAGCGCGGCGAACGAGCCGGCGGTGAGGGCAAGCTCCAGCAGGCTGCGGCCGTGGTTGGGCTCACGATAGCGGGCGAGGACTTTCGACCAATCGCGCGCGGCGGCACTGCGGAGGGAAGACGGCGGCTGTGGCGAGGGGTGTGCTTGTTGCAAAGATCCTACCCATGGGCAGCCCGGGGCGCCCGTCACGTGCATGTGGTCGGCTCCTGTAGCACACGCCGCGCGTTCCGGAGCGCTAAATTTTCGCCAGCACGCACAAGAAAAACACGGGCGAAAACCGGGTAGAGGCTGAAATTTGCTGCCCAACCCATCGTCAAACCGTCGCTTTATTCAGGCATTGGGAGTAGAAATGCATCGGGGGCGCCCACGCGGTCGCTCTCACGGAGAATCTCTATGGTCAACACCATCCGACTTTACATCGATGCTTTCTACGCCATCGCGGTCATGGCTCTTGTGGGCATCGCCTGCGGATTCGCCGCCGGCGGCATCTCGGGCAACACCGAACGGGGCCTGCAAGTGGCGCTCGGCATGTTTGCCCTTACCGGCTTCGTGCTCACGATCCGCCTCTGGCTCATGACGCGCAGGCCCACCCCGCGCGCTGTGGACGGCACTGACTGACGCCGACGGGCCTGCCTCTCAGACCAGCTGGCGCAGAATCGAGCGCGCTACCGCAATCGGCCTCAGACCCTCGGTGGGCTCGGACATCTTCCGAAGAACGCCGTCCGGCGCCATGTACAGCACGGTCACGATCTCGGCGCGGAGACTGTAGGTGCCCTTGTAGCTGCGACCGTCGCGGGTGATTTGCAGCGGCTTGGGAATGGTGCTTGGCATCGCGTCGACCTTCCAACAACGCCCCGCTGCGCGAAGCTTGTGCTATGCTTTGGCACACAGGAATGGAGAGAAATGATGGCCGATACGCGCCTCAACATCGGCATTGCTTCCAACGACCGACGCATGTTCGAGATCGTGCTGCCCGGCGTCGGCAAGATCGTGTGCGAGGCTTCGACCAAGCTGGAGGGCCCCACTGCCGGCAGGGAAGTGGAGCGCAAACAGCTCGCCAAGCTCAACGGCAAGCAGCTGAGCGAGGCCCTGACGCGAGCGCTCGAAGACTATTGAGTGCGGCACCGAGTTTCCCGAGCCGCGCAGCCGCCTTTACTATTTGTTTGCCAATTTACCGGGCATATAAAGTTTGACTTGTGCGCCGCGACATGAGACAAGCCGGCACCGCTCGATGAGCGATTTGCGGCGCTCCAGCCGCGTGAAGGGCATTTCCAGGGCTCCATAGCCCGCGATGTCCTCCTGTTGAGCGCCCCGAGAAATTCCATCCGACAGCCCAGGACACGCGGGGTGTCTCCAAGCAACTGGCCGCAGCCTGGCCTTGCGCACGACGCTGTCGGCGCGGCCGATGCTGCGCGACCACTCGAAAGAACAAGACATTGACCATGTTTTCCGACCTCGGCCTGTCTGCGCCGATCCTGCAGGCGCTCCGGGGCGAGGGCTACGAAAAGCCCACTCCCATCCAGGCCAAGGCCATCCCGATCGTGCTGACCGGCCGTGATCTGCTGGGCATCGCCCAGACCGGCACCGGCAAGACCGCCGCCTTCGCCCTGCCGATCATCCACCGCCTCGCCGCCGACCGCCGGCAGCCGCAGCGCAAGGGCTGCCGCGTGCTGGTGCTGACCCCGACGCGCGAGCTTGCAACCCAGATCGCGGAGAGCTTCCGCACCTACGGGCGGCACATCAGCCTCAGCGTCGCCATCGTGTTCGGCGGCGTCGGGCACCGGCCGCAGACGCAGGCCATGGCCCGCGGCGTCGACGTGCTGGTGGCCACGCCCGGCCGGCTGCTCGACCATATCGCCGAGCGCAATATCGATCTCTCCGGCACCGAGATCCTGGTGCTCGACGAAGCCGACCAGATGCTGGACCTGGGCTTTCTGCCGCCGATCCGCCGCATCGTGGCGAAGATCCCCATGAAGCGGCAGAACCTGTTCTTCTCCGCCACCATGCCGCCAGAGATCGGCAAGCTGGCCGACGAGCTGCTGCGCGACCCAGCCAAGGTTGCAGCGGCGCCCACGGCGACGACGGTCGACAGCGTCACGCAGCGGGTGATCCATGTCGAAACCCACAACAAGCGCTCGCTGCTGGTGGAGCTGTTCGCCGATCCGCAGATGTCGCGCACGCTGGTGTTCACGCGCACCAAGCGCGGCGCCGACCGGGTGGCGCGCCATCTCGAACTCGCCGGCATCCGCGTGGCCGCCATCCACGGCAACAAGAGCCAGCCGCAGCGCGAGCGCGCGCTTGGCGAGTTCCGCGCCGCGCGCATCCGCGTTCTGGTGGCGACCGACATCGCCGCCCGCGGCATCGACATCGATCAGGTCAGCCACGTCGTCAACTTCGAGCTGCCGGACGTGCCGGAGAGCTATGTCCACCGCATCGGCCGCACGGCGCGCGCCGGGGCGCAGGGCATCGCCATCTCGCTGTGCGACGCGGAGGAGCGCGGCCTGCTGCGCGACATCGAGCGGCTGACCCGGCAGTCGATCCCGGCCGAGGACCGGCGCCAGAGCGCCGCCTACCAGGAACGGCCAGCGCAGGGCGAGCGCGGCGGGCGCAACGCCCACGCCGCCGCCAGGCATCCAGCGGATGATCGCCAAGGCGCGGCGCGCGGACGCCAGCAGCGCTCCGGGCGCGGCGGCCAGCGGCATGGCGAGCACAAGGGCGGAGGCGCAGGCTTCCGGTCGGGCTCCGGTGCCGGCCCGCGCAGCCGGTCGGGGAAGCCCGCGCGGGGACCCGGCAGGGACATCTGGGAGCATACCGGCACGTGAAGCGGGCAGCGTATTGGCTGCGGCCGGGCAACGACATGAGTGCCCGGCCTTCCCGCCCGAGCGACTGAGGCACGGAGACACGCATGGCGCATCACAAGTTCAAGGTCGGCCAGCTGGTGGATTTCGCGCCCTCCCGGCCCGGGGTGGCAACATCGGGCCGGCAATACGAGATCATTCGCCTGCTGCCGGCCGATGGCGGCGATCTGCAGTACCGCGTGAAATCCAAGGCGGAGCCGTTCGAGCGCGTGGCCAAGGAGAGCGAGCTCTCGCGCCGCGTGTGACCGGCTCAGCGCAGCCAAGCAACGAGGCGGGGCCTTGCCGCAGCTGCGGGGCCTGCTGCGCGTACTCGCGCGCGTGGCCGCGCTTCACCACCGAGGACGACGCCGAGCTCGATCGCATCCCGCCCGCGTTCGTCGCGCCGCGGAGTAACCGCATGCGCTGCGAGGGGGATCGATGCTCCGCGCTGACGGGCGAGATCGGCCTGTCGACCGCGTGCCTCGTCTACGCCGTGCGGCCCCACGTCTGTCGCGCCTGCGAGCCGGGCGACGATGCCTGCCGCATGGCCCGCCAGCGTTTCGGGCTGCCGTCCAGCTGGTAATGGCAGTTTTATATCGACTGATGCAGAACAGCGTGTAGGCTGGGCGGGACGGCAAGACCAACCGGCCGTTCGCCGAGCCCGGCCTATTCCTAGTCAATCGGACGAGTCGTGACGCAAAATGCCCTGGACGTGCGTGCCTGCGTGTTCGACGCCTACGGCACGCTCTTCGATTTCGCCTCGGCGGCGGCGCGCTGCGTCGACGTGCTGGGCGACAAGGCCCCCGCCGTCACCGCGCTGTGGCGCGACAAGCAGCTGCAATACACGTGGCTGCGCGCGCTGCAGGGGCGGCATGCCGACTTCTGGCAGGTGACAGGCGAGGCGCTCGACTTCACGCTCGAGACGCTGGCCGTCGCCGACGCCAGGGTGCGCGACCGGCTGATGGACCTCTACCGCACGCTCGAGTGCTTCCCCGAGGTGCCGGGCGTGCTGCACCAGCTCAAGGATGCGGGCTACGTCACAGCCATCCTCTCCAACGGCTCGCCGGCGATGCTGGCGGCCGCGGTGGCCGGCGCCAAGCTCGGCGGTCTCCTCGACCACGTCCTGTCGGTCGAGGAGGTCGGCGTCTTCAAGCCGGACCGGCGCGTCTATCAGCTGGCGGTCGACCGGCTCGGCGTGCCGGCGGCCGCGATCGCGTTCCAGTCCTCCAATGCCTGGGACGCCTTTGCGGCCTCGGCCTTCGGCCTGCGCGTGGTGTGGTGCAACCGCTACGGCCAGCGCCGCGAGCGGTTGCCGGGCGCGCCGGACCGCGAGGTGCGCACGCTCGCCGAGCTGCCGGCGCTGCTGCGCCGGGCTTGAGCGAGAAGCCGGGACGCCGGAGCCGGCCCGGCGGCGCCGACCTGCAAGCCCAGGCAGAGCTGCCTGCCTGTTCCCGGCAGAACAGCGCCCGCGCCGGCCGGCGCCTAGCTTACCCCGCGAAAACCTCAGCGCGGGAGCGAGCCGGTGACCAAGCCATTGCCCATCGACAGCGACCCGGCGGGCCGGGTTGAGGACGAGACGTCGATCACCGCCGCGCTGCTGGATGCGCTGTGCTCGCCGCATCTCTACGAGATCGTGCTGCGCGGCGGGGAGCTCTTCATCAAGCCACGGCCGCGCATGCATTCAGGCCGCCTCGCGGCGGCGGCGATGTAGACGTGGCGGGGTACCTGGCCAGGGTCGCGGCCAGGGTCGCGGCGCGCTCCAGCTGCGGGTCGGCTCGGACCCTTGCGGCCCGAGGAGGCAGCCTGTACAGGAAACCTTCGCGCACCCGATAGGGGCCCTTGGCGTCCTGCAGCCGATCCGTGCCATCAAGTAGCGGCGCTGCATGCGCAGCCCTGAGCATGCCCATGCGAGCGTTAACCATCCGGGCCTGCATAGAGACGTGGCCGATCGCTGGCCAGTTCGTGATTGCCCGCGGCGCCAAGCGCGAGGCCGTCGTGATCATCGCCGAGGTGAGCGATGGCACGGCAACGGGGCGCGGCGAGTGCGTTCCCTATGCACGCTACGGAGAAAGCGTGCATGGCGTGCGTGACGCCATCCTTGACATGCAGGGCAGGCTCAGTGATGGCGCCGCGCTGCAGCAGCAGATGCCAGCCGGCGCCGCCCGCAACGCGCTCGATTGCGCGCTATGGGACCTGGAGGCCAAGCGCACGGGCACGCCCGTTGCTACGCTGGCGGGGCTCAATGCGATGCGCCCGCTCACCACCGCCTACACCATCAGCTTGGACACGGCCGCGGCCATGGCAGCGAAAGCGGCAGCCGTGGCCACCACCATGCCGCTCCTCAAGCTGAAGCTCGGCGGCGACGGCGATGCCGACCGCTTGCGCCAGGTGCGGGCCGCGTGTCCGGCAACGAGGCTGATTGCGGATGCCAACGAGGCGTGGACGGGGGCGATGCTGCCAGCGCTCATGGACATCGCCGCGCAGACCCGTGTGGAGCTCATCGAGCAGCCCCTGCCGGCGAACGCGGACGCGGCCCTGGCGGCCCTCGGGGTGCCGCGCGCAGTGCCCGTGTGCGCGGACGAGTCCGTGCACGGGCGCGCCGATCTCGATGCCCTGGCTGCCCGCTACGACGCCGTCAACATCAAGCTCGACAAGGCCGGGGGATTGACCGAAGCGCTGGCCCTGGCAGCCGCGGCACGAGCCCGCGGGCTCAAGGTGATGGTTGGGTGCATGGTCGCGACATCGCTGGCGATGGCCCCGGCACTGCTCGTGGCGCAGGACGCGGACTGGGTCGATCTCGACGGGCCGCTCCTGCTGGCGCGCGATCGGGAACCGTCGCTGCGATATGAGGGCGCGCTTGTGCATCCGCCCGCGGCTCAGCTCTGGGGTTGACCTTGCGGGCATACGCCGAGCAATCTACATCCAAAGCGGCCTCAGAGGACTGCGGGGCCGCTCGTCACCACACCATCGCCAAATGCGCAAACACCCCGCACGGACGCGGGCATTAGCGAATGATCCGTCCACACTATTTGATGCGGCGCGCACATTATCGATATCAATCAACCCGAAGCGATTTAACTTCGTAAGGGCGGTGTGGGCGAAGGCTTCAGAAAAGAACTCGAGCATCTCCACGGAGCGCCATGTGGCCATAGGGACGATCGGCAACATCGACTATGTGATCCTGCTTTGCGAGCGCATGGCCGAGACCCGCGAGTTTTATCTCAACGTCATGAAATTCCCTCTCGAGATGGATCGGCCCGATTGGGTCAGCTTTCGTGTCGGTTCGGGATTGCTGACGTTGAGGCCTCGCGGCCCGTGGGGTTCGTGGCAGGACGGTCCAGCGGTGGATGGCTCCGCTTCGATCCAGCTCGCGTTCCGCGTGCCGCCGCCCGCGGTCGAGGAATGCCACCGGCAGCTGATCGCAATGGGCGTGCAGGTTCTCAGCCCGCCAAAGGATCTGCCCAACTGGCGGCACCGGACGCTCTTCTTCCGCGACCCGGAGGGAAACATCATCGAAATCTACGCGGAAATATAGAAACCTTGATCGGACGGCAGGGTCAAGGATAGGAGCAACATCCACGCTGCGGCAGCAGCCGCGCCAGCAGCACGGTGGCGCCGAGGCCGACGCCGGCCAGCGCCGCCATCGCCCAGTAGGCGCGCCCGCCGAACTCGGCATAGAGCGGCCCGGCCACCAGCATGGCCCCGCCCATGGCAATGCCGCCCGTCACCGACGCATAGAGCGCCTGGGCGGTGCCGGCCTGGCCCTCGGGCACCCACCGGGCCATGAAGTGGATGGCGCCCAGGTGGGTGGCGCCGAAGGTGAGCCCGTGCAGCAGCTGCAGGACCACCAGCGCTCCGAGCGGCGGGTCGAACCCCATCGCCAACCAGCGCAGAACTGCCGCCCCCGCCCCGAGCCCGATCAGCCCGACCGCGCCGGTGCGCGCCACCACCGCGCCGGAGAATGCAAACAGCCCCACCTCCGCCAGGATCGAGATCGCCCACAGCCCGCCGCACCACTCCGCCGACAGGCCGTGCGCGCGCCAGTGCAGCACGCCGAAGGTGTAGAACACCGCGTGCGCCGCCTGCACCGCCCCGCCTGCCAGCAAAAACACCAGGAAGGGGCGCGACCGGATGAGGCCGAGCGCGCTCGCCAGCTCGATCCGGGGCGGGGTGGTGGCGGCCTTCAGCCGACCGAGCCCGATCGGACGCCTGAGCCCGATGGCCGCCGCCAAGGTCAGCGCCGCCCCGCCCACGATCAGCCAGACGGCGGAACCCGGCCCCAGCCCCTCGACCACCCAGCCGCCCAGGAAGCTCGCCGCCATGAAACTGAGCGACCCCCACAGCCGCATGCGGCCATAGTCGAGCCCGGCCGTCCTCACCCCGGTCATGGCCACCGTCTCGGCCAGCGGCATGATGGTGGTCCAGGCCACGGCGAACACCACCATGGCGGCCAGGATCGGCCAGAAGCCGCGCGCATTCGCGAGCCCGATCAGTGCCGCCAGCCCGGCCCAGGAGAGCCCAATCAGGAATTTGCGGTGGTCGCCGGCCCGGTCGGCGGCAAAGGCGATCGCCGGCGTCGCCGCCACCCGCACGAACAGCGGCACCGCGGTGATGGTGGCGATCTCGCGCGCCGACAGCCCGGCCCAGTAGAGCCAGACCGGCAGGAACGGCAGCTGGGTGCCGATGATGACCGAGATCGCCGCAAACAGCAGCGAGACGCGAACCGCAAAGCTCGCCCGCTCGCGTTCGGCGTCGGCCTGGCTCATGCGGAGGTCAGGCAGCTTGGCGCTGCTCCTGGATGATCTCGGCGAACAGCGAGGGGTCGATGTTGCCGCCCGAGAGGACTGCCGCCACGGTCTTGCCGGCCAGCGGCAGCTTGCCGGCGAGGATCGCCGCCAGCGCCACGGCGCCGCCCGGCTCAACGACCAGCTTCAGCTCCTCGAAGGCATAGCGCACCGCGGCCTTGGCTCATCGTCGGTCACCGCCAGCCCGCCGGCGAGATTGCGCTTGGCCACCTCGAAGGTGAGCTCGCCCGGCGTCACCGACAGCAGCGCGTCGCAGATCGAGCCCGACAGCTTGGCATTCCTCTCGCGCGCGCCACCCTTGAGCGAGCGCGCCAGATCGTCGAACCCCGCCGGCTCCACCGAGTAGATCAGCGTCCCCGCGCTCTTCTCCTTGACCGCGATCGACACCCCGCTGATGAGCCCGCCGCCCGAAGCTCCCACCAGCACGATGTCGGGGACGGCGCCGATCGCCTCGGCCTGCTCCATCATCTCGAGGCCGGCGGTGCCCTGGCCGGCGATCACGTCGAGATCATCGAAGGGGTGGATATAGGCGGCATGGCGAGAGCTGCACAGCTCGCGCGCAATGGCGTCGCGATCCTCCTTGACGCGGTCGTAGGCCACGACCTCGGCGCCGAAGGCGCGCGTGCGCGCGATCTTGAGGCGGGGCGCGTCGGCCGGCATCACGATCGCCGACCTGAACCCCATCAGCGTCGCCGCCGCCGCCACGCCCTGAGCGTGGTTGCCCGACGAGCACGCGACGACCCCGCCGGGAAAGGCGGCCTTGTCGACCTGGGACACCTTGTTGTAGGCGCCGCGGAACTTGAAGGCGCCGACCCGCTGCAGGTTCTCGGCCTTGAGCAGAACACGGCCGCCGACCAGCGCGTTGAGGGCTGGATGCTCGATCAGCGGCGTGCGGCAGGCGAGCTGCCCGAGCCGCGCTCGCGCCGCCAGGATGTCGCCGAACGTCGGCTGCTGCCGCGCGGCCATGGGAGACCTCCGCTCAACTTGTCGTGGCCGCTCACAAGCGCCACCCCGCCCAGCTTGTCAAGCACGCCACGGCTCGCACAACGAACACGCCGGTGCAATGTCGGCATCCCGTCGCAGCTCCCCGTCATCCCGTGCAGGCGCTGGACTGCAAGCCCGGCGCCGATGGCACGGGACCCAGGCACCGCCCAGCAGACTCTCGGCCAATTGAGACCCGGCCGCCCGCCACTTTCGTAGGTTGGGTTAGGCCGACGGCCGTAACCCAACATCGTCCTTGCGCCCGTGATGTTCAGAACCCGCCCATCCAGTTCACCTCCAGCTGCGGACCATCCAGCTCATCCGCAAACTCGTCGGCATTGTGCTACCCAACTGACCTACGCACTCGGCACTTGCTCTCAAGCAAGGGCGGCAAGGATTGGACACGCACTCTTCAGTCCGATCTGGGTACGGATGGGCCTCGCTGCAGCCGCCAAACCTGTGGTCCCAGCACGGCGATCGCGGCAACGATCAACAGCGTCAGCGACAGCGGCTTCTGCAAGAAGATCATCATGTCGCCCTGGCTGATGGTCATGGCGCGGCGGAACTCCTGTTCGGCGAGCGGCCCTAGAATCATGCCGATGATGACGGGCGCGGTGGGAAAATCGAACAGCCGCATGAACAGCCCCATGATCCCCATGGCGTAGAGCAGGACCAGGTCTACCTGCGACTGGCTGATGCCGTAGGTGCCGATGGTGGCGAATATGAGAATCCCGCCATAGAGCAGCGGCTCGGGGATCTTCAGCATCTTCACCCACAGGCCGACCAGTGGCAGGTTGAGCACCAGCAGCATGACGTTGGCGATATAGAGGCTCGCGATCAGGCCCCAGACCAGCGCCGACTGCTGCTGCAGCAGCATCGGCCCGGGCGTGATGCCGTAGCTTTGGAACGCCGACAGCATGATGGCAGCCGTTGCCGAGGTCGGCAGGCCGAGCGCCAGCATGGGCACGAGCACACCGGCCGCGCTGGCGTTGTTGGCAGCCTCCGGCCCGGCCACCCCTTCGATCGCGCCGTGGCCGAACTCCTCGGGCTTCCGTGCCAGCCGCTTCTCGACGAAATAGGACAGGAACGTCGGCACTTCGGCCCCGCCGGCCGGCATCGCCCCGATGGGGAAGCCGATGGCCGAGCCGCGCAGCCACGGCTTCCACGATCGCGCCCAGTCTTCGCGCGTCATCCAAACCGAGTCCTCGACCGCAAGCACCTCGCCATCGGCCCGCTTCCTGAAGCAGGCGAGGTAGAGCGTCTCGCCGACGGCAAACAGACCGACCGCGACCACGATGACGTTGATGCCGTCGAGCAGCTCCGTCAGCCCGAACGTGAAGCGAGGCTGCCCGGTCTGCAGGTCGATGCCGATCATGCCCAGAAAGATGCCGACCGCCAGACTGGTGAGGCCGCGTACCGCCGAGGTGCCGAGCACGGCGGAGACCGTCACGAACGCCAAAACCATCAGCGAGAAGTATTCGGCCGGTCCGAACTTCAGCGCAAAATTCACCACCGGCTCGGCCAGAAACGTGATGCCGATGGTGCCGATCGTGCCGGCCACGAACGAGCCGATGGCGGCCGTTGCCAGGGCTGCACCCGCCCGCCCGCGCCGGGCCATCTTGTTGCCCTCGAGCGAGGTGACGATGGTTGCGGTCTCGCCGGGCGTGTTCATCAGGATCGAGGTGGTCGAGCCGCCGTACATGGCACCGTAGTAGATGCCGGCGAACAGGATGAAAGCCGCGGTCGCATCGACCTTGTAGGTTAGCGGCAGCAGCAGGGCGATGGTGAGCGCCGGCCCCAGCCCTGGCAGCACGCCGATTGCCGTGCCCACCGTCACGCCCACCAGGCACCACATGAGGTTGTAGGGCGTCAGCGCCACGGCAAAGCCGGCCGCCAGCTGGGCGAGCGTATCCATCAAAGCAGCCCTTCGATCAGGCCGGAGCCGATCTTGTAGCCGAGCACCCGGTCGAAGCCGACGTAGCTCAGGAGCGCCAGAGCAAAACCGATTGTCGTGTCGCGCAGGACCTTGCGGCTGCCGAAGGCGAGCGCGGTGCAGACGAACAGCAGCGTCGAGGCGATGATGAAGCCGGCCACGCCGATCAGGGCCACGTTGAGCGCAAGCCCGAGCAGCAGCCATGCGAGCGCCCACACGTTGAACTCGCCATGCTCCTCGTGCTCCCAGCCTCCGCGCAGGCCCTGCCAGGTGAGAAGCGTGCCGAGGACGGCCAACATGGCCGTCGCCATCCAGGGGATCACCTTGGGTCCGACCTGGGCGTAAATGGCATTGGTGGGAATGAGCGTTGTCTGCCAGCCGACAATGGCCGCCAGGGCCAGGACCGCGACCCCGACGGCAGCATCACCCCACGCCGGCCCACGGCCGATCCCGCGGTCATCCATTGGATCGCTCCCCATTGCGGACATTTTGAGTGCCGGTGCCGCCGCGGGCGGTCCGCTCGCCGGGCGGTCAAGTCCAACTAAGTCGCGAGCCCGAGGTCCTTGAGGATGCCGGTGATGCGCGCGATCTCGCTGTCCAGATACTTGCCGAACTCGGCGCCCGGCAGATAGATGCTGGTCCAATCCTTCTTCCTGAGCTCCGCCTGCCAGGTCGGGCCCTGCACCATCTTCTCGATGAGGCCGATGAGGGCGGCCTGCTTGTCGGGTGCAAGTCCGGGCGCGCCGAACACGCCGCGCCAGTTGGCGAGCTCGACGTCGACGCCCTGCTCCTTGAGGGTCGGAATGTCGATGCCGGCCTGGCGCTTGTCGGCCGAGATCGCCAGCGCCCTGAGCTTGCCGGCCTTGATCTGCTCGCCGAACTCGCCGTAGCCCGAGATGCCGCACGTCACCTGGTTGCCGAGCAGGGCGGCCTGGGCGGGTCCGCCGCCAGCGTAGGCGACGTAGCTCACCCGTTTCGCGTCGACGCCCAAGGCCTTGGCGATCATGCCGGCGAGGATGTGGTCGGTGCCGCCGGCCGATCCTCCGGCCCACGACACCTTGCCGGGGTCCGCCTTGAAGGCGTCCACGAGATCCTTCATCGACTTCAACGGGCTTGCCGCATTGACGACCACGACCTCGAACTCGCCGGTGAGCCGCGCGATCGGGGCCAGGTCCCGCATGGACACCGGCGATTTGTTGGCCACGAGTGCGCCCACCATCACCATGCCGCCGACCATCAGGGCGTCCCCCTGGCCTTTCTTGGTGGCGATGAACTTCGGCAAGCCGACCGCGCCGCCGGCCCCCGGCGCGTGCTCGAACTTGAAGTCCTTGACGATGCCGTCGGCGCGCAAGGCGAACTCGATGGTTCGGCCGGTCTGGTCCCAGCCGCCGCCCGGAGCCGCCGGCACGAAGATCTGCAAGCTCGTCAGCGCCTGCGCCCAGGCACTCCGCGATTGGAAAGGTGCCAATCCGAGGGCCGCCGACCCGGCCAAACCGGCCTTCACAACGTCACGACGTGAAATCATGGACATCACTCTCCCTGGCAAAATCCTTGTTTCACCGGTTCTTTCAGCGGTCCTGGTCCAGAACCGGTCTTGGCGGCGCACCAGCGTACGTCCAAATCAGATTGCGCGGTAGTCCGACTGGCTTTCCACACATGGCTCTTCGGCCCCCAGGCTGATAGCGTGCGGATCGAGCCGAGGTGTCGCCCCCATGTTGTTCATGGTCATCGAGCGCTTCAAGGATGTCCCCGCCATAGGCGCCCGCTTCGCCCGCATGGGCCGCATGCTGCCCGACGGCGTCATCTACCACGCGAGCTGGGTCGAGCCCTCGGGGCAGCGCTGCTTCCAGATCATGGAGGCCGACAGCGCCGAACGGATCGAGGCGTGGGCCAGCCGCTGGGCCGACCTCGCCGACTTCGAGATCACAGCCGTGCTGACCTCGCAGGCGTTCTGGGCCGGGCGGGTCGACCGCGGCTGATGCCGCGGCAGGGCACGAAAAAACCGGCCCGGACGAACCGGACCGGTTTTGCCTTGGAGCCGCGCCCTCGTCCCTGGATCACGCGGGCTCGGCTCTCCCCCATCGGAGCCGCGGGTCGTGCGAGGCTATGGCGGGATACCTGCGAAGGGCTCCCAGCGCCGCACAAATCTCCACGTCTCGTCCCCCTCACCGAGACCGGTTGTCCCAAATTCTGCATTGCCGATCAACCGCCTCGCGTCGATCCTTCAGTCAGCGTGGCCGGCTCGCCACAGAAACCGGTCGGTGGCCGCGGCGTCGCGCAGCGGCCGACGACATCGCCGGAGCGGCGCGCGCGGGCCCTGGCGCGCCAGTCACGCCCCCTCCAAGCCCCAGTACTGCGCCAGCAGTGCGACCAGCCGCTCGGTCCTCGCCTTGATCACGGCAACGGTCCAGGCGGGGGCCGTGGCCGCGTCCCTGGACAGGGCGAAGCCCGACTGGCGCAGGATCTTGCGTTTGACGTCGTAGCTCTTGGTGTCGGCGAGGCGGTTGTCGGCCCGCGTGAGCAGCGCCAGATTGCCGAGACTGTGCTTGAGGTCCGCGCCGAGGTACTCGCCGGTTCTGGCATCCCGGAAATCGCGATACCAGATCCCGCGGCGCGGCGGGTTGACGGGCAGAATGTGCTCGCACGACACGCGGCCCATGTCGATTGGCTGCACGTCGCCGCTGAGCAGGTCCTCCGCCTTCAGGAGCACGGTCATGCGGTAGCGCTCGCGCTCGGCCAGCCGCGGGTCGCGCAGGTTTGCGAGCGCCTTCTCGGCGAGTTGCGGCTCGATGGTCAGCGCGCCGCGGCCGCCGTGCGGTTTGCCCTTCAGTTCGCGCAGCACGAGGGCATAGCGCGCGATCACCTTGTTGGGGTCGGTCCCCACGATGGTCAGCACCGCGGCCAGGTGCTCGAGGTCGCGCATGAAGGCCTCCAGCCGTTTGGGATCACCCCCCAGCCTGCGCAGAGCCAGAATCGCCGGCGCCTTCCAGGCGGAATGGTTGCTGCGCAGCATCGAGATCAGATGGCCCTCGATGCGGTGCGTGCGGCGCGTGCCGCGGGTCGCTCCCCTGAACCCACGCGCGCTGCTTCCCGCCTGGATGATGCGCCTGAACGCCGCGGCCGACGGCACCAGCTCGTCCTCGATGAAGCCGGCAATTTTGTCCGGCAGCCCGAACACGCTCGTCAGGTCCGCCTCCAGGGCGTGCTGCGGCTTGCGCTCGGAGGCGATCAAGACCAGGAGTTGGAAAAGCTCGGCGAGATGCTCCCGGCCGAGGCTCGCCTCGCACTCCTCCCACAGGCCGGCGAGATGCTCGCGCTTCTCTTCCGGACAGTCGTAGATGAGCTCCGCCTTGAGCTTGTCTGTCTCGGCCTGCGCGAGCCCGCGCGACTGCGTGCTGGCGTAGGCGTTGCGCGCCTCTTCCAGGGTCGGCGCGGCGATCAGCACCACTTGCGTGGAGCCCTCCAGGAGCGCGTACAGGCGCGCGCGGCCCTCCGCCCCCATCGCCCGCAGCCGCTCGATGATGGCATCGCGGTTGCGGATGATGTTGTGCTGGCTCTCGGGCAGGGCTTCGGGCTCCACCGTCGGCGGATTGGCGGCGGCTGGCTGATCATCGACGGTGAACGGGCGCAGCGTCGCGCCTCTCTCTTGCACCCAGCGGCGGAAGAAGGCGGCATCGAAATCGCGCGGCGCAAAGGCGAAGCCGCTGCCGCGGGGGACCAGGAGCAGCGCGTGCAGCCGATCGGCCTCGGCGGGATCCTCGGCCAGGTCGCGCAGGCCGGCACAGAGCATGGTGAAGGAGACGATGCGCTGCTGGCCGTCGGCGATCTGCGCCGCCCCGCCCGGCGCCGGCTGGGCCACGTAGATGGTGCCCAGATAGAGGTTGCGGCCCGCCGCCAGGGCGCTCTCGAGGTCGCTCAGCAGCCCCTCGATCTGCGTCTCGCCCCAGGCGTAGACCCGCTGGTAGTCGGGTACCGTGTACCTGCTGGAGCACGTGAGCAACTCCACGAGGCTCATCGCCTCGCTGCGCAACCTCTTCGGCATCTCTCCCCTCGACGCGTGACGAATGGCCGGCCGCCTCCCTGGCGGGGAGGGCCCGGCTCGATGCTCATTGCGCGTCGAGCTTAGCGTGCAAATTGCGGCGCCATTATACAAGTCTCGCGACGGGGCCGGCGCCGGCAGCGCCGCGCCTGAGGCTCCGGCCGCTGGCGGGATCGAACAGGTGCACCGCCTGCGGGGCAACGCCCAGGCTGCTGCCGGCCTCGGCGGCCTCGGCCGCGGCGACGGCGACGACGATGGAGGCCTCCCCCGCCGTGCCGTGGAAGAGCCGGGTCGCGCCCAGCTCCTCGACGAAATCGCGCGCGAACGCCAGCGCCCCCTCCCCGCCCCGGCCGAAGCCGAAGTCCTCCGGACGGATGCCGATCTCCACCGCCTGCCCGGCGCCGACCTCGAAGGCGTCGGCGGCGAAGCCGATGCGCCCGCCGGCCGTCTCCACCACGCCCGGCCCCGCCACCCGCCCGGGCAGCATGTTCATGGCCGGCGAGCCGATGAAGGTGGCGACAAAGCGCGTCGCCGGCATGCGGTAGACCTCGGTGGGGGCTCCCGTCTGCTCGATCTCGCCCTGGTTCATCACCACCACCATGTCGGCCAGCGTCATGGCCTCGACCTGGTCGTGCGTGACGAAGATCGACGTCGCCTTGAGGCGGTTGTGCAGGCGCCGGATCTCGATGCGCATCTGCACCCTGAGCTTGGCGTCGAGGTTCGACAGCGGCTCGTCGAACAGGAAGGCCTGCGGCTCGCGCACGATGGCGCGGCCCATGGCGACGCGCTGGCGCTGCCCGCCCGACAGCGCGCGCGGCTTGCGCGCAAGAAAGCCGTCGATGGCGAGCAGCTTGGCCGCCTCCGCCACGCGCCGCTCGATCTCGGGCTTGGCGACGCGGCGGTTCCTGAGGCCATAGGCCATGTTGTCGTAGACCGACATGTGCGGATAGAGCGCGTAGTTCTGGAACACCATGGCAATGTCGCGGTCGGCCGGCTCCACCTCGTTGACGACCTTGCCGGCGATGCTCACGGTGCCGTGGCTGATCGTCTCGAGCCCGGCGATCATGCGCAGCAGCGTGGACTTGCCGCAGCCCGACGGGCCGAGCAGCACCGTGAAGGAGCCGTCCGGGACGACCAGGGAGATGCCCTTCACGGCCTCCACCCCGCCGGCGTAGACCTTCCTCACCTTCTCGAGCGTCACCGAGGCCATGTGACGCTCCCGTAGCTCCCGTAGGTTGGGTTAGCGCGGCCGAGCCCGTGAGGCATCGTTCGCAACGGTTGGTCCCGCGCGTAACCCAACGCATGCCGGGCGGTTGTGTATGTTGGGTTGCGCGCGGATCGATGCTGGAGCGCTGTCGTAGCCGCATCGCCCGCGCTAACCCAACCTACGAATTCCTCGCATGCGCAGAGCGGAAGTTTCATCGCCACGCTCACTTCTCCGTCTCCACCAGACCCTTCACGAACCAGCGCTGCATCAAGATCACCACGGCCACGGGCGGCAGCATCGCCAGCATGGCGGTGGCCATCACCACGTTCCACTCGGTCAGCGCATCCGCCGTCACGATCATCTTCTTGATGCCGATGACGATGGTCTGCATGTCGTCGCGGGTCGTGATCAGCAGCGGCCACAGGTACTGGTTCCAGCCGTAGATGAAGAGGATCACGAACAGCGCGGCGATGTTGGTGCGCGACAGCGGCAGCACCGTATCCTTGAAGAAGCGCAAAGGTCCCGCGCCGTCGAGCTTGGAGGCCTCGATCAGCTCGTCGGGGATGGTCATGAAGAACTGGCGGAAGAACAGCGTCGCCGTCGCCGAGGCGATCAGCGGCAGGGTGAGGCCGGCGTAGGAATCCAACAGGTTCAGGTCGGCGGCGATCTTGTAGGTGGGATAGATGCGCACCTCGACGGGCAGCATCAGCGTCATGAAGATGAGCCAGAACGCGGCCATGCGGAACGGGAACTTGAAATAGACCACGGCGTAGGAGGAGATGATCGAGATGGCGATCTTACCGATCGCGATCACGCTGGCCATGATGAAGCTGTTGACGAGCATGGTGCCGACCGGCTCGCGCGTGGAGCGGCTGGAGCCCACGAAGATGGTCTGGTGGTAGGTCTCCCAGAACAGCGGGCCGGGCGTGATCGGCATCTGCCCGTTGGCGATCACCGACTGCTCATGCGTGGAGCCAACGAAGCACAGATAGACCGGGAAGGCGACGATGAAGACGCCGAGCGACAGGATCAGGTAGGCGAGGAGATTGCCGAAGCGGCGCCGCTCGACCATGGCTCAGCCCCAGATCTTCTCGTCGCGCAACGTTAGGGCGAGGCCTTCCACGCAGATCGCGAGGAGCTTTTCGCCCTTCTGGCGGCTCGCCCGGCGAGCGTCGCCGTTGACGCCGCTGGCCGTCAACTCCCTGAACGAGCGGAAGCGCGCAGGCAGTGTGTGCCATGCGGCGGGCGCATTCGAGCCGGCCACACCGCCGAACGCCTCCGGCAGGCGATCATGCTTCACGGTGTCGGGTGCGAGCACGAGCATCAACGAGGTTTCCACCTCGCAGGCATGATGCACCGCCTTCTGATCCTCCAGCACGGGTGCGAGCTCCGACGCCGCCAACTCGAAATAGGTTGCCGAGCGGACCTTTAGGCTCGTCTCGCGGGCGAAGTCGGGCAGGAACGAGTTCAACGCTGCGATGTTGCCACCATGGCCGTTGACGATCAGGACGCGCTTGAAGCCATGCCGCTCGAGGCTCTTGAGGAAGGCAAGCAATACCGCGCGGTAGGTTGGGATGTCGAACGTGAAGGTGCCGCCGAAGGCCATGTGATGCTCGGCCATGCCGCACCAGAGCGTAGGCGCGACCACCACCGGCACGTCACTCGCCGCGATTTCGGCGCCGGCCTTGCACACGCCCTCGCACAGGATGGTGTCGACGCCAACCGGCAGATGCGGCCCGTGCTGCTCCATCGAGGCGACCGGGAGGATGACGATGGCGTTTGACGCCGCCTTGGCTCGGAGGTCCTCGGCCGTCAGCTCCTTCCACATCACGCTTTGCGGCATCAGCAGATAACCTCGTAGGTTGGGTTAGCGCGGCGGATAGAATTACAATCGCGCTCCAACGCCGATCCGCGCGTAACCCAACATCCCCACCCGCCCCGCGTACGTTGGGTTACGCGCGGAACCGGCCGGCGCCAACACCTCGCCGTCTCGGCCGCGCTAACCCAACCTACACAGGGCCTCGACATCAGTACGTCACCCTGCGCTCGATGTAGCGGAACTGCACGGCGGTGAGGCCGATCACCATCACCATCATGATCACGGATTGCGCCGCGGAGCTGCCGAGGTCGCCGCCCAGCCGGCCGTCGGAGAACACCTTGTAGACGAGGGTCTCGGTGGCCTTGGAGGGGCCGCCGCCGGTCATGGCGTCGATGATGCCGAAGGTGTCGAAGAACACGTAGACGATGTTGACGACCAGCAGGAAGAAGGCGGTGGGCGACAGCAGCGGGAAGGTGATGGTCCAGAAGCGGCGCGTGGGGCGCGCGCCGTCGATGGCCGCGGCCTCGATCACCGATCTCGGGATCGACTGCAGCCCGGCCAGGAAGAACAGGAAGTTGTAGCTGATCTGCTTCCAGGTCGAGGCCATCACCACCAGCGTCATGGCATGTTCGCCGTTGAGCAGCGGGTTCCAGTCGACCCCCAGCGAGCGGATGCCGCGCGCCACCAGGCCGAGCGAGGGCTGGAACATGAACAGCCACAACACGCCGGCAATCGCCGGCGCCACCGCGTAGGGCCAGATCAGCAGCGTCTTGTAGACCCCGGCGCCCTGGATGGTCTTGTCGGCCTGCACGGCGAGCAGCAGGGCGATGGAGAGCGAGAGCGCCGCCACCGCCACGGAAAAGAGCGCCGTCGTCCCCATGGCGCGGTAATAGTCGCCCTGGGCGAACAGGTCGCGATAGTTCTCGAGCCAGATGAAGTCGGTCTTGAGCCCGAACGCGTCCTGCAGCAGAAACGACTGCCAAACCGCCTGGGTCGCCGGCCAGTAGAAGAAGACGAGCGTGACGGCGAGCTGCGGCGCCAGCAGCAGGTAGGGCAGGCTCTTGTTGGCGAAGATCGCGCGCTTTTCCATGAGCCCTTCTCCCTCTCCCCATCGTCCTCCACGATGGGGAGAGGGTCGGGGTGAGGGGCAGCAACACCCGCCAGCGCCGGCGCAAGCTCCTGCCCCTCACCCTAACCCTCCCCCCATGCCCGAAGAGGCATGGGGAGAGGCGATTCTCGTCAGCGCGACACCGTGCGCTCGAACTGCCGCAGCATGGCGTTGCCGCGGCTCACCGCGTCATCGAGCGCCTGCTTGGCCGTCTTCTTGCCCGACAGCGCGGCCTCGAACTCCTCCGCCCACACGTCACGCAGCTGCACCATGTTGCCGAGCCTCAGTCCGCGCGAGTTCTCCGTCGGCTCTTTGTTGGTGAGCTCGAGCAGCGGAGTCTCCAGATAGGGGTACTGCTTGTAGAAGCCCGAAGCCTTGGTCTTCTCGTAGGCCGCCTTGGTGATCGGCAGGTAGCCCGACTTGGTGTGCAGCTCGACCTGGCGGTCGGTGTCGGACAGGAAGGTGAAGAACTTGGCGACGCCCTTGTACTCCTGCGGGGTCTTGCCGCCCATCACCCACAGCGAGGCACCGCCGATGATGGAGTTCTGCGGCGCGCCGGCGACGTCCGGGTAGTAGGGCATGGCCGCATTGCCGAAGTCGAACTTGGCGTTGGCCCTGACGTTGCCGAAGAACGCCGAAGAGGTGAGGAAGATCGGGCATTCGCCGGACGTAAAGCGGCCCTCGCCGGTGTTGGTGCGGCCCGAGTAGTCGTAGGTCTTGTCCTTCTGCAGGTCTACCAGGTTCTGCAGGTGCTTGACGTGCAGCGGCGAGTTGAACTTGAGCTCCGTGTCGAAGCCGTCCATGCCGTTGGCCTTGGTGGAGAGCGGCACGTTGTGCCAGGCGGAGAGCTGCTCGAGGTTGACCCAGGTTACCCAGGCGTTGCCGAAGCCGCAGTTGGCGTGGCCGGCGACCTTGAGTTTCTTGGCGGCATCGAACACTTCGGGCCAGGTCTTGGGCGGACTGTCGGGATTGAGACCCGCTTTCTTGAAACTGTCCTTGTTGTACCACATCACTGTGCTTGACGAGTTGAAGGGGAACGACAGCATCTCGCCCTTGGTCGTCGAATAGTAGCCGGTAATGGCCGGCAGATAAGTCTTGGTATCGAACGCCTCGCCAGCCTCCTTCATCAGCACGTGCACCGGCTTCACGGCCCCAGTCGCCGACATCATGGTCGCCGTACCGACCTCGAACACCTGCATGATGTGCGGCGCATTGCCGGCGCGGAAGGCGGCAATGCCGGCGTTCATGGTGTCTGGGTAGCTGCCCTTGTAGCTCGGTACGAGCTTGAAATCTTTCTGGGCGGCGTTGAAGTCGTTGGCGAGCTTGACGATGAGATCGTTGTTGGCGCCGGCCATCGCGTGCCACCACTGGATTTCGGTCTGCGCGGCCGCGCCGCTGGCCGCAAACATCACCGCGCCGGCAGCGAGCCAGCCCAGCCCAAAGTGCTTTCGCATTTGCGTCTCCTCCTCGATGGGAGCCTGAGTCCTCTTGCGAGGGCTTCGTAGAGCCGCCGCGTAACAGGTGCGTGTCAGGCCAAACCCATGATGGAGCGTAGCCCATCGGCACGGGGCCTTGGAAGCCCGTGTTGCACAAGGTTTCGGCAAATCTTGCCGCATGGCTGCAGCCTCGCCTAGGTTGGCGCAGGAAACGCCAGCCCAAACGGGGAGCACGATGGCAAAGCCCGCCGCCATTCTGGCGCTCGACCAGGGCACGACCTCGAGCCGCGCCATCATCTTCGGGCCCGATCTCGCCATCCTGGGCGCCGCCCAGCGCGAGTTCGCCCAGCACTATCCAGCCTCCGGCTGGGTCGAGCACGACCCGGAGGACATCTGGCGCACCACCGTGGAGACCGCCCGCCAGGCGCTCGCCGCCGCCAGGCTGGGCGCCGGCGACATCGCCGCGCTCGGCATCACCAATCAGCGCGAGACCTGCCTGCTGTGGGACCGCCGCACCTCCAAGCCCATCCACCGCGCCATCGTCTGGCAGGACCGGCGCACGGCCGACCTGTGCCGTTCGCTCCAGGCGGCCGGCCACGAGCCCGCCATCACGGCCAAGACCGGCCTGCTGCTCGATCCCTATTTCTCCGCCACCAAGATCGCCTGGCTGCTCGACAACGTCCCCGGGGCCCGCGCATTGGCCGAGGCGGGCCACCTCGCCTTCGGCACCATCGACACCTTCCTGCTCTGGCGCCTCACCGGCGGCAAGGTGCACGCCACGGATGCCACCAATGCCTCGCGCACGCTGCTCTACGACATCCGGGCCGGCCGCTTCGACGACGATCTGCTGCGCCTCTTCAAGGTGCCCCGCTCGATCCTGCCCCAGGTGTGCGACTGCAACGCCGACTACGGCGCAACCGAGCCGTCGATCCTCGGCGGGTCGATCGCCATCCGCGGCATCGCCGGCGACCAGCAGGCGGCCACCATCGGCCAGGCCTGCTTCTCCCCTGGCATGGTCAAGGCCACCTACGGCACGGGCTGCTTTGCGCTGCTCAACACCGGCGCCGACCCCGTCGCCTCCAAGAGCCGGCTCCTCACCACCGTCGCTTATCAGCTTGCGGGCCAGCGCACCTACGCGCTGGAAGGCGCCATCTTCATCGCCGGGGCGGCGGTGCAGTGGCTGCGCGACGGCCTCAAGATCATCGCCTCCGCGCCCGAGAGCGGCCGGCTGGCGGCCGGCGCCGATCCCGCTCAGGATGACGTCTACCTGGTGCCGGCCTTCGTCGGCCTCGGCGCGCCCTACTGGCAGCCTGACGCGCGCGGCGCGCTCTTAGGCCTGACGCGCGCCACCGGCCCAGCCGAGATCGCGCGCGCGGCCCTCGACGCCGTCTGCTTCCAGACGCGCGATCTCATCGAGGCCATGCACGGCGACTGGACGGCGCGAGCCAAATCCGTGCTGCGCGTCGACGGCGGCATGGTGGCGAGCGACTGGACCATGCAGCGCTTGGCCGACATCCTCGATGCCCCGGTCGAGCGGCCGATCGTGCAAGAGACGACGGCGCTGGGCGCAGCCTGGTTGGCCGGCAACAGGGCCGGCGTGTGGCCCGACCAGGCAGGCTTCGCCAACCTCTGGAAGCTCGAGCGCGCCTTCGCGCCGGCGCTCGCCGCCGCCGATCGCGTGCGCCTCTACCGGGGCTGGCGGCGCGCGGTCCGCGCCGTGCTCGGCCACGCCGCGGGGAGATGATGAGTAGTGGCAGTGTAGGGCGGATTAGGCGCAGCCGTGGTCCGCCGAGCCACCGTGCGCGGCGCATTACGCTCCGCTAATGCGCCCTACGGGCGTCCTATTCGTACGCCAGACACCATCCAGGATCGCGCACCCAGACCCGATCCTCCGGCACATCGTCGTGCCGGTAGAGCCGCGTCACCCGCTCCCAGCCGCCTTTCTCGAACGCCGCGGCGAGCGCGGCCTCGCTGTCCGCGTCGCGGCAGCTCTCGCACGGAATGATCGCCACCGGCGAAGTCCACTGCGCCAGGAAATCCCCTCCGCGGCGCTCGATGCGGAACATGGCGCCGCGCCGTTGGATCGGGACCGGCGGATCGTTGTTCATGAAGCCCTTGTCGGTCGTCAGCGGCAGGACCAGACGCCCGCCCTCCTTCAATCCGTCAAGCCACGCCTCCGCCGGTCGGGTCGTGCCCGCGTTGACGTAGATGACGTCGGCCGTATCGAACGGCGCGACCGCACCGTCGCCTTCGATCACCTGCACGTTGGCCAGGGAGGAGAGGTTTGCGCGCGAGCGCTCCGCCAGGCCGGGATCGATCTCGATCCCCGTCACCCTGCCCGACGGCCCCGTCAGATGCGCCATGATGGCGGTGTAATAGCCGGTGCCGGTGCCGACGTGCACCACGTGGTCACCCTCAACTATGTTGGCGCTGGATATCCACTTGGCGTGCCCCGACGGCTGACCGTTGTTGAGATACCGCTCGGCGATGATCTGCACCACGTGGTCGACATAGAGGTAGACCGGATCGGCATCGGGCGTGGCAACCCTGCCGCCGAGCCAGCGCCAGAACACCCAGGGCCCCGGCCCCAGGAAGTCCTCGCGCCGCACGGTCGAGTACGCGGCCTCTAAGCGCGGGTCAGCGATCTGGACCTCGACCAGGACCTGCTTGGCAAACGCGCGCCGGACGACGGCCAGCTCTTCCTCTCCAAACATCCCTCAAACCTTTTCGATGACTTCGCTTTGCGTCCCCGGCCGGAGCGCCCGGAACGGGGCGCGCAGAGCCGGGGTCCTGCCAGGTGCGATGGATCGCGACGGGCAAGGTCCCCGATAACCTCGGCCAAAGGCCCCGGTTTCCGGGAACGCACTGCACCCACCATCAGCGTGTGCCGGTCGGCGGACGCGGCAGCGTAGGCGGCTGCCCGGGCAGGGGGCTCGCCTGATCGACGAGCTCGGCAATCGTCGCCAGTTCCACCTTGAGCACTCCCGCTGCTTCCACCGCCGTCATCTCGCCGGTGACGACCCTGGCGATGATCTCGGATTGCCGAGCGGCCATTGGTATCGGCGCGCGCCCGCCTGCGCGCCGTTGCGTGCGCGCGGCGGCCAGGTCGCTCAGCGCCTGCTGGCGGACCCGGTCGCGGCCCATATCGGTCAATTGCAGCGAGGCGACGCGGCGGACCTTGAGCGCGCCCTCGCGGCGGCGGGCCTGGGCCAGATCGTAGTCGAGCTGCATGCGCATCAGGTGATCGGCCTTCGGCCCGAACGCCTTCTCGATCCTGACGGCCATCCCGGCGGTGAGCGAGGCCTTCTCGTTCAGCAGGTTGTTGAGGGCCTGGCGCGTGACGCCGAGCGCGGCTGCCGCGTCGGTGACAGTCAGGCGCAATGGCTCGATCACCTGGCGGCGGATGAAGCCGCCGATGTGCGGGGGGTTCTTCATGGGCATGACGGCATTCCTTTCAGGAGGTATCCACCAGATCGAGCTCGAGGACACTGCCGTCCTCGAAACGAAAGATCAGCCAGCAGTCGCGCGTCACCGTCAGGGTCCAGCATCCGGCAAGCTCGCCCTTGAGCGCGCTGAGCTCCCAGCCCGGCACCGCGCCCACGTCCTCGATCGTCTGCACCGTGCCGAGTGCGGTCAGCATGTCGCGCAGCTTGTCGGCAGAGCTGGCTGCAACGCCGCGCGCGTCATCCTCCTCGTAGAGCAGCCACAGCCCTTTGTGACGAATGCTTTTGATCGGCATGAGTTGTTGGCATCGATACAGGTTGGCGTATGTATAATGACAAGTGTCACTTGTCAACCGGCCTGGAGCTGTGGCGAAATTGACGACCCCTCCTCCCTCGCGCCAAATTGGCCTACGGTCAGGCCAGGCGCGGGAAGCGATCAGCCCATGAAGATGCAAGCCGCGGTTCTCTACCAGCAGGGCCTGCCGCGCCCCTACGCCGACAGCCGGCCGCTCAGGATCGAGACCGTCGACCTCGATGGGCCGGGCGAAGGCGAGGTGCTGGTCAAGGTCGCGGGCGCGGGCTTGTGCCACTCCGACCTTTCCACCATCGACAACAGCCGCCCGCGCACGCTGCCGACCATTCCCGGCCACGAGGGCGCCGGCGTCGTCGCCGAGGTCGGCCGCGGCATCGCCGACCTCAAGGCCGGCGACCACGTGGTCTTCATCTTCGTGCCGAGCTGCGGCGCCTGCCGCAACTGCGCGCGCGGCCGCCCCAACGTCTGCCAGACGTGGCCGCAGATGCGCGCCCGCGGCGAGCTGCTGACCGGCGGCCGCCGGCTCAGCCGCAACGGAGCATTCATCGCCCACTACTCCGGCATCTCCTGCTTTGCCGAGTACGCCGTCGTCGCCCGCTCCTCGCTGGTCAGGATCGACGCCGGGGTGCCGCTGGTCGATGCCGCCATGTTCGGCTGCGCGGTGCAGACCGGCGTCGGCGCCGCCGTCAACACGGCTGGCGTGCGTCCGGGCGACGTCGTCGCCGTCATCGGCCTCGGCGGCGTCGGCCTCTCCTGCATGATGGGCGCGCGCCTGGCCGGCGCGCAGAAGATCATCGCCGTCGATCTTTCCGACGCGAAGCTCGGGCTCGCGCGCCAGCTCGGCGCCACCGACACCTACAACGCCGCCGATCCCGACTGCGCCGGGGACATCCGCGCCGCCACCGGCGGCGGTGTCGACTATGCCTTCGAGATGGCGGGGTCGATCAGGGCGCTGACGCTCGGCGTCGACATTCTCGCCCGCGGCGGCTCCGTCATCAGTGCCGGCCTGTCGCCGGCCACGGCCACCTACGTGCTCGACCATTCGAGCCTGGTCGGCGACGAGAAGTCGATCCGCGGCAGCTACATGGGCTCTTGCGTGCCCGAGCGCGATGTGCCGATCTTCATCGGGCTCTACCAGCAGGGCCGCCTGCCGATCGACCGGCTCAAGAGCGGCACGCTGCCGCTCGAGGACATCAATGCAGGCTTCGATCGGCTCGCCGACGTCGCCGCCGTGCGCCAGATCATCACTTTCCCATGAGGGACCCCATGACCGAGCTCTGCAGCCTCGCCGACCTGCGCGCCACCTACGATGAGCCCACCGAGCTCGCCATCCGCAAGGAGCTCGACCACGTCGACCGCCACGCGCGCGACTTCATCGGCCGCTCGCCCTTCCTCGTCATCTCCACCGCCGATGCCGACGGCTGGCCCGACGCCTCCCCGCGCGGCGATGCGCCAGGCTTTGTCTCCGTCCTCGACGAGAAGCGCCTTCACCTGCCCGACCGGCCCGGCAACAATCGGCTCGACAGCTTCCAGAACCTGCTCGCCAACCCGCGCGTCGCGCTCTTGTTTCTCGTGCCCGGCCGGCTCGAGACGCTCAGGGTCAACGGCACCGCTCGGCTCCTCACCGGCGCGGAGCTGCTGCAGCGCCATGCCGTGCGCGGCAAGCCCGCCCGCGCCGTGGTCGAGATCACGGCGAAGAGCGTCTACTTCCAGTGCGGCAAGGCCGTCATTCGCTCGGGCGTCTGGCTGAAGGAGAAGTGGCCTTCCCTCGAGGGGCTCGCCCCCTTCGCCGAAGCCATCTCCGACCAGGTCAAGGGCGTCGACCGGGCCGCCGCCGAGGCGCGCCTCGCCGACGCTTATCGCAACAAGCTCTATTAGCTTTCTGCGCTCCCGGAAGCCGCACCACCTGCGTTCCCGGAAGACGAGGCCGCAGGCCGAGGCTATCCGGGACCTTCCCCTTCGCCGTCACTCGCCTCCGGCAAGACCCCGGCTCCGCGCGTTCCGCCCGGAGCGCTCCGGCCGGGGACGCAAGATCGAGGGCGCCGTCCTCTCCTCTGCCGCTCGCGGAAGCCGACTCCTGTCACACCCGCGCGTAGGGCTCCGCCGTCAGCTCGAAGTAGGCGCCCATGCGCTCGGCATCGTGCACGATCTCGAACCGCTCGACGCGGCCGCCGACCACGCGCCACACGTGCCGCATGGTGCCGTCGATCCTCATGCCCGTGCGCCGGTGGCGGTAGTGATAGCGGATGCGGCACTGCAGATAGCGACCCCTGGGGGCGTCGTGCAACAGCCGGAATTCGAGCACCTCGTAGCTGTCGAGGAAGGCTCGCAGCCGATGCGCCAGCACGTCCCGCCCGCGCCCGCGGCCTACGAACGAGGCAGCATGCCTGGGCGCGCGCACCGCAAAGGCAACGTCAGGCGCAAAGCAGCGCAATGACCGCTGCCAGATCGCCGGCCGCCCAGTTTGCATAGAGGCCCTCGATGACGAGACGAGCGCTCGTACGCATCCCCCACCCCCACCCGTTTGCGCGTGACCCTAAGCCAGACGCAGGCCGCGCAGCTATACAGTTAGCCTACTATTGCGCCACTGACCGTGGCTTTGGCCACAAAAGTTGCGAGCCTACCCAAATTTGGGCAGTTCGCCGCCTGGTGCGGCCAACCTCAGTTGGTCCTGCCTGCCGCCCCCGCCGGCACCCCCTGCCCCACCGCCAGCGCCTCGCGCTCGGCAATGCGCGGGATGTGGAAGCGCTGGAAGCTCCGGTCGTGCTCGTAGACCTTGTGGCGCACCCACACCAGCAGATCGTAGAAGGTGTCGCGGCCGAAGCTCAGCGGCAGCCGCTCGATCGCCTCCAACTCCCGGCCCCACTTGCCCTGGAGACCGGCCAAATCGTCCTTGAAGAACACCATGGTCGGCGTGAAGATCACGCCCCAACGCTCGGCCAGTGCCTTCTCGGGCATGCGGGCGCCGTCGAAGTCGGTGACCTCGCGCGAGCCCCACAGGTTGAGCTGCACGACGCGGAAGTTCTGGCGCAGGTAGTCGTTGATGTAGCGCTGGGAGAGCACCTCGGTGTGCATCTTGACGCAGTAGGGGCAGCCGCGCTGCTCGAACAGGATGGCCAGCCGCTTGCCCTCGGCCTTGGCCTCGGCGAAGTCCTCCCTGAGGTCGAGGAAGGTCTCGACGAACCAGCTCTGTCGGTAGAGCCCGTCCTCCTGCCGGATAGGCTCGACCGGCGGCGCAACTGAGCCGATCGGTGGCGGCAGGGCCTCGGGCGGCCCGGCGAGCGCGGCGCCCGCCGATGCGAGCAGCAGGGCCAGCAGAAGGCTGCCAAGGGCGGTGCGGCGCATGGTCATTCTCCTTGTCCGGCCCGCAGCGTAGCGCAAAGCCGCTGGCGTGGCGATGCGCATGCCCAGCTGTCGTAGACGCGCCGAAGGCTGCGGGATCGCGCACCGCGGGGGCGGTGGGCCGATCAGGAGCCGCCGCGACCGAACCACCGCCACAGCCCCGCCCGGCGGCTTTCGTCCGGCCCTGCAGCTGTAGCCACCGCACCGGTAGCGACTGCTCCCTCCGCGATCAATTCCTCGAGCCGGAAATGCTGCACCTTGCCCATGACATTGCGGGGCAGGCTGGCGACGAACACGTATTCGCGCGGCACCTTGTAGCGGGCGAGCTCGGCGAGGCAGAAGCGCTCGATCTCGGCGGGCTCGGCCGCAACTCCGGCCCGGCACACCAGGTAGGCCACCGGCACCTCCTGCCATTTCGCGTCCGGCCGACCGATCACGGCCGCGTCGGCAATCGCCGGGTGCGTCAGGAGCACGCGCTCGACCTCGGCTGGATAGATGTTCTCGCCGCCTGAGATGATCAGGTTCTTCTTGCGGTCGTGGATGAAGAAATGCCCGTCCGCATCGCGCGTGCCGATGTCGCCCGAATGGAACCATCCCTCCCGCAAGGCCTCGGCGGTGGCGGCCGGATTGCCCCAATACTCGGCGAGCACGTTGGGCCCGCGCACCACCACCTCGCCGGCCGCGCCGGCCGGCAGCTCGCGCCCGGCGTCGTCGACGATTCTCGCCTCGCACAGCAGGCCTGGCAGCCCGGTCGAGCCGGGGCGACGCCAGTCGCCGGCAAGTCGCGTATAAATCGCGACGGGGCACGTCTCGGTCGAGCCGTAGACCTGCAGCACCGGCACGTTGCGCGACGTGAAGGCATCGACCAGGCGTTGGGGCACTTGCGTCGATCCGGTGGCCACGCAGCGCAGGCTGTCGAGCCGGGCGTCGGCCCAGCGCGGATGCTCGAGCAGCGCCTGGATGGTGGCCGGCACCAGCACGGTGAGCGTCGGCCGGTCGCGCGCGATCGCCTCCAGCGTCGCCTCGGGCGCAAAGCGCGGGTGCAGCGTGACGGTGGCGCCGAGGTGCAGCGCCGGCGTGGTCTGGATATTGAGCCCGCCGACGTGAAACAGCGGCAGCACCGTGAGCACGTGATCCTGCGCCGTCATGTCGTGCATGTGCTGGCTCATCACCCCGTTGCACGCCAGCGCCTCCTGGCGCAGCACCGCGCCCTTGGGATGGCCGGTGGTGCCGGAGGTGTAGACGATCAGCAGCGGCGCGGAGGTGTCGACGCCGGGTGTGCGCCCGTCGCCGCTTGCGCCTTCCAGCAGGCCGCCGAGCGCGCGACCGCTGTCGGGAGCAAAGTCGAGGCCGACGATGCGCACGTCGGGCAGCACCTTCCTGAGCGGCGCGATGACGGGCGCGAACGCCTCCTCCAGCACCAGCGCTTTCACCTGCGCGTTGCCGAGGATGTAGAGCTGCTCCGGCACGGCCAGGCGCCAGTTGAGCGGCACCAGCAGGGCGCCCAGCCGGGCGCAGGCGTAGAGCAGCACCAGGGTGTCGGGGTGGTTGGCGGCCAGCACGGCGACGCGGTCGCCGGCGCCCACGCCCAGCTGCGATTTCAGCGCGCGCGCAGCGGCGGCGATGCGCCGCGCGAGGGCCGCATAACTGAGCTCCGCGCCGGCGAAGCGGACGGCGGCCTTGTCGGGTGCGAACGCAGCATTGCGATCGATCAGGGCGGACAGGTCCATCTTAAGGGGTCAGACCCTCCAGCTATGCCCGCATCCGCGGATCGGTCGTGTGCATAGGGTCTGACCCCATTGCTCCACGGTAAATACCGCCGTCACTCGTCCTTCTCGCCCGCCTCATACAGGCTCTCGCGCCCCAGGCGGTCGAGGCAGATCTCGGCCGTCCACGGCAGCATCAGCGACCCGCAGCGGCTGTCGCGGTAGATGCGCTCGAGCGCCAGGCTCTTCAGCATGGCCTGGCCGCCGCAGGTGCGGATCGCCTTCGTCGCGATGGCATTGGCGTTCTCCATCACGGTGAACTGGGCGGCGTAGGCGCGCAGCACTTGGCTCTTGGTCGGGTCGGCGCGCGCCTCGCTGACGGCCTGGAACCACAGCGCCTTGGTCTGCTCCAGCGCGATGTGCATCTCGGCAACCGCGATCTGCTTGGTCGGAAACATGCGCCGTTTGACCGGCGGCGTGCCCGGCAACTCGCCGCGCAGGTAGAGAACGGCAAAGTCGTAGGCCGCCTGCGCCAGCCCCATGTAGGTCGGCGACAGCGTCAGGAACATGTGCGGCCAGGAGGTGGCGGCGCGGAAATAGACGCCGCGCGGCATCAGCATCTGGTCCTCGGCCACGAACACGTCCTCGAGGAGCAGCGTGCGCGAGACGGTGGCGCGCATGCCGAGCGGGTCCCAGTCGCCTACCACCGAGACGCCGGACGCGTTGGCGGGAACGGCGAGGTAGAGCGTGTTGCGGCGGCTCGAGGCCTCGCCCTCGGCGCGCTCGGTGCAAAGGATGCCATAGTAGTCGGCGGCGCCGGAGAGGGAGGCGAAGATCTTTTTCCCCGTCACGAGGAAGCCGCCCTCCACGGGCCTGGCCTCCGTGCCGAAGGCGGCCGCCCCCGCAGCGGCGGCGCCGCCCTCGGAAAACGGTTGCGAGTAGACGGCGCCGTCGCCGACGATGCGCTGGTAGTGCAGGCGCCGGCGCCGATCGTGCTCGGCCCGCTCGGACGCGGCCATGTCGAGATCGTCGGCCAGCGCGCCAGTCCACAGCGTCGAGCACACATGCATGTTCCAGGACAGCGCAGTGGCGCCGCAGAAGCGGCCGAACTCGGCGGCGGCCAGGCAATAGGTGCGGAAGGACGCCCCCTCCCCGCCCTCCGCCTTCGGCACGCAGATGCCGAGCAGGCCCTCCGTGTGCATATCGCGGAAGTTCTCGATCGGGAACGTGGCGTCGCGGTCGTGCTTGGCGGCGCGCGGAGCCAGCGTGCGGGCGCCGAAACGGCGGGCCTTGTCGATCAGGCGCGCCTCGTCGTCGGCGAGGCGAAAGGCTGCGGGATCGAAGATCGGTGCCTGGGTGTCGTGCTGGTCAGGGTCGCGGGCGCTCATGGGCGGACTCCGGCCAGCTGGAGAAAATCGAGGATGCCGGCATCGAACGCAGCCGACGCCTCCAGGTTCGGCAGGTGGCCGAGGCCTGGCAGGCACACGTAGCGCGCGCCCGGGATCCGGCTCGCCATGCGCTGCATCACCGACGCCGGCGCGTTGGGGTCCTTCTCGCCGGCCAGGCACAGCATGGGAACACCGATGTGCGCGAGGTTGGCGCGCTCGTCGAACGTGACGAGGCAGCGCACCGCCGCGCGATAGGTCGCCGGCGGCACGGCGCTCATGACGTCGATGGCATGCGCGCGCCCGGCCGGGTCGGGACTGGGCGCCATCATGGCGTCGACCAGTCTAGGCGCGAGATCGGCCATGGTCTTGCCCGCGTCGAGCGGCCCGAGGCGCGCGGCGACGAACTGCTGCTGGAAGTCGCCGTCGGGATTGCCGAAGGCCGGGCTGGTGCACGCGAGCACGGCTGCACGATAGCTGTCGGGCCGCCGGCGCAGCGCTGTTTGTGCGACCATGCCGCCCATGGAATGGCCGATCAGCACGGGCCGCTCGAGGCCGCGGACTGCAATCTGCGCCTCGACATCGGCGGCCAGCGCCTCGAAGTCCATCGTCGTCAGCGGCGGGCGCGCGCCGTAGCCGATCAGGTCGAGCGCGACCGGCGCAAGACCGGCCGTCGCGAAGCTTGCCAGCTGCGATGCCCATGCCCGCGCCGCCCCGCCGATGCCGTGCAGGAAGACGACGGCTTGCTTGCTCATCTCCACCTCTGCGCCCGCGTGGCCGCAATCTGAGCGACCGCTCGACCAGCTATCATTCCGGCCCCTGCGTTAGCGGTCAATGGGCTCGCCGCCGCAGCCGAAGGCCATTGGAGGCGAAGGTTGCCGTCAGGCTGCAACTGCGCTCTAATTCCGCCGCAGCGGAGGCAGGCCGATGATCGTCATCTGGCGCAACGGGCAGCAGATCGTGATCACGGGCTGGCGCGCCTGGCTGATCGGGCTGCCGGTGATGGTCGTGGTGGCGCTTGTCGGCGTCGCGCTCATATTTCTGCTGCTCGGCATCGCCCTCACGTTCGCCACGCTCGTTGCCGTGGTGGTGCCGCTGGCGATCGGCCTGACGTTGCTGGCATCGTGGCTGCAGTCGCTGCGCGCCCCGCCGCCCCGCTAGCCTGGACTAGCGCCGGCGCCACGCCGTGCGGACCCGCGTCGCGCGACGGTGGGCGGCCTTGGGCGGGGCCGCTGCTGCCGCAGCCGCCGGCGCGCCGAACGCGTTGCCACCTGCGGTCTTGATGAAACTGGCCACCAACACGGCCCCGCGCGCCCGGCAACCACGGTTGTAGCGCCGGGCGATGTCCTGGGCTTGGCTCTCGTCGGCGGCAGCAATGCTGACCGTCCGCGGCTCGTCCTGACTGCCGCAGCTGAGAGTGACGTCGTACTTGTTCGTGCAGCCGTCCTGGCCCTGGCATGCGGGCTCAGGAACAGCAACCACGACGCTGGTCTTTGCGCCGGCATTGCTGAAGGCAAGAAAGAGCCCAACGGCGGCCGCAACAGCAACAGCGACGCCGCCAATGGCGACCGGCACCAGCGGAAACGTCCACTCCCGGCTTTCTGCCGCCAGCGGCGTAGCGCCCTCGGCACGCGATGTCGGCCGGCGGCGGCCGAAGTTTTTCGAGCTCATGCGACGATCCACGTCTGGCGAGAGGGGATGAACCTAACCGCGATCGGGTTGATCCGCCCTTCCACGGGATGCGGCTGCCGGGTCGATATTTGCCGCCAGCCTTAAGGAGCGGTGAACGCGGGATCGTCAGGTGTTGCGCAGGCGGATGCCGCCGCCGAAGCCCGGGATGCGGTTGGCGGCGACGATGACGATCGAGGTCAGGACCAGCATGGTGAGGCCGAGGACGGCGATGGCCGCCAGATCACCGCTTTCCTTGAGGTCGAAGATCAGCACCGACAGCACCTTGGTCTCGGACGTGAACAGGATCACGGCCGCAGACAGCTCCCGCACCACCGCCACGAAGATGAAGCACCACGTGGCGACGAGGCTGGGCCCCAGCAGCGGCGCGGTGATGGCGCGCAGCGTCTTCAGCCGCGAGGCGCCCAGGATGCGGCTGGCGTCCTCGAGCTCGGGGGCGAGCGCACGGAACGCGGCATTGAGCTGCTGGTAGGCCGCCGGCAGTTCGATAGTGAGATAGGCAAGAAGCAGGATCCACAGCGTGCCGTAGAGCACGATGGGCCCGCGCGTGTAGGCCAGGAACAGCCCGACACCCAGCACGATGCCCGGTATGGCAATGGGCGCGGTGGCGAGAAAGGCGAGGACGCGGTGCCCGCGCACGGCCGCCCGTGCCGTCAGGTAGGCCACCACGAGCGCCAGCACCGTGCCGCAGGTGGCCGCCATGGCACCGAGCAGAAAGGTGTTCTTCAGGGCAAGCTTGGTGGCGGAGAGCTCGAAGAACACGAAGTTGATGTTGTGCAGCGTCATGGTGTCGAGGCTGATGAGCCGCGACGGCAGCCGCGAGAAGGCCGCGTTGATCAACGCGCCGTAGGGCAGGAACACCGGCAGGCAGAGCACGGCCAGCGCCAGCGCCAGCGCCGGCCAGCGCAACAGCCCGAGCCGCACCAGGCGCGGCGGGGCGCCCTTGCCGCCGACCACCACATACCCGCGCCGCCCCAATACGAACGCTTGGGCGCGCAGCAGAAAAACCGTCAGCAGCAGCAACGGCAGGGACGCGGCGGCGGCAAGCTCGGGCTTGGGCGGATACTGGAACAGGCTCCAGATCTTGGTGGTCATGGTGTGGAAGCCGGCCGGCAGCGCCAGGATCGCCGGCGAGCCAAACAGCGTCATCGCCTGCAGGAAGGCCACCAGCGCGCCCGCCACCAGCGCCGGCAGCGCCAGCGGGATGGTGATGCGGCGCGCCGTGCGCCAGGCGCTGCCGCCCAGCATCGCCGAGGCGTCCTCGAGGTCGCCGGGAATGCGGTCGAGCGCATTGGCGACCAGCACGAACACATAGGGGAACGTGTAGCAGGAGATGACGAAGATCACGCCGGTCAGCGTGTAGACGTCGAACAGCACCACGTCGGGGCCGGCGCCTGTGACCGCGCGGTAGAGCTGGTTCAGCAGGCCGCTGTTGGGCGCGGCCAGCAGCTCCCAGGCGATGGCGCCGAGGAACGGCGGGGTCACGAACGAGGCCATCACCAGCGTGCGGATGGTGCGGCTGAACGGAATGTCGGTGCGCGCCACCAGCCAGCCGAGTGGCGCCGCCACCAGGCAGCAGATGACGCCGACCGAGGCGGCGATCGTCAGCGTCGTCAGCAGCGGCTCGACGAAGGCTGGATCGGTGAAGAGCGTGGCGAAGTTGCCGAGCGTGGCGTTGCCCGCACGGTCCGTGAGCGCGAAGACGACGAGCCAGCCGATCGGCAGCAGGATCAGCAGGCACAGCGCCGCCGCGATCAACACGATCAGGGCGCCCGACAGGTCGAGGCGAGTGCGGGCTGGCGCCGCCCGTTGCACCGGTCCTGGCAATGCTTCGACCGCCACACCGCTCTCCAACGTCATGCCCGCGGAGGCGGGCACCCACGCAACTATCCAAGATCAACAGCCACGTGTCGCGGATCCCCCACCTTCATGCCGAAGGCGTGTCTTCGACCATACCGAAGGCGCGTCTTCGACCCTACCGAAGGCGCGTCTTCGACACGACGCGGGGATGACCTCACACTTTGAAATACTTCGTATACCGCGCCTTGATGTCGTCGGCCTGCTTCTCCACCGCCGCCGCGTCGTCCTTCATCAGCTTGATCTCGCTGAGCGGCTTGCGGCCGGCCTTGTCCTTGACCAGCGCGTGGAACGAGCGCAGGCCACCGAAGTCGACCATCAGCTGCTGGCACTCGGCGGAAAACATGTAGCTCTGCAGCAGCCGCGCCGCGTTCGGGTTGGGCGCGTTCTTCATCACGCCGGAGGGGCCGATGATGGTGGGCGTGCCCTCCGCTGGATAGACAATCTCGACCGGCTCGCCCTTCTCCTTGAGCTGGATCAGGTTGTACTCGTTGCCGTCGGCCATGACGGCGCGCTCGCCGAGCGCCAGCTTCTTGGGCGGATCGGCGCTGGACTGCACCTGCATCACCTTCTGCTGGCTGAGCTTCTCGAAGTACTCCCAGCCGATGTCGCGGGCGATCTGGAAGGTCGCCGTCATGATGGTGCCGCTGTAGCCCGGGTGCGCCTTCACCATCTTGCCCGACCATTTGGGGTCGAGCAGGTCGGCGAAGCTCTTGGGCGCCTCCGCAGCAGCCACCAGCTTGGTGTTGTAGCCGATCACGCACAGCCAGATGCGCCAGTTGGCGAACAGGCCGTCGGGGTCCTTGTGCTCGGCTGGGTAATGCGCCGCCATGTCCTCCGTGACGTATGGCGCAAACATCCCATCGCGCTTCCAAACGATGAAATGCGCCGCATCCGAGCTGTTGACCACGTCGACGGCGTGGATCTTGCTCGCATACTCCTGGCCGATGCGCTGGAAGATGCGCTCTCCCCCCGAGCGCTCGACCCGCACGGCGACGCCGGAATACTTGGCCTCGAAGGCCTTGGCGATGCGCTCCGCCACCGGCAGGTCCACCGCCGTGTACCAGATGACCTTGCCCTCCTTGCGCGCCGCCTCGATCAGCTCCGCCGTCACCTTGCTCGGCGTCGGCGCTGCGGCAAGCGCCGCGCGGGACAGCAGCGGGCTCGCGAGCGAGGTCGCCGCGATGCCCTGTACCAGCCGGCGCCTAGTCAGATTGGCTTCATGCATGGTTCGTCTCCTCGCCTTGCTTTTGCTCAACGCGCCAACGCGCGGCAGCGGTCGGGTGGCAGGGTGAGCCACACCTCGCTGCCCACGACAAAGTTCGCCTCCGGCGCCGCCGTGATGCGCAGCTGCGTACCGTCCTTGGCCTCCACAATATAGTCGCGCGTGGCCCCGAGAAAGACATTGCGCGCCACCGTGCCCTCCACCGCGCTGCCCAATGCCGCGGCGGGCCGATCGGCGGAAATGCCGATGTCATGCTGGCGGATCGACATCGCCACGTCCGTGCCAGGCACCAGCGGCCCGCCGCTGCAGGCGACGGCCGTGCCGGCGAACGCAATCCGCGTGGCATCGAGCGCCTTGCCGCGGATGATGTTGCTGCCGCCCAGGAAGCGGGCGACGAACTCCGAGCGCGGCCGCTCGTAGACCTCCTGCGGCGTCCCCAGCTGCTCGATGCGCCCCCCATTCATGACGGCGATCAGGTCGGCCGTGGTCATGGCCTCGCTCTGGTCGTGGGTGACGTAGATGGTCGTGTAGCGATAGGCGTCGTGCAGGCGGCGCACCTCGAAGCGCATCTCCTCGCGCAGGTTGGCGTCGAGGTTCGACAGGGGCTCATCGAGCAGCAGCGTGTCGGGCTCGACGATCAGCGCGCGGGCGAGCGAGACGCGCTGCTGCTGGCCGCCGGACAGCTCCGCTGGATAGCGCTCGGCGAATGGCGCAAGCCGGGTGGTGGCGAGGATGGTTTCGACCTTCTTGACGATCGTCGCCCGGTCGAGCTTGCGCAGCTCCAGGCCGTAGGCGATGTTCTGCGCCACCGTCATGTGCGGCCACAGCGCATAGCTCTGGAACACCATCGACACGTTGCGCTGCTCGGGCGGCACGGAGCGCGCCGGCGAGGAAACGACGCGGCTCCCCAGAACGATCTCGCCCTCGGTCGGCTCGATGAAGCCCGCCACCAGCCTGAGCGCCGTGGTCTTGCCGCAACCCGAGGGGCCCAGCAGGCACACCAGCCGGCCGTGCTCGATCTCGAGCGAGATGTTGTCGAGCGCTGTCTGGCCGCCAAAGCGCTTGGTGAGCCCGCGCAGAATGACCGACGACACGTCTCCTCCCTCCCCCCGTCTGCGGAGCGCCCGCGACGGTCGGTCAGTCTGCTTGCTTATGCGGTGAGAACCACATCAGCTTGGCCGCCGACACCCCCAGTATTGCAGCCAGAACCAGTCTTAGCACATCGGCAGGTGCCCAAGCCGCCAGATAGCCGCCGGCCAGGGCGCCCAAAACGGAGCCGCCACTCATCGGCAGCACGAGATAGCCGAGCATGCTGCGCGAGCGGTAGTGACCTGCCAGCAGATGCCGAAAAATGCCCACGAGCACGATCGGCGTGCTGATCAGGACGCTGGCCGTCCCAGCCGCCCTGATGTCGGCGCCGAAGATGAAAATCAGGACTGGAATGATCAATTCGCCGCCGGCAACGCCCAGCATGCTGCTGACCGCGCCGACAACGATACCGGCGAAGGCGGCCACCCCAGCGCGCAACAGTTGATCATTCGGCAAGGCGAGGTCGGTTGCGCCAGCGAACAGCGATTCCAGCACCAGCAGCGCGGCAATGGCGAAGAGCAGCACCCCGATGACCCCGACGACACGACCCTTGGGAATGCGAGCCAGCGCCGCCGCGCCGATCCAGGCCGCGATCACCCCGCCGATCAGCATCGCCACGATCTCCACGCCGAAGTCGGCGACGTTGGCCGCATCAGTGAAGCCGAGCCTCGCGCCAGCGGAGACCGCGAGCGTGGCCAGACTGACGAGCAGGTTGATGCGGACGGCGCGGTGCGGATAGAGCTCGAAAACCGCGATTAGCAGTGGCAACCGGAACTCGGCGCCGCCAAGCCCGATCAACCCGCCCAACACGGCAACAGCCGCACCGGCGCAGAAAGCGGCGAGGGGTCGGCGGACGGAGTAGATGCGCCCATCCGAACGCGTGCGCATTCAAATCACCTTCGCCTCGGCGAGCGCCGCGATCTCGGCCGGCGAGAACCCGAACTCGCGCAGCACCTCCTCGTTGTGCTCGCCGCGCTCGGGCGGCGGCGTGACGAGTCGGCTCGGCGTGCGACCGAGCGTGACGGGCTGTCCGACCAGGTGCAGTACCCCGCGCGCATCGGGCGTCGCCACGTCCTCGACCATCTCGAGGTGTTGGACCTGCGGATCGGCATAGATCTCGTCGATGGCATAGATCGGCCCGCACGGCACCTCCGCCGCATTGATGCGCTCGACCCACTCGGCGCTGGTGCCGTCGGCGAGCCGGCGCTCGATCTCGGCATTGAGCGCGTCGCGGTTCTTGCGGCGCGCCGCCGCGGTGGCGTACTCGGGCCGCTGGATAAGCTCCTCGGCGCCGATGGCGCGGCACAGCCGCTCCCAGGTCTTGGCGCCTGCGGTGGCGATATTGATATGGCCGTCGCGCGTCTTGAAGACGCCCGTCGGGATGCTGGTTGGATGGTTGTTGCCGGCCTGGCCCGGCACCTCCTGCGCGTTGAGCCAGCGCGAGCCCTGGAAGTCGAGCATGAAGATCTGCGCCTGCAGCAGCGAGGTCGCCACCTCCTGTCCCTTGCCCGACTGCTCGCGCTCGATGAGCGCCACCAGGATGCCGAGTGCCGAGAACAGGCCGGCGGACAAATCGGCGATGGGAATGCCGACCCGCATCGGCCCGCGGCCGGGCTCGCCGGTAATCGACATGAGGCCGCCCATGCCCTGGGCGATTTGATCGAAGCCGGGGCGCTTCTGATAGGGCCCGTCCTGGCCGAAGCCGGAGATGCTGGCATAGACGAGGCGGGGGTTGATGGACGACAGCGCCGCGTAATCGACGCCGAGGCGCGCCTTCACGTCGGGCCGGAAGTTTTCCACCACCACGTCGGCCTTGGCCGCGAGCCGGCGGAAGACGTCGAGACCCGGCTGCGACTTCAAGTCGAGCGTCAGGCTGCGCTTGTTGCGGTGCAGATTCTGGAAGTCCGGCCCGTGGCGTGGCCCGCCCATCGGGTCGCCCGTGTCGAGATGCTCGGGCAGCTCGACCTTGATGACGTCGGCGCCCCAGTCGGCCAGCTGGCGCACACACGTCGGACCCGCGCGCACGCGCGTCAAATCCAATACCGTGAACCGCGCAAGCGCGGCAGAAGCCTTCGCAATCGGCATGAGCCCACCTCTCAGCGAGCCATGCTGCGCCAGCCGGGCACGAATTGCCAAGCCCCCAGCGAAAAATCGCCTTCTCGCCCCGTGCGGGCTCCGGCCTTACACCATCACGGCCATGTAGTGATTGTCGGCGAGATTGCACCAGGCCTTGCGCCACTCGACCGGACGGCCGTCGAGCGTCTGCACCACCCGGTCGAGCACCATCACCGGCGACCCTGCCGCCAGGCCGAGCGCCTCGGCCACGCCCGCATCCGCCTCCGAGATCGAGACACGCTCTTCGGCCTTGCCGAGCAGGATGCCGTATTCCTGGGCGAGCACGACGATGCGCGGCGAAATGGTCTTGCCCTCGCCCAAGCCCGGGAACAGCGCTACGGGCACGGCGACGTCCTCCACCATGAAGGGCTCGCCGCCATGCTGGCGGATGCGATGCATCCGGTAGAGCCGGTCGTGCGGGCCAAGCTGCAGCCGCGCGCGTTCCTGCTCGTTGGCGATGGCCTCGGTGATGTGCGTGGACTTGACCTGCGCCAAGATGCGCTCGCCGTCTGGGCCGCGCAGGTTGTTGAAGCGTACCGCCAGCTCGTCGGACGCCTGGTCGTTGACGAAGGTGCCGCGCCCCTGCCGGCGCGTGAGCAGATGCTCGCCCTCCATCAGGTCGAGCGCCTTGCGCATGGTGCCGGCGCTGACGCCGAACTCGCGCGCCAGGTCGCTCTCGTTGGGAATGGCCGAGCCCGGCTTCCACTCGCCGCGGGCAATGCGCTCCGCCAGCGCATCCCGCAACTGCAGGTAGAGGGGCTTCGTGGTGAAACGACTCGCCGAAATTGCTCGATCGCTCAGCATCTGGGCCTCCATGTGTGAGCGTCCTTGTCCGACAACATGCGTCGGATATCGCGTAGAGACTGGCCTATCCCCGATATCCATCACTCTACGCTCTACATACTTTGGTTTACATCATGTATACTTCATTATTTCTTCCCTCCGACTCAGATTACTATAGATCATTTTAGGACTTTTCTCGACCGTTCTATGGTTGAGGCTCTCCGCAACGGCCTAATGCTCGAGCAGAACGGTCCGTCGGGCACCGTCGCAATTGCTTTGCGGTCGCCCCGGCTTCGGCAGGTGCAAGGCGCAATATTTTCCACACAACCACCAAAGCAAACGCCAATTCCCGCTATGACAAGCTTACGCCTTGGGAGGGAATTGAAAAGCATTTTTCATACAACAATTCGCGGGTGGGTCCGGGGTGGGCTCACGCCTTGGTCCCAGGTGTGCGGCAAGAACCGGCGCGCTACCTGGAGCGCATGGCCTGTGGGGGATGGCGGACCCAGCCCGTCCGACAGCCTCGAGCACGCTGGCTCACGCGCGCGCGCAATCTGTGCTAGCCAGCTGCATCAACCGCCTGTCATCAGAGACAACACACATGCCAAACAACATCGATCTCGAGGGCCGCATCGCGGTCGTCACCGGCGGAGCCCAGGGGTTCGGCAAGGCGATCGCCGAGCGCTTCCTCAAGTCCGGGGCCAAGGTCGCCATCTGGGACCGCGACCTCCCCTTCGCGCAGAAGACCGCCAAGGCGCTGGGCCCCGGCGCGACCGCCATCGCCTGCGATGTGACCGACGCCGCCGCCGTGGCCGCCGCGCGCGATGCCACCACCAAGGCCTTCGGCCGCATCGATATCCTGATCAACAATGCCGGCATTGCCGGCGCCAATGCCAAGACCTGGGAAACCGACGTCGAGGAATGGCGCAAGGTGATGCGCGTCAATCTCGACGGGCCCTTCATCTGCTCGCGCGCCGTGGTGCCCGGCATGATCGCGCAGAACTACGGGCGTATCGTCAACATCGCCTCGATCGCCGGCAAGGAAGGCAATCCCAATGCAGCCCACTACTCGGCGTCCAAGGCCGGCGTGATCGCGCTGACGAAGTCGCTCGGCAAGGAGCTCGCCGGCTACGACATCGCCGTCAATGCGGTGACGCCCGCCGCCGCCAAGACCGCGATCTTCGACCAGATCACGCAGGAGCATATCGACTTCATGCTCTCCAAGATCCCGCGCAACCGCTTTGTGCTGGTGAGGAGCTTGCGGCGATGGTGGCGTGGATTGCCTCGCAGGAGAATTCCTTCACCACCGGCGCGGTGTTCGACATCTCCGGCGGCCGCGCGACCTACTAGGCAGCGAACCAAAAAAACGCGGTTCGCCTGCTGGCCGGGCTGTTTCGCCGGCTCGTCTTTCAATGACCATCGCCGCCAAAACTTCTGTAGGCTACAGCGATGTCCTTGATCGGCTGTGTGGACTGGCGCATGCGAGCCATCAGCAACGCGCCTTCCATTGTGGCGATGAGGAGCTGACCCCTCACCCTGGCCTCTTTTTGCGATAGCCCCGCGCGGGCAAGCACGGATGCGACGATGTCGATCCAGCGGTCGAACGCTTGCATGCCGGCTTCGGTCAGTCTCGGCGAATGCGGCGCGGTTTCGAGCATGGTCGTCGCGATCGGGCACCCGGACCGGAACTGAGACTCCTCCATCCATCCGGCGATCACGTCGCAGTACGCCTTGACGAAGGCGCGCGGCTGCTTGTGGCGCTCGGCGAGGCGCAGGAGCATTTGGCCCATGAGGTCGCCAGCCAGTTTCACGGCCGCCTCCCCGAGCGCTTCCTTTCCATTGGGAAAGTAGTGGTAGAGCGACCCCTTCGGCGCACCGCTCTCGGCGAGAACCTGCTGCAGGCCGGTCGACGCGTAGCCCTGTTGCCGAAAGAGCCGCATCGCGGTTTGCACCAGGTTGTCCTTGTGCTGCGCGGCGTTGGCCATCGGCTCGCTCTCCTGCGCACCCGCGATATGCAGTTTTTCGCTTGCTGACACTATGATGACCGGTCTATATGAGCTATCAAATTATAGCAATCGGTCTAGATGGTTTCACCAATGCGATCTTCCCTCGCCATCCGCAACAATGCAGCCTGGATCGTCCTGGACGACGGCAAGGTGAATGCGATGTCGCTCGAGATGCTGCAGGAGATCGAAGCGCACCTGGAAGCTGCGCGGGGTACGGGCAAGCCCGTCGTCATCAAAGGGCGCAAGGGCATCTTCTCGGCCGGCTTCGACATGAAGACGTTCGCGCAAGGACCGGAGGCCTCCCGGACGATGGTCAGCGCTGGCGTTTTCCTGATCGAGCGCTTGCTGGCCTTCCCACGCCCCGTGGTTACGGCTTGCACCGGGCATGCCTACCCCATGGGCGCTTTCTTGATGCTGTGCGCGGACGTGCGTTTCGGCGTGTCGGGCGACTGGAACATCGGCATGAACGAGGTCGCCATCGCGCTTACCGTTCCCCACTTTGCAATCGAGCTGGCCCGGCACCGGCTCACGCCTCCGGGCCTTGCACGGCTTTCGACCGGACCGATGTTCAAGCCGGAGGAGGCTGCCCGGCTAGGATATCTGGACTATGTCGTCCGCGCCGAGGACCTCGATGCCGCGGTCATTGAGGAAGTGCAACGCCTCGAGAAGCTGGACATGAAGAGCTACGAGCGGACCAAGGCTCGGTTGAATGGCCCCGTCCTGGCAGCCATCGCGAAAGCCAGCAGGCAGTTGTAGGAGGCGATGGCGCGCTGCGCGGATCGGCGGGCAGGCGAGCCGCTCTGTGACGAACCGTCAAAAGTGATAGATAACATAGCGACTTTGACGCCCCGCCACTTCGCCGCAGGACTTTCGATGCCCTATTCCGACTACCGCCCCGATCTGATGGGCTCTGCCGAGTTGACGCCGTCGGGCAGTTTGGAGGCCGGCTCGCTGCAGAGCTTCACGCTCGTCTGCACGGCCGGGGCGTTCGGCGTCGACGACATCGGCTCGATCGGCTGCCCGGAGCCATGCGAGAGCATCGTATGATGCTGCGGCGCCGGGTCAAAGTGCGGGCGCAGGGTGATACGCGCCTCTACGTCCGCGTGCAGCAGGAGGACGGCCACCGCCTGTGGACAAGCCCGATCTATCTGTTTCGCGGCTGAGCGCTCGGGACATGAACTACCGCCACGCCTATCACGCCGGGAACTTTGCCGATGTGCTGAAACACGTCGTCCTTGCCCGCGTGCTCGACTACATGAAGCGCAAGCCGGCGCCGTTTCGCCTCATCGACACACATGCCGGCGCCGGCCGCTACGCACTCGCCTCCGCCGAGGCTTCCCGGACCGGGGAGTGGCGGGACGGCGTCGGCCGGCTGCTGGGCCAGGGTGCCGCGTCGCTGCCCCCCGAGGTCGCCCGCCTCCTGCAGCCTTATCTCGACGCGGTGCGCGCCGAGAATCCCGGAGCAGCGCTCAGCACCTACCCCGGCAGCCCGCTGCTCGCCCTGCGCCTGCTGCGCGCCAGCGACACGCTCATCGCCAACGAGCTTCACCCCGAGGAGCGCGCCCAGCTCGATGCCGATATCGGCCGCGACCGGCGGGCCAAGGTGATGGGGCTCGACGCCTGGATAGCACTAAAGGCGCTGCTGCCGCCCAAGGAGCGCCGCGGCGTCGTGCTGATCGACCCTCCGTTCGAGGAGCCCGGCGAGCTCGAGCGCATGGCGGACGGCCTCGCCGACGGGCTAGCGCGTTTCGCCACCGGGGTTTTTCTCGCCTGGTATCCAATCAAGGACACCCCGCCCGTCGAGCGCTTTCACCACCGCCTCGCCGCTCTCGGAACAGACAAGCTGCTGCGCATCGAGTTGATGATCCGCGCCTCCGGCGACCCCGATCGCCTCAACGGCTGCGGCCTTGCCATCGTCAATCCGCCCTTCACGCTGGTGCGGGAGCTCGCTGTCATATTGCCCGAACTCGCCCGCCGCCTGGCTGCCCCTGGCGAGGCGCCGGGCTTCCGACTCGAGCCGCCCGGCAGCCCCGCAAATCCACCCCCGGAAGCAAAGCGGCGTATGCGCAGCAGGCGGTGAACGGCAAGCACGAATTTGCCTTGCGCGGGCTTCGCCAATCACCGATACTCCGCCGCAGTTCGGGCGGCCCATCGGACCCGGCGGAGACTGCTGAGACTGACCTGAGATGATTTGCGCAGACGCGTCACCGTTATCTCGCGCACCTCACGATCCCCGACATCGGACGAGACTGCCTTGGCTTCACCCGTGCCAGCTCAACCGCAGCTGGCGCGATATCTATTCTATCCGGGGACATGGAGACCTCGCATGCGGCAGACCGGAACTGTAAAGTTCTTCAACCAGTCGAAAGGCTTCGGCTTCATCACGCCGGACCAAGGGGGCAAGGACGTGTTCGTGCATATCACGGCCGTCGAACGCTCGAAGATCGGCACGCTCGATGAGGGCATGCGGGTGTCATTCGAGACCGAGCCGGACAAGCGCGGCAAGGGCCCCAAGGCTGTCAACCTGGAAGCCGCCAGCTGAGCGGCGGGCCCGGCGTGGCTGCGCGACGCCGCTAGTGTGCTGATCGCGGAATTCGTCGCAGTGTGCGGCGAACTCCGAACGAATTTTGCGATCTGAAGGACACTAGCAAACCAATGATTCTAGTGTGATTCAGATCGAGAAGTCCGCTCACGAGCCTAGCCCAAAGCGATGGTGCGGACTTCTCGATCATCACACTGGCGTCACTTGGCGGCCACGGCGAGCCGACAATCGGCGCGCGTCCGTGCGAAAGTGCGGTCCGCGCCAGTGTGCAAGGACAGCGATCTCGGGCAAGCTCTCCCGGATCGCTGTTTTTTTGTTTGAGGAGAGAGCTGATGCCGAGAGTCTCGCACTTGGCTGCCGCGGCGCTCGTGGCGGCCGGGGTGATGTTTGCGGCCGCTCCGGGCGCGCTGGCGCAATGCCACACCATCGGCGGCCTGGGCACCGCCAGCGACGTCGAGGGCGCCAAATTCCAGGCCTACGAGGCGATGCTACAGGGCACGAGCTGGCCCATGTGGGCGCAGTGGATGGCGAGCGGCGCCAACGTCGGCACGGCACCGGGCTATACCGTCAAGGGCCTCCGGTTCCGGTGCAAGCCGGGCGGATCGATGGGCCAGGAGTGCCGTGGCCAGGCGACGTTCTGCAAGTAGCCGTGAGCCGCCGGAGCTGAACGATCAGACGAGGGAACAAGAGCCATGAAGACTATCGTGCGTATCGCCGTGCCGGCTCTGGCGTTTGCCGGCGCGCTGTTCATCGCCGGCGCATCCGCTGAGGCCCAGTGCGTCAACAAGGCAGGGCAGGGAACCGGCAGCACCGTCGACAACGCCAAGTTCCAGGCCTGGGAAGCCGTGCTGCAGGCCACCGACTGGGGATCCTGGGCGTCCTTCATGTCGAGCGGCATGAAGGTCGGCTCGGCGCCGGGCTACAAGGTCAGCAACGTCAAATCGAGCTGCAAGGCCGGCGGCCTCGGCCAGGAGTGCGTCATGCAGGCGACACTGTGCAAGTGAGCGAGGCCGGTCGGGTCTGACCGTGTCGCAACGGCAACGGGTCGCCTGAAAGCAACGTCCAATCCGCTTTGCCGGAGCACTTGCGCTCGGAAACGCCGGCAATCCGCGGCATACTCTAAGCGTTGGGTTGTTCGTGGAGGATGTACATGAAGAGGATCCTGCTTGCTGCTCTCGGCGGGTGCGCGGTCGCCGCGTTCCTGCTGCTCACCGGCGCGCCGGCCGACGCGAAGTGCTCGAGGGTGACCGCCACCGGGGTGGGCCTGGGTGAGATGATGGCGAAGGACATGGCCAAGATGAACCTGGACGCCGGCATCGCCGACAAGAAGATGAAGGGCAAAGGCAAGGTGGTCTACAAGTGCACCGGGCCGCTGCTCGGCGAATGCAAGGCCACCCAGCGCGCCTGCTGACCGCTGCGGGAGCTGTCAGTGAAATCGGGGCCGGCCGAGCCTGCTCGGGCGGCCCTATTTGCTCGTGTGCGTTACGAGGCGTCTTGAACGCGGAAGGCCGATGACCATGAGAACTGCACTTTTGGCTCTGGCCGCCGGCGCCGTGGCGCTGCTGGCCCATGCCGGCCCGACCCAGGCGGGAGGGCAGACGCGCGGGACGGTGACGATCACCTCAGGCGCGGCCACCCAGCTCAAGGCTCGCACCTATCGCAAGCGCGGTGTGCGGGTGCGCGGCTATGCGGCCAGGCGCGGCGGCTACTCCTACTCGTCGCAAGACGTCGTCAACACCTACGGCCTGTCGCGCAGCCTGTTTGGCGGCATCAACAGCTACCGCGACCCGCTCATCGACCGGCAGACGCCGGCCGGTCCCTTCGACCACGACTTCTTCTTCGACTCCGGCATTGCGCCGCGCGGCGGGAACTCGCCCTATCTGAACTGAAGCGGCCGCGGTTCGCTGCGCGCGTTTAGCTCTAGGCACGCGCCGCGGCGACCGGCTATAGCATGCGCGTTCGGGGAGGCTCGCTCACATCTTCGAGGGGAGACTGGTCATGCGTTCCAAGCCTACCGCCGTCCTGGTCGCGGCAACGATCGCCGCGGCACTCTGCGCCGGCAGCACCAGCGCCGCCGCCAAGTGCACGAAGCTCGGCTTCTCCGTCAACGATTACGGCAAGGACGGCCCGACCAAGGACGCCAAGAGCCTGCTCGACAAGTACATCGCCGACTGGGCCAAGACGCATGGCGTCACGAAATACACGGTCGGCAAGAAGGACGTGAGCTGCGAGTTGTTCCTCGACTTCATCGTCTTCGACGAGCACACCTGCAAGGCGACCGCGGTCGTGTGCTGGCCCGACGGCAGTGGGCCGGCCGTCGTGCCCGGGGCGCCGCCCGCACCCAAGAAGGCGCCGGCTGCAAAGCCTGCCGCCGTCAAGAAAGCTGGCTGAGGCTCAGCCTCACACCTTGAAGATGCGGGCGTAGCGCGCCTTGATGTCCTCGGCCGACCTCTCGACGCCCACCGGATCGTCCTTCATCAGCTTGATGTCCGCCAGCCGGCGGCGGCCGGGCTTCTCCTTGACGAGGGCGTGCACCGAGTGCTGGGCCGCGAAGTCGACCAGCAGCTGCTGCGCCTCCAGCGAGTGCAGCCAGCTCTGGAACAGGCGCGCGGCGTTGGGATTGGGGGCGCTCTTGAAGATGCCGGTCGGCCCGGTGATGATCGGCGTGCCTTCGGTTGGATAGACGACCTCGACCGGCTCGCCCTTCTCCTTCAGCTGGATCAGGTTGTAGTCGTTGCCGTCGGCCATGACCGCCCGCTCCCCCAGCGCCAGCTTCTTGGGCGGATCGGTCGATGACTGCACCTGCATGACCTTCTGCAGGGCCAGCTTCTCCAGGTACTCCCAGCCGAGCTCACGCGTGATCTGGAAGGTCGCGGTCATGATCGTGCCGCTGTAGGCGGGGTGCGCCTTGATCATCTTGCCCACCCACTTCGCGTCGAGCAGGTCGGCAAAGCTCTTGGGCGCCTCCTGCGCCTTCACCAGGTTGGTGTTGTAGCCGAGCGAGGATAGCCACACGCGCGTGATCACATGCGTGCCGTCGGCATCGCGGTGGGTGGCGGGGAAATGCTGCGCCACCTCCTCGGGCACGTAGGGCGCCAGCCAGTCATTGCGCTTCCAGACCACGAAGTGGGCGGCATCCGCGCTGTTGACGAGGTCGACCACGTGGATGCGGCTGCCGCGCTCCTGCTCGATGCGCTGGTAGAGCCGCTCCGAGCCCGAGCGCTCCACGCGCACGGCGATGCCGGGATATTTAGCCTCGAACGCCTTGGCGAAGCGCTCGGCGACGGGAATGTCCATGGCGGTGTAGAAGGCGAGCTTGCCTTCCTTCCTGGCCGCCTCGATCATCGCAGGCGTGGTGGCGACGGCCGCCGGCGCCTGCGCCAGCACGCGCGTGGCGAGCGCCGCCGGCATGGCCGCGATCGCCGCGGCACCCTTGAGGACGTCACGGCGCAACATGGGACGCTTGGGCATCTGGCACCTCCGGCTCGGGATCGGCTTCCTCCAGTCTAGCCCCGCCCGAAGCAAAGCGCGAACGGGCCACTAATCTACCGCCGCCAGCACCACGACTTCTTCGGCATCTAACCGCGATCGGAGACGATCACATAGACGCGGGAGCAATGCTGAACCGAGCCCGCCCGCGGCAAAGCGACTAGCCCCGCCGGAAGGCGGTTACGGCCGCGGCATGGGCCTGGGGGGCGTGCGGGGCATGGGCCTGCTCGCTCGGCCGCGGTGGCAGCGGCACTGCAGCCGTCGGCTGCTGGGCGCCGAAGAACGAGCGCAGCAGCGGCGAGTCCTGCCAGGCGAGCCAGGTCTGCTCGGCCAGCCACTCGAGCTTCATGGTGGCCTCGGGGGAGGCGTTGTCGAGCGAGATCAGCTCCGCCTGCTGGCGATGCTGGTCTGGCGCATCGATATAGACGTAGCGATCGCCGATCCAGGCTTCGGCGACCTCCATGGCGAGCGCCTCCTGCGCATTGATCGTCAGCAGCACGAGGTCGCGCGTCGACCTCAAGGCGCGCCGCCACCAGGCGACGGGCCCGATCGCGTCGAGCCCCTCCCCGTGAAACGACTGCGGCTGGGCCGGCGCCGCCGTGCCGATGTGCAGCACGTGCATCTTCTCGGCCGGAAGCGCCAGCTTCTGCCTGAGCAGCGTCAGGCCGACGAGCACCGGCGCATTGGCGGCGATGCCGCCGTCGATGGCCCGGTCGAGCGCAATCCTGTGCTCGGGAAAGTAGGTCGGGGCCGCGGTCGTGGCCAGCACGGCGCCCACGATCGGGGTGGGCGCGATGCCCTCGTCGGCGAACGGCTTGCTGCAGAACACCCGGTGGCGCTGCTGCATGGTGCTGACCGCCACCAGGGCCAGCGGCTGGTCCAGCTGCTCGATGTCCGTCATGGCGGTCTCGCCCAGCATCTTGTGCACGGCCGACCGGATGCGGGTCGGATCGTACTGGGAGCGGAACGTGAGCTGCCGGTAGGTGCGGCGCAGACCTGATTGCGACGGAAAGATCTTGGGCCCGTGCACCCGGAACGCCTTGACCACGGCCTCGGGCGGCAGGCCGCAGGCGAGGCCGGCCGCCACCAGGCCGCCGGTCGAGGTGCCGATGATGAGGTCGAAGTGGTTGGTGAGGCTGCCCAGCCGATAGCCGCGCTGGATGTTGCGCAGAAGCGCGGCCGAAAACAGCCCGCGATAGCCCCCGCCCGAGAGACACAGAATGTTGTAGCGCCGCTTCTCCACGCTCATGAGGCGACCCCTTGGGCCTGATCGTGCGCCCAATGCGGGAACGTCTCCACGCGCAGGCCGTAGCTCTCGCTCAGCTTGGCGAAGGCCGCCGGCTGGTCGTAGTCGATCAGGCGCAGCGGCTGGTCGCGGAAGCCGACGATGGCGGTGGCCAGAACCACCTTCTCGAGCAGCCCCAGCGCCTGGGGCGTGCCGTCGCGGCGGCGATACTCGATGGTGAAGTCGAGCTTGGTGTGCACGAACACCAGCACCTCGTCGCTGATCGGCAGGATGCAGCCCTTCTGGCGAAACAGCATGACGACCTTGTCGATGCTGTGCTGCAGGTGCTTGGCGTCGTCGAGGTCCCGGCGGCTGGTGGAGGCGGCGAGCTTGCGCACCGGGTCATAGATGAGCTCGATGGTGGCCGCGCTCACCACCAGGCCGCGCGCGTACAGGTTTGGCGCGCGCTGGTCCCACACCCAACGGAACGGCGCGCTGCCGGGATGCATGCAGCAGCTGCTGAAAGCCCCCGTGCCCAGAAGATACTGCGGAAAAACCTGCCGCACCGGAGAAGGCCCCTAGTGTCCTTCAGATCGCGAAATTCGTTCCGAACCCGGCCCCGCGCGATGTTGCGGACTTATCGATCATCACACTAGCTGCCGGTTTCCCTCAACGCGAATACAGGAAGGAATCGTCGGTCAGATCACATTCGATATCGCGCGACGGGCGCCGGTCGCCCTCGTGCAGCATGGCCACGACGCGCTGCCACTGGCGGTCCGGGTCGGGCTCGCCTTCCAGCACGGCACGGACGCGGCCCTGCGCCTGGCGCGAGGCATCGGCCAGCTCCTGGCGCGCATGCTGGTCGAGCAGCGGGCGGCGAGGCCGAGTGGGAAGCGACCTGGGCGCCGCCTCGGCGGACGCCAGACCCGGCGACAGCTCGACCAGCCCTTCGATGATGCGGGCAAGATCGTCCACCTCCACGCTGACGGCACCCGTGCCGGTCCCGGTCTCCGCCGACACCAGCAGCCCCGTGGCATGCAGCGACTGCACGACGTGCGCGGCGCCAAGCTTCTGCGCCTCCGCCAACTTGCGGCTCAGGGCCTCGAGCAAGTCGATCTTCATCATCCCCTCCCGCTGCAGGCGGAGATGGTGGACGGCAGTCGCGATGGCGTCCTCGCTGAGGCGCGGCGCCTGAGCCAAGTCCGCTGTCGATGGGAAGGCGTCGGCTTCCCAGGATAGTCGTGCCGGCCGTGCAGACATGGGTGCCCTGTCGGTGTCGATTGCCGGGTGGCAATCCGAACCGCCCTTATCGGGCGAGTCGGTGACACCGCAAAGCGCCGTTCACGTCTTGCAGGGAATACGCAAAGCATTGGCATCGGCCTGTAGTCGGGGCGCATCAGCTTGGCGACCAAGGGAAATCAAGGCGCCAGCGTAGGCCCGCCATGCTTTACATCCGGTTAGTGGCCGGCCCGCCGAGGCACAGGCGCCCCGCCGAGCCCCCGCTGCCGAGCCCCCGCGTGACACGCCCGGCCCGGCATGGCAGGCTTTCGGTCGGCGCCGGGTGCGCCCCCTCCCCGATCGGTTGCCTATAGACCTCAACGACACGACAACGGGGAGCGGACGGGGAACGCTCATGATCTACGATTGCATCATCGTCGGCGGCGGCTCGGCCGGCTCGGTGCTGGCCAACCGGCTCTCGGCCAGAAGCGCCAACCAGGTCCTGCTGCTCGAGGCCGGCCAGGACACGCCGCACGGCAAGGTGCCGCCCGAGGTGCTCGACAGCTACCCCGGCACGGCCTACTTCGATCCGCGCTTCCACTGGACCGAGCTCAAGGTCCGCACCGAGGTCGTCTCCCACAACAACCCCGACGAGGCCCCGCCGCCGCTGCGCAAGTACGAGCAGGCGCGCATCCTCGGCGGCGGCTCCCCCATCAACGGCCAGCTCGCCAACCGCGGCGCGCCCGCCGACTTCGAGGAGTGGGTGGCGCGGGGTGCGCGCGGCTGGGGCTGGGCCGACGTGCTGCCTTTCTACAAGAAGGTCGAGCGCGACATGGACTTCGACGGGCCGCTGCACGGCAAGGAGGGGCGCATCCCCGTGCGGCGCATCTTCCCCGACCTGTGGACCGGCCATGCCAAGGCCGCGGCCGAGGCCTTCAAGGCGGCCGGGTTCACGTATCTGCCCGACCAGAACGGCGAGTGGCGCGACGGCTACTACCCGATCGCCATCTCCAACGCCTACGAACGGCGCGTGTCGGCGGCGATCGGCTATCTCGATCCCGCAACCCGCCTGCGGCCCAATCTCACCATCGCCACCGACACGCAGGTCTCGGAGCTGCTGTTGGAGGGCCGGCGCTGCGTCGGCGTCGTCGCCCACGCCAAAGGCGCACGCACCGAGTTCAGGGCGCGCGAGGTCATCCTCTCGTGCGGGGCGATCCACTCGCCGGCCCACCTCATGCGCGCCGGCATCGGGCCCGTGGGGCATCTCAAGGAGCTGGGGATCGAGGTGCGCGCGGGGCTCGCCGGCGTCGGCCAGGGCCTGATGGGCCATCCCTCGATCTCGGTCTCCGCCTACGTCAAGCCGCACGCGCGCGTCAACGACTTCACGCGCCGGCACATCCACGTCGGCCTACGCTACTCGTCGGGCCTGGAGGGCATGCACGAGGGCGACATGTTCGCCGTCGCCATCACCAAGTCGGCCTGGCACGCCGTCGGCGAGCGCATCGCCTCATTCCTGATCGCGGTCTATCACACCTCTTCCGAGCGCGGTCAGGTCAAGCTCACGTCGGCCGACTGGCGCGCCGAGCCGCTGGTCGAGTTCAACCTGCTCTCCGACCGGCGCGACCTCGAGCGGCTGATGCAGGGCTTCCGCATGATGGGCAAGCTCTACGCCACGCCTGCCATGCGGGCCGCCACCTCCGATCCGTTCCCAGCTTCCTATACGGACCGCGTGCGCAAGATCGGCGTCGTCAACACCAAGAACAAGCTGCTGACCGCGGCCGCCGGCGCCCTGCTCGACGGCCCGTCCGCGCTCAGGGGCTATCTCATCCGCAACCTCATCACCGAAGGCTTCGCCTTCGAGGACGTCATGGGCGACGACGCGGCCTGCGAGGCGTTCGTGCGCAAGGCGGCAATCGGGGTGTGGCACGCCTCCTGCAGCGCCCGCATGGGCGCCGACAGCGACCCCATGGCCGTTACCGACAGCCAAGGCCGCGTGCGCGGCGTGGAGGGCCTGCGCGTGGTCGATGCCTCGATCTTCCCGCTGGTGCCGTGCGCCAACACCAACTTCCCGACCCTGATGGCGGCCGAGAAGATCGCCGATGCGATCGTTTCGCAAGAGAGCCGGTAACCTCGCTGCTGCCATCCCGGGCCTTCCGGGACGCGAATCGCGCCATCACGCAGCGAGGCCGTAAGTAGCAAGGTCGATGCCGGGCAGCGGCTTGGCGAGCACGACGCGCCAGTTGGCCATGGCCAACTCTTCGTTCATGACCAAGTGTCGTTCGAACTCGCCGGTTGCAAGGTTGATGTGGCCGATGCTGTAGTCGTGCGGCAGCTCATACTTGACCGAAAGCCACGTCTTGCCCTTACCGAAAAAGACGATGCCAGGGGCGTGGGTCTCTTTTGGTGCAGTAGCAATGATGTCCGGCACGAGCGATGCGTCAGCATCGATGTCCAGCATCAGCTTGGTGGTGGGCGCGTCGAAGTAGACCTGCGGCGTGGCCGACAGGACCGCGTAGCCCATGCGCTTCTTGGGCAGCGGCGTCGGCCGGAAGCCTTCAAGCTTGTCCTGTTGCTTGGGCGGGTTGGCCCAGACCTTCAGGGCAAGAACGGCGGCTCGCTGTTGCGTGAACAGGAACAAGTGCCCCATGGGCACGTCATCGAAACTTAGGCAGGTATGGTGTCCAGACAGTTGCATGGTCGGATGTCCTATGTGGCTCAGAGCGTTGGCCGCATAGAAGACCGATTCGGGTGGTTGCCGCTACGGCGCGCTAGTGCTTGGCGGCCACGCGACAATAGGACTCGGGAAGACTAGGCAGCGGCTTAGGTAACGGGATAGGTTCGGGTAGGTAACAACTCCACGTTTCCCGAGCAAAAAGAGGGTCATGCTCAACCTTGTGCTCGGGATCCATCTTTCGGCTCGCGCCGGCGTTGCTGGTGGCTGGATCCCGGCAACAAGTGTCGGGATGACACCCTAACTCGCCACGCCCAGCATCAGGCCGATGTTCTGCACCGCTGCTCCCGAGGCGCCCTTGCCCAGGTTGTCGAGGCGGGCGACGAGCACGGCTTGGGCGTGCTTGTCGCTGGCGAACACCGTGAGCTCCAGCATGTCGGTGCCGTTGAGCGCCTCGGGCTCGAGCCGGCCGCCCTTGGCCGACACGTCCCCGGCGGGCACAACCTTGACGAGCTTGGCCCCGGCGTAGTGCGCAGCGAGCGCGGCCTCCAGGTCGCGCGCGGCTGGCTTGCCCGGCAGCGTGTCGAGGTGCAGCGGCACGCTCACCAGCATGCCCTTGCGGTAGTTGCCGACCGACGGCACGAAGATCGGCCGCCGCGTCAGCTTGGCGTAAAGTTGCAGCTCGGGCACATGCTTGTGCTCGAAGCCGAGGCCATAGAGTTCGAAGGCCGGCGCCGTGCCCACCTCATAGGCCTCGATCATGCTGCGCCCGCCACCGCTATAGCCGCTGACCGCGTTGACGGTGACGGGATAGTCGGCCGGCAGCAGGCCCGCCTCCACCAGCGGCCGGATCAGCGCAATGGCGGCGGTCGGATAGCAGCCGGGGTTGGTGACGCGCTTGGCCGTCTTGATAGCCGCGGCCTGGCCGCCGTGCATCTCGGCAAAGCCGTAGACCCAGCCTGGTGCGACCCGGTGCGCCGTGCTGGCGTCGACGATCTTGGGGCCTGTCGCGCCCAGCGAGTCCACGAGGGCCACCGCCTCCTTGGCCGCATCGTCGGGCAGGCACAGCACCACGAGGTCCACCTTGGCCATCAGCTCGAGGCGGGCGGAAGAATCCTTGCGCTTCTCCGGCGCGATGCTCTTGGCCTCGAGGCCGGTGAGTGCCGCAATCCGGCGCCGGATCTCGAGGCCGGTCGTCCCGGCCTCGCCGTCGATGAAGATGGTGGGCTTGGCAGTCTTGGTGGCTGACTTGGGGGGCGTCTTTGCCGAGGGGGCCTTCGGCTTGGCGGAGGTCTTGGTGGTCATGGGTCTGTTCCGGACTGGAATTGGGCAACAAAAAAGCCGCGCTCAACTTGCGCGGCTCGAGCGAAGCGAGGCTGTCAAGCGCCCGTCATCGCACCCGCGCATGGCGCGTGCGGCGGCGTCGGACCAGCGGCTTTGCCAGCGTAATCATGGGCGTCCTTATGGGGTCGAGCCGGCCTTCTGTCAATGCCACGACCGCGTCCCGCCTCTTGGCAGCGCCCGCCCCCGCCGCTAAAAGACCGCCTCAGTGGGCCGCCTTAGCTCAGATGGTTAGAGCGCTAGATTGTGGATCTAGAGGTCCCCGGTTCGATCCCGGGAGGCGGTACCAGCCCAATCAATACCTGGTGACTTTTCGGGTATGTCGATCAGCGCCGCGCTCCCTCCATGGCCTGCCGTGCGCGGGCTGTGATCGCGGCCCAATTCCCGGCCCGGATGTCGGCGGCGGGGGCCAGCCAGGAGCCGCCCACGGAGACGACGTTGGGCAGGGCCAGCCATTCCTTGAAATTGTCCTCGCCCACGCCGCCGGTCGGGCAGAAGCGCACCTGTGGGAAGGGGCCGGCAAGGGCGCGCAGCGCGGCAATGCCGCCCGCCGGCACGGCCGGGAAGAACTTGACGACGTCGAAGCCGCGGGCGAGCGCCGCCATCAGCTCGGAGGCCGTCTGCACGCCGGGCACGAACGGCAGCTCGCCGGCGGCGGCCGCATCGAGCAGCTCCGGCGTCGCTCCCGGGCTCAGCGCAAAGCGGGCGCCGAGGTCGCGGCCATCACCAGGTCCTGCGGCGTGAGCGCCGTGCCGAGGCCGAGGATCGCGGCGGGCACCTCCTTGGCGATGGCCCTGGCGGCGGCGGGCGCGGCCGGCGTGCGCAGGGTGATCTCCAGCGCCGTGATGCCGCCGGCGATCAGCGCGCGCGCCAGCGGCACGGCATCCTCGGCGCGCTCGATGGTGATCACGGGCACCACCGGGGCCGCGCGCAGGACCGCTTCGAGCCGATCCTTGCGTCTCTGCACGATTGCGCTCGACGTCATGAGCGTTCCTCCTCCGATGTCCGGCTGACCGGCATCATCCCTTCGGGCATGGCCGCCCGCGGAATGATGGCGCCGCGATGGCGCACCACGGCGCCCGCCAAGCGGTGGCCCGACCGCGCCGCGACCGTGGGCTCGGCGCCGGCGAGGCGCGCGGCGATGTAGGCGGCGGCGAAGCTGTCGCCGGCGGCGGTGGTGTCGATGGCATCGGGCGCCGGCTCGCCGGGGACCGTCTCCTCCCTGCCGCCGTGAAAGAGCCGCACCACCGGCTCGGCGAGCTTCAACACCACCTCCACCTTGGGGTTGGCGACCGGCAGCTCGGCGACGCCCGCCTCGCCGAACAGCGGCTCCAGGTCCTCGACCGAGGCCAGCACGATGTCGGCGCGCGCGATGGCCGCCCGGAACGCCGCCTTCGCGATCTCCCTGTCGGGCCAGCCGCGCACCCGGAAGTTGGTGTCAAAGGCGATGCGGCGCCCCTGCGCCCGGGCGGCGTCGAGCAGACCGAACAGGCGCTCGCGCCCCGCCTCGCCGTAGAGCGACAGCGCTACGCCCGAGAGGTAGAGGAGATCGTAACCCACCAAGGCGGCCGCGATCTCGTCCGTCTGCGGCAAGGCGAACAGATCCCGCGCCGGGGAGCTGTTGCGCCAATAGAAGAAGCGGCGCTGCCCGCCGGGATCAGTCCTGATGAGATGGAGGCCCGGCAGCCGGCCCGGCACGCGCACGACCCGGCTGACGCCGACGCCCTCGGCCTGCCAGCGGCGCAGCATGTCCTCGCTCCACTCGTCATCGCCGAGTGCCGTGATGTAGTCGACGGCGACGCCGAGACGGGCGAGATAGACCGCCGTGTTGAGCGTGTCGCCGCCGAAGCTGCGCGACAGCAGCCCGCCGGGCCTCTCCGACAGCTCGATCATGCACTCGCCGATAGAGGCGACGCGGGTCATGGCAGGCAGGCCTCTGGCAGCTCCTTGCAGGCCCCATACATAGAGCCTGGCCGCATATCGGCGAAATCCTGGGACGGATGCGGGGCGGCGCACCATCCACGCCCACGCCCTCCGCGACGATTTTACCCGCCCCGTCCGGGTTTTTTTGCTTGCTGGTGTTGCCGGCGCAACGCTTGCCCGCTATCGTCGCCGCGCACATCCGGAATGCGGCAAACAGGACGGATGGCGGACGATGTCACACCATCGGAGAGAGGGTATGAGTGGAAACGAGCGTCTCGAGTCCAAGTCGGGGCCATTGGGCAACCTGTCCGAGGCCTACTTCGGCAGCCTCGACATGGCGGCCAAGAGCTTCGAGCCGATGCTGAAGGGCGTCGGCCGCTGGAACCTCGAGCTCGTCGGGCTGATGAGCCGGCGCACGCAGGCGTGGCTCGAGATCCCGACGCGGCTCGGCCAGTGCAAGACGCCGGTGGATGCGGTCAACGAGCAGCTGCGCTTCTGGCAGACGGCCGCCTCGCAATACGCCGACGGCACGCATCGGCTGGCAGCCGCGTGGGGCGCGTGCGCCGTGATGCCGGGCTTCAACGGCGCCTGGGGCGGTCAGACCGTGGCGCAGCCGCGCGACTACATCACCTTCCAGGAGCCGAAGGACCAGGCTGCCGACAGCGCACCCAAGCGCAGCGAGCGCAAAGCCGCTTGAGCGGCATCGCCGTCAATTGGTCTGGAAGGCGCGATCGCGCCAGCCGGGCGATTTCGGCCTGGCGCCTGGCACGGCCGCCGTCACCGGCCTGGCGCCGGCCGCGCCGGGCTGCTTTGCGGCATGGTCCTTGAGGTCGGCGAGCAGCGTCTCCAGCAGTGGCACGCCCACCTGCGCGGCATGCAGCGAGCGCGCCCAGGGCTGGCTCGGCGTGCCGGTGCCGACGACGACGACGTAGGAGTAGGCGGCGCCGTTGCCGAACTGCAGGCCGCCGGCGATCCAGGTGTCCACCGTGGCGTTGATATCCAGGCCGACCGACGTGCCGGTCTTGGCAAAATGCAGTTTGAGATCGGTGCGCTTGTCGGGGCACCAGGCGCCGAGGCTCTTCAATGTGCCGTGCTGCACGCCGCCATTGGAGTAGCACAGCGGCGCCTGCAGCAGCGTCTTGAGGAGCGGCCGACCGTGGTCGCTGATCAGCCGATTGGGTGTCAGTGCGGTGGGTGCGGCCGCTTCCGCCGTCTGCGCCGCCGCCCGGCTCGTGAAATCGTAGGCTCTGACCAGCGTCGGCAGCTTGACGGGCCGGTGGCCCTGCTCGGTCAGCGAAGCCAGCACCACCCCCGCCATCTGGTGCACGCGCCGCGGCGAGCCGGCAATGAGCCCGCGCACGGCGGCCGTAGAGGCCGGCGTCGCCTCGGCCGCCGTAAGCGCCGGCGGCAGGTTGAAGCCGAAGCGGTCGACCAGCCGACGCATGCGCGGCTGGCCGAGCTGGGCTGCCCGCCACTCGAGCGGCTGGTTGAGCGAGCAGGCGAACGTGACCACCGCCTTGCGCCCGCGTGTCCCCTCGCCGTTGCCGCTGACCTTGTCGCAGCCGTCGAGCCCGCCGCGCGGCGGCGCCGACTTGTCGAGGTAAAGCGTGTCGGTCCGGTCCTGCCCGGCATTGGCGATGGCGATGGCGGCGAGAATCTTCCCGGTGGAGGCGATCATCCGCCCCTCTTTGCCGGTGTCGTAGTAGCCCGAGGACGCGCTGCGTGCGAACGGCGAGCCGAAATAGGAGGCGGTCTCGCCGGCCTCGAAATAGCGCACGATCTCACCCTTGGCGTTGGCGGCGACGACGATGATGTCGGGCAGCTTGCGGTCGCTGCCGGGCGCGCGCGCTTTGGCCGGGTCGAGCGTGTAGCCGGCGTTGATCCGGCCCTGGTGCTGGCTGTCGAGCTTGGCGAGCTGCTTCTTGATCCGCTCGTGGAAGCTCAAGTTCTCCACCACGTCGAGCGTGGTCGTCACGCCGCGCACGTGCTCGCGCCAGGCAAAGCCGTAAGCGTGCTTCATCTCCTCGCGGATGCCGAAGCGCGCCGCCGGGATCAGCGCGTTGGCGCGGATGACGGGATTGGCGAGCGCCCGCTTGGCGAGCGCCGGCGCATGGGCATCGAGCGCCTCCTGCAGCCGCGGCTTCACGCGCGGATCGGGCGGGCCGCCGGCGAGGTTGACCAGCTCGAAGATCACCTGCTTGCGCGTCGTCTCGTCGGCGATCAGCCGCTCGGCGCAGATGCGCGCCCGCACCTCCGTGATGTAGCGCCAGCGGTCGATGCGCACCTCATTGAGCTTGTCGCTGCCTTCCATGAGGATGATCGGCTTGTTGACCGCGGATGCCAGCACGAACTGCTCGGCAACAGAGAGGTCGTTGGCGTCCTTGCCGAACACCACCCGGCTCGTCACCTCCACGCCGTGCAGCGGCGCCCCGCCCGTGCGCTGGGCGAGCCAGATGTGGTTGGCGGCCCATTGCTTGAGCGGCGTGATATCGCCGCCGCGCGTGAGCTCGCGGTAGACGACAGGCGCCAGCCACCACTCCTTGAGCTTGCGGCCGAGCTTGTCGGCGGCGCCCTCACTGGGGCTCGGCGGTGTGTTGTAGATCACGCGCACGAACTGCATCGGCAGGGTCGAGCCGCCGATGCCGAGGCTCGGGCGCCGCAGCGCCAGCGAGCGGGCGATCGTCGAGTAGGGGATCTTGAGCACGCCGATCAGGTCGATGCCGTAGGGGTTCCACAGCCCGCCGAGGTAGCGGTCCTCGTGGAACACCAGGCACTGCCAGTAGTGCTCCGGCACATCGCGCACCGGGATCGACTTGTGGTCGGGGTTGGCGATGTAGTCGCCGAGCGCGATCGCCGCGTCCGTGTAGTTGACGTCGCGCTGGCTGTCGAGGCGCGGATCGAAGGTGCCAACGAAGCCGCCGGCGCTGTCGTAGATGGCCGTGGCCAGCCAGCGCTCGGCGTCGTAGCGCAGCTTCTCGGCCAGGAAGTAGTGGCCGATCCAGCCGCGCAGCGGCGCCACGGCGTAGACGAGCACGACGGCGAACAGGAGATAGGCCACCGCCGCCGTCACCACGTGCCGGAGCGGCCCCAGGTTGGGCTTGGACGCCGCCGCGAACAGCACGATGCGCAGGATACGCAGCGGCCACCCGAGCACCAGCTCGAGCGCGCGCAGCAGCAGTCGGAAAACCGCCAGCATCGATGGGGCCGCAGCGATCGGCGGCTCCAATCGGGCCGCCAGTCCTCAACGTACGCTGGGTAGCGCGCCTTTGTGGCGCCGCTGGGACGCGAGCGAGGCGGGCCCCAGGGACGGCGAGAGCCCTGATTGCTCACCGCAGGGCGGCCAGACGCGCCCGGATGGCGCGGGCGGCCTCGGCGGCGCGCAGGCGCAGCGCCCGCACTGCGGCCACCATGCCGGCCCTGAGCTCGAGTGCGGCCGGCCGCCAGCGCCGCCATTGCGCCGCCGCCACGCGCCGCGCCCGCTCCTTCCAGATGCGACCGGCGCGCCAGGCCCAGGAGCTGCGCACGCGCGCCTCCAGCGCCTCCTTCCACGGCATCACCGTGTCGTAGGCCCAGGCGAACCAGCCGATTTGCATCAGCGCGGGCTGGGTCAGCATGAAAAGGCGCGCGACCAGCGCGGTGGCCACGACCTTGGCGGCGATGAACAATGCGCCGGCCAGGAACAACTGGCCCCTGGCGACCAGAAACAGGGCGAGGAACTTGAGCGGCAGCAGCAGCGTGGAGGGCAGCGCGAACACGACCAGCGCCGCATAGGGCGGCAGGCGGATGATCACCGCCTCGACCGCCGCCCACGGGCGCCAGCGCGCCAGCCGGCCGAGCAGGTCTGCGAGCGGCCGCCAGCCCCACTCCTCGAAGACAATGATCAGCGCCAGCAGGAACTCGAGCGCGCGCAGCAGCACCGGCCGAGCCACGCGCCAGACGGCAGCCAGCACCACACCCGCGCCACGCAGGGCCTGCAGGCCGGCGCGGCCCAGCTGGGCGCCGACTCGCCTGATCATCGCGCGTGTCGACTGGCCGTCCATGGCGTCCTGGGTTGGCTCGAAGCGGGCCGTCCGCGGCCCATCCTAGCCGAGCCCTGTTGGCCGCCGGTTAAGGCCGGTGCTCACCCCCGCACGGCTGCCACATCGTCAGGCTGCAGCCCATCCGGCCCGCCCGGCTGCGCCTCGCCGCCGACGGCCTCCCCGCCCCGCAGCCGCCCGTCCTTGATGCGCTGGCCCTCCTGCCCCAGGGCCTCGGCCAGCTCCTCCAGCGCCTTGGCGGCCTGGCGCTGGCGGTTCCAGAGGCTGGCGTAGAGTCCGTCCTTGGCCAGCAGCTCCCCGTGCGTGCCCTGCTCGACCAGGTGGCCGGCGTCCAGCACCAGGATCATGTCGGCGTTGACGATGGTGGAGAGGCGGTGGGCGATGACGACCGTGGTGCGATTGCGCGACACCTGATCGAGCGCGTCCTGGATCTCCTTCTCGGTATGGCTGTCGAGCGCGCTGGTGGCCTCGTCGAGCAGCAGGATCGGCGGGCCCTTGAGGATGGTGCGGGCGATGGCGACGCGCTGCTTCTCGCCGCCCGACAGCTTCAGGCCGCGCTCACCGACCATGGTGCGGTAGCCCTCGGGCAGCTTGGCGATGAACGAATCGATCTGCGCCATGCTCGCGGCCTCGCGCACTTCCTCGTCGGTGGCGTCCGGCCGGCCGTAGCGGATGTTGTAGAGGATGGTGTCGTTGAAGAGCACCGTGTCCTGCGGCACCACGCCGAGCGCGGCGCGCAGGGAGGCCTGCGTCACGTCGCGGATGTCCTGCCCGTCGATCGTTACGCGCCCGCCGGCCACGTCGTAGAAGCGCAGCAGGATGCGCGAGACGGTGGACTTGCCCGCCCCGGACGGCCCCACGATCGCTACCATCTTGCCGGCCGGCACCTCGAACGAGAGACCGTCGAGGATGGTGCGCTCGGGCTCGTAGCGGAACTTGACGTCCTCGAAGCGGATGCTGCCGCCCGAGACCTCGAGCGGCACCGCCCCCGGCCGGTCCGCCACCTCGGGGCTCTCGGCCAGCACGTCCATCATGCGCTCGATGTCGGTCAGCGACTGCTTGATCTCGCGGTACACCATGCCCATGAAGTTCAACGGGATGAACAGCTGCAGCATCAGCGCGTTGATCATGACGAACTGGCCGACCGTCTTCTGCCCGGCCACCACATCGAGGCCGGCCATGACCATGCAGGCGGCCAGCGCCATGGTGAAGATGGTGGCCTGACCGAGGTTGAGGACGGCCAGCGAGGTGTAGCTCTTGACGCTCGCCTCTTCGTAGGCGGCCACCGAGCGGTCGTAGCGCGCCGCTTCCCGCGCCTCGGCGCCGAAATACTTCACCGTCTCGTAGTTGAGCAGGCTGTCGATCGCCTTGGTGTTGGCGTCGGTGTCGCTCTCGTTCATGGTGCGGCGGATCTGGATGCGCCAGTCGGTGGCGCGCACCGTGAACAACAGGTAGAGGCAGATCATGCCGGCGACGACGGCGGCGTAGCGCCAGTCGAACTCGAACATCAGCACGGCCAGCACCAGCGCGAACTCGACGATGGTCGGCACGAACGTCATCAGCGTCATGCGCGTGATGTTCTCGATGCCGAGCCGGCCGCGCTCGAGCACGCGGGTGAGGCCGCCGGTCTTGCGCTCCAGGTGGAAGCGCAGCGACAGCCGGTGCATGTGCTCGAAGGCGTTGAGCGCCAGCTTGCGCACCGCGTGCATGGCGACCCTGGCGAACATGCCCTCGCGCACCTGCACCAGCAACGACATGAGAATGCGCGCGGTCCCGTAAAGCAGGATGGCCGCCACCGGCGCGCCGAGCAACCACGCCGCGGCCGCCGCCTCCGGCACCCGGCCGCCGGCGACAGCAACGAGGGCGTCCGTCGCCCACTTGAAGGTGAACGGCATGGCGACCGTGACGAGCTTGGCCGCCAGCATCAGCACCAGCGACACGACCACCGTGCGCTGCAGGTCGGGTCGGTCGGAGGGCCACACGTAGGGGAAAAGCCCCTTGAGCACGCGCAGCTGCCGCGGGGCGGGCGTGATGGCTTCGGCCACGCGCGCAAGCACTCCCCTGGCGGCGGCTCGGTTCAAGCGTTGCATGCCGCTGGCTTTAGCTCTAGCCGCCGCGCTTGTCGATTGAGCATGTGCGAAGGGTGTGTGGATGCGGATTTTCTACCCGTCATCCCGGAAGCCGACGCTTCAGGGGGCGGAGGGTACAACAAGCGGTAGCGCATTGCACCGCTGCTCCGGCGCTGCTGTCGGCGGAGTACGGTTGAGGCAAATCGGTGCAATACGGCTGACGCCTATTGCACCCTACTTCGCTCGGGACCGCGACCCGCTCAAGCCCGCCGCGTCTTCCTCGGCAGGTAGACGCGCTGGCAGGGGCGGATCTCGTCGGCCGAGTCAATCCGGCGCCGGTTGGCGGCGTAGATGCGCTCATAGCGCCAACCCGCGCCGTAGTGGCGCGCCGCAATGGCCCACAGCGTGTCGCCGGACTTGACGACGTACCAGCCGGGAACCTTGACCCGCTCCCTGCCGGCCTCGCACCCCCGCGACGGAGCCCTGCGGCCCCTGCGCGCGGCGCCTGCCTCGATCCTGGCGGCGGCAACGCGGGCGCCCTCGGTGCGGCCGCCGGCAGCCTCCGGGGCCCTCTCCGCGGTCCTGGGAGGCGGCGTCCTGGCCTCCGCTACCCGCCGCGCCTCCGCCTTGGTCTGCTGGTCGGCCAGGCGGCGTTCCTCGGTGCGGCGGCGCTCCTCCTTGTCGGCGTCGCGCCTGGTCTGCTCCTTCTGCTCGGCCAGGCGACGGTCGTCGGCCGCCTTCTGCTCGGCCATACGCCGCTCCTCGGAGGCCTTCTGCTGGCGCCGCTCCTCGGCGCGGCGGCGCTCCTCCTTCTCCGCGTCCGCCTTGGCCGCAACCTCGGCCCTTTTTGCCTCGCCAACGCGCTTGGCCTCGGCTGCCTTCCTGGCGACCTCGGCGGCGCGGGCCTCTTCCGCCAGCTTGGCCTCGGCCACCTTGCGCGCCTGCTCGGCCCTGGCGACCTCGCCGACCCTGCGGACATCCTCCGCCCGCTTGGCGTCGGCGGCACGCCTGGTCTCGTCGGCCTTGCGTGGATCGTCCGGCCGCGCCTCGCCCATCCGGCGCGCCTGCTCGGCCTTGAGGGCGTCCTCGGTCCGCGTCACCTCGGCTTCGCGCGCGCGGCGGGCCTCGGCCAGCCGGCGCTCGTCGTCGCCCTTGCTGGACTCGGGCGGCTTGGCGATGGCGACGGCGGGCGGCTGCGAGGGCTGCACGGCGGGCGCCACCGGCTGAGCCACGCGTGAGGGCTGCGGCGGGGCGGCACCTTCCGCCAGCCGGCGCATCAGCGACTGGAAACGCTCGCTCGACCGGGTCAGCCAGTCCGTGCCGCTCTCGCCCTCGCCAGCAACCACCTGAGCCGCCGGCGGTGGCGGCGGCGGCTGGGCCGCCGGCGCGCTCGGCGCCGGCTGCGACCGGGGGGACGGGGGCTGGGCCTGAGGTGGCGGCTGGGACGCTGGCTGGGACCCGGGCGCCTGCGGGCCGCCGCTCTGCGCCAGGCGCCGCATGATCGACTGGTACTCGCGCCCCGAATGCTCATACCAGCGCAGCGCCGCCGTCCAGGGATCCTCGTCCGCAGCCGGCGGGGCGCCCGGTGCAGGCGACCGCGACCCTTGCGCCTGCGCCACGCGCTCGCCCTTGAGCACCTCGGAGAAGCGCTTGGAGGCCGCATCCGCCATCTCCTCGGCGAGTTGGCGGACGGCATCGATGCCACTGGGGCCATTGCCGGTGTCAGCGTGTGCCAGCACTATGGTGCCGCATGCGGCCAGCACCACTATCGGCGCCACGATCGAGCGAGCAGCTTTCATGCGAGCGTTGCCTCCTCTACCTGCGCGGCCCTGCCGAAAACAGCCTAGTTTCCGATCGTTGCAGCGCGATGCTGCAATGGCCCCAAACTTAACCAAGTCGCGCCCCCGCCGCAAACCTCTCTCCCAGATAGCGTCAACGCCCGCTGCGGCGCGGCCGCCGCCGGCGCTGCGGCGCCCCAATTTGGCCCCCAGCCGGGCCCTACGATTCACGTCTCCCGGGCGCGCCGCATGACAAGGCCTGCGACAACAGGGCAAGCTGCGAGAGAGCGCCAACCCCCAAAAAGGATCAAATGCAGCACAAGCCTCAAAAACCCTCCCGCTCCCGCGAGCGGCGTGTTCGCAACGTCTGCGTCTACTGCGGCTCCAACGCCGGCAAGAACCCTGCCTATGCGACGGCGGCGCGGCAGCTGGGCGAGTGCCTCGCCAAGGAGCGCATCGGCCTCGTCTACGGCGGCGGCGGACTCGGCCTGATGGGCGAGCTCGCCCGCTCGGTGCTGGCGCACGGCGGCCGCGTCACCGGCATCATCCCGGCGTTCCTGTCCAAGAAGGAGCGCATGCTGCGCGACGCCGACGAGCTGATCGTGGTGGAGGACATGCACCAGCGCAAGAAGCTGATGTTCGACAAATCGGACGCCTTTGTGGCGCTGCCGGGCGGCATCGGCACGCTGGAGGAGCTGGTCGAGCAGCTGACCTGGGCGCAGCTCGGGCGCCACACCAAACCGATCGTTCTCGTCAACATCGATGCCTTCTGGACGCCGCTGCTGGCGCTGTTCAGCCACATGAAGGAGCAGGTGTTCATCCGTCCCGACATGGACGTGCGCTTCGTCAAGGTCGACCGCGTGGAGGACGTGCTGCCGGCCATCATGGCGGCGGCGCCCCGGCGTGAAGCGGCAGCCCCCGCCGAGGTCATCGAGAAGCTCTAAGCCGCCTGCTTGGCCGCCGCCGCGATCTCGGCCAGCCGGGCGACCAGGGCGCGCACGCCCTTAAGGCGCGCCTCCGGCAGGTCCCAGTCCGCCCTGAACACCAGCTTGTGGTCGGGCTGCATGCGGATGCCGCCCCGCGACTGCTGCATGAAGGCGACGAGCCCGGCCGGGTTGGCGAACTGGTTCTTGCGGAAGGTGATGACCGCGCCCTTGGGGCCGGCGTCGACCTGGGCCAGGCCGGCTGTCCGCGCCAGCCCCTTGATCTCGACCACGTCGAACAGGTGGCGCACCTCCTGCGGCAACTCGCCGAAACGGTCGACCAGCTCGGCGGCAAAGGCATCGATGTCGGCGCGCTTGTCGAGCGTGGAGAGGCGGCGGTACAGGCCGAGCCGCACCGGCAGGTCGCCGACGTAGGCCTCCGGGATCAGCACGGAGGTGCCGAGCGAGATCTGCGGGCTCCACTGGTCCTGCGCCTCGCCGAGGTCGCCGCCCTTCAGCGCCGCCACCGCCTCCTCCAGCATCGACTGGTAGAGCTCGAAGCCGACCTCGCGGATGTGGCCCGACTGCTCCTCGCCCAAGAGATTGCCGGCGCCGCGGATGTCGAGGTCGTGGGAAGCCAGCGAGAAGCCGGCGCCCAGCGTATCGAGCGACTGCAGCACCTTGAGGCGCTTCTCCGCGCCTGCGGTCAGCTTCTCGCCGTTGGCGGTGGTGAAGTAGGCGTAGGCGCGCGCCTTGGAGCGACCGACGCGGCCGCGCAGCTGATAGAGCTGGGCCAGGCCGAACATGTCGGCGCGATGCACCACGAGCGTGTTGGCGTTGGGGATGTCGAGGCCCGACTCGACGATGGCCGTCGACAGCAGCACGTCGTACTTGCCGTCGTAGAAGGCGGTCATGATGTCCTCGAGCGTGCCGGGCGCCAGCTGCCCGTGCGCGCGCGCCACCTTGAGGTCCGGCGTGTGCTCGGCCAGGTACTCGGCCACCTCCTCGAGGTCGGAGATGCGCGGGCAGACAAAGAAGCTCTGGCCGCCGCGATAGCGCTCGCGCCGGAGCGCCTCGCGCACGATCACGGGATCGAACGGCGAGATGAAGGTGCGCACGGCCAGCCGGTCGACCGGCGGCGTGGTGATGAGGGAGAGCTCGCGCACGCCGGAGAGGGCAAGCTGCAGCGTGCGCGGGATCGGCGTGGCGGTGAGGGTCAGCACGTGCACGTCCTCGCGCAGCTGCTTCAGGCGCTCCTTGTGGGCCACGCCGAAGTGCTGCTCCTCGTCGACGATGAGCAGGCCGAGCTGGCGGAAGGCGATCGACTTGCCGAGCAGCGCGTGGGTGCCGATGGCGATATCGATACCGCCCTCCGTGATGCCGGCCTTGACCGCGGCGAGCTCCTTGGCCGCTACCAGCCGCGAGGCCTGCGCGATGCGCACCGGCAGTCCCTTGAAGCGCTCGAGGAAGGTGGCGAAGTGCTGGCGGGCGAGCAGCGTGGTCGGCACGACGACGGCAACCTGGAACCCCGACAGGGCGGCGATGAAGGCCGCCCGCAGCGCCACCTCGGTCTTGCCGAAGCCGACGTCGCCGCACACCAGACGATCCATGGGCTTGCCGGACGCGAGGTCCTCCAGCACGGTCTCGATGCTGGCGGCCTGATCCTCGGTCTCCTCGTAGGGGAAGCGGGCGACGAACTCCTCGTAGGCGCCCTGCGGCGGCGTCATCACCGGCGCCTGGCGCAGCTGCCTGAGGGCTGCGACCTTGATCAGCTCGGACGCGATCTCGCGCAGGCGCTGCTTGAGCCGCGCCTTGCGCGACTGCCAGGCGACGCCGCCGAGACGATCGAGCTGCACCAGCCCCTCGCCCGAGCCGTAGCGCGACAGGAGCTCGATGTTCTCGACGGGGAGATAGAGCTTGTCGCCGCCAGCATAGCCGATCTCGAGGCAGTCGTGCGGGGCGCCGAGCGCGGTGATGGTGGTGAGGCCGTCGAAGCGGCCGATGCCGTGGTCGGCATGCACGACGAAATCGCCGACGCCGAGGCTGGTCGCCTCCGTAATGACGTCGGCCGCCCGGCGTGCCTTGCGTCGCGGCCGCACCAGCCGGTCGCCCAGGACGTCCTGCTCGGCGATGACGGCCAGATCGGCGGTCTCGAAGCCCTGCTCCAAGCCGAGCACGGCGAAAGCCGCCGTCTCGGCAGGAAGCGCCGTGGCCTCGGCGAAGCTTTCGACCCGCGTCGTTGGGCGCAGCTGGTGCTCGCCGAGGAGCGCCAGCAGCCGCTCGCGCGCGCCCGGCGTGAAGGCCGCGACGATCACCCTTTTTCTCTGGTCCTGCAGGCTGCGGGCATGCGCCGCCGCGGCGTCGAACACATTTAGGCCCTCGCCGGCGCGCTCGATGGCGAAGTTGCGCCCCGTGCGCCCGCCGAACGATCGCACGGTGGCGCCGGCAGCCTCCGCTGCCTGCTCGAACGGCGTCAGGCGCCGCACCGTGCGCGCGGCCAGCGCCGCCTGCCACTCCTCGGCGCGGAAGAACATGGCGCCCGGCGGCACGGGCTTGTAGGGCGGCGCGCCGAAGGTGAGCGTTTCGAGGCCCTTCACCCGGGCATCGTGGTGGTCGGCGATCAGATCGAGCCGTTCCTTGACGGCATCGTTGGCGAGCGGGTCGAGGCTCACCGCCGCGCCCGGCACATAGTCGAAGAGCGTCTCCAGGCCGTCGTGGAACAGCGCCAGCCAATGCTCCATGCCTGGATAGCGCTGGCCGGCGCTGACGGCCTCATAGAGCGGGTCCTCCGCCGTGACGGGCCCGAACGCCTCCATGTAGCCGCGGCGGAAGCGCTTCTCGGCCTCGGCGCCGAAGGCCACCTCGCTGACCGGCATCAAGGTGAGTCGCTGCACGATCTTGGCCGTCCGCTGGGTCTCAGGATCGAAGGCCTTCACGTGCTCGAGCGTGTCGCCGAAGAAGTCGAGGCGGACCGGGCTCGAGCGGCCGGGCGGGTAGAGGTCGAGGATGCCGCCGCGCACGGCATATTCGCCGGGCTCCATGACCGTGCCGGTGCGCTGGTAGCCGGCGAGGCTCAGCCGCCGCGCCAGCTCGTTCATGTCGAGGCGCTGGCCGGGCGCGATGTTCTTCAGCGCGCGGCGGATGAAGGCGCGCGAAGGCACGCGCTGCAGGATGGCGTTGACGGTGGTCAGCACCACGGTCGGCCCCTTGCGGGCGCCGGCGGCGAGCCGGGCGAGGCCGGCAACGCGCGTCGCCACGATCTCGGCGTTGGGGCCGATGCGGTCGTATGGCACCGTGTCCCAGGCGGGAAAGCGGATGACGCGCAGCCTCGGAGCGAAGAAGGCGAGCCCCTCGGCCAGGGCCTCGAGGCGGCGGTCGTCACGAGCGACGTGCAGCAGCAGTGGCGGGGAGCCGGCGCCCGGCTCCTCGGCGAGGCGGGCGAGCACCAGCGGCGCCAACCCGTCGGGCACGCCCGTCAGCAGCTCGTTCATGGCAACCTGCCCCCTCGGGCCGGGTTGCCCGGCGAATTGGAGCACCTCTTCCCCTCCCCCTGTGCCGAGGGCAGGGCCTTCGACACAGGGGGAGGGGAGAGCGAGCCGCAGGCCCTAGCGTGGGTCGAAGTCACGGCTCACGCTCCAGCCCGTGGAACACGCGCACCGATCGAACCAGCTCGGCGAACTCGACCGCGGGTTTGATCTCGGGATGAAGGATCATGTCCTGCAGATCGGGGTCCGGCAGCGCCAGCAGGCGCTCGAATTGGTCGAGCCGATCGAGCGGCATGGACGCGAGGGCGCGGTCGGCGAACCGGCCCAGAATCCAGTCCATCTCCTTGGTGCCGCGATGGCACGCGCGATAGGCGGCGCGCCGGCGGCGCGATTGGGCGTCGTCGGTCATGAGGAACGGCTCTGATAACCCGGCCGGGACGCTTGACGGCAAGGGTCGCCGCCGCCACCTTCGCCCAGCTCTGGGCCTGATATAAGCCCGTCGGCGCGGAGAGAAAAGTGGCACTTGGGGATCACCCCTTGCCGGGCTGGGGTCCAACCCCATTCACCCAACGTCGAGGCCACCCAACGTCGAGGCAAGGGGTCTGACCCCAGCACATGCGGCCGCATCAGCTCAATCCCCTGTTTGCCTCGGCGCAGAGCCTGGCGGGCATCGGCCCGCGCATGGAGCTGCTGCTGAGGAAAGCGCTGCGCCTGCCGCCCGGCATCAGCGAGCCGCGCATCATCGACCTGCTCTGGCATACCCCGACCGGGGTCATCGATCGCCGCGCCACGCCAACGGTGGCGGCCGCCACGCCGGGCACCATAGCCACCCTCGAGGTGCGCGTGCTCAAGCACAAGCCGGCCCCCCGCGGCAACACGCGCGCGCCCTACAAAGTCGCCTGCGAGGACGACAGCGGCAAAATCGATCTCGTCTTCTTCCACGCCGAGCGCAAGTTCATCGAGCGCCAGCTGCCGGTCGGGAGCGTGCGCACCGTCAGCGGCCGCATCGAAAGCTACAACGACAAGAAGCAGATGGCACACCCTGACTACATCGTCCCGCCCGAGGCCCGCGACGAGCTGCCGCTACTCGAGCCCGTCTACCCGCTGACTGCGGGCCTTTCCGGCAAGGTGCTGCTGAAGGCGACGCGGCAGGCCCTCGAGCGCGTACCTGACTTGCCCGAATGGCAGGACGGCGCCTGGCTCGCGGCCCGCGCCTGGCCCGGCGTGAAAGCGGCGCTGACGCGCCTGCACCGGCCCGAGCACGCCGCGGACGTATCAGCCGGCTCGGCACCCTGGCAGCGGTTGGCATTCGATGAGCTGCTCGCCGGCCAGCTGGCGCTGGCCCTGGTGCGCCAAAGCTTCAAGTCCCAGCTCGGCCGCAGCGTGCGCGGCGACGGCACCCTGCGCGCCCGCATTGCCGATGCGCTGCCCTTCAGCCTCACGCCGTCGCAGCGCAAGGCGCTCGAGGAAATCGCCGACAACATGGGCTCGCCGCATCGCATGCTGCGGCTGTTGCAGGGGGACGTGGGCTCCGGCAAGACCGTGGTGGCGCTGATGGCGATGGCGATCGCGGTGGAGTCGGGCGCCCAAGCCGCGCTGATGGCGCCGACGGAGGTGCTGGCACGCCAGCACGCCGACACGATTGCGCCGCTGGCCGAGGCTGCCGGCCTGCGCCTGGCGCTGCTCACGGGTCGCGAGAAGGGGCGCTCACGCGGCGATCTGCTGGCGCGGCTCGCCGCCGGCGATATCGACATCCTGATCGGCACGCACGCGCTGTTCCAGCCGGACGTGATGTTCAAGGACCTCACCTTCGCCGTCATCGACGAGCAGCACCGCTTCGGCGTGCACCAGCGCCTCGCCCTGCAGACCAAGGGCGGCAGCGGCGGCGCCAACCTCCTCGTCATGACGGCAACGCCGATCCCGCGCACGCTGCTGATGACGCACTACGGCGATCTCGACGTCTCGCGCCTGACCGAGAAGCCGGCCGGCCGCAAGCCGATCGTCACGCGCACGATCCCGACCGAGACGATCGAGCGCCTGATCGAGCGTCTCAAGGCGCAGCTCGCCGAGGGGGCGCAGGTCTATTGGGTGTGCCCGCTGATCGAGAGCACCGAGACCTCCGAGCTTGCCGCCGCCGAGGCGCGTCACGCCCACCTCGGCCAGATTTTCGGCGCCGATGCTGTCGGCCTGCTGCATGGCGCCATGCCCGACAAGGCCAAGGACGCCACCATGGCCGCGTTCGCGGCCGATCGGCTCAAGATTTTGGTGGCTACCACCGTGATCGAGGTCGGCATCGATGTGGCCAACGCCAACATCATCGTCATCGAGCACGCCGAGCGCTTCGGGCTGGCGCAGCTGCACCAGCTCAGAGGTCGCGTCGGCCGCGGCGAGCGCCAGTCCTACTGCATGCTGCTGCACAAGGCCCCGCTGGGCGAGGCGGCGCAGGCGCGGCTCGACATGATGTGCGCAACCGAGGATGGCTTCCTGATCGCCGAGAAGGATCTCGAATTGCGCGGCGGCGGCGAGGTGCTGGGCGCGCGCCAGAGCGGGCTGCCCGAGTTCCGGGTTGCCGACGTGCCGGGCTTTGCCGATCTGCTGGCCGCCGCCCGCGACGACGCCCGGCTGATTCTGAGCCAGGACCCGAGGCTTGCCTCAGCCCGCGGCCAGGCGCTGCGGCTGCTGCTCTACCTCTTTGAGTGCGACGAGGCCGTGCGCTTGTTTCGCGCGGCTTGATGCGGGTTGGGTTGGCACTGGCGCCGACGGGCCCCCTCGCGGTCCCGGAGGCCGACGCCTCGGCAGAGGCCATCCGGGGTCTTGCCCGGTCGTGATGAGATCGCACCCGGCAGGACCGGCTCTGCGCGCCCCGATCAGGGCGCTCCGGCCGGGGACGCAAGCGGGAAGGTCGCGCGCTTCAGAGCCGCGACAGGTTTCGCCAACGCTACGAGCACAAGTACCCAAGGCGCGGGCCTCACTGGGCCGCCTGCAGGGGCACCGGCTTGCCGTTGCGCGACTTGGCGGCCAGTTCCTTGAGCCTGGCCTGCGTCTCGGGGTTCACCATACCGGCCGAGATGATGATCTTGGCCGCGTCTTCGACGCTCATCTTGACGGGCATCACGCTGCGCCGCGGCACGAAGCACACGAAGCCCGAGGGGGGCAGCATGCCGGTCGGCATGAACACGCTGATCAGATCCTCGCCCGGGATCTCGGCCGATATCTGCTCGGCCGCATCGCCGGTCACGAACACGATGGCCCAGATGCCCTTGGAGGGAAACTCCATCAGCGCCACCTTCTGGAAGCTCTGGTTGGGCCCCGAGACAATCATTACCGATTCGAAAATCTGCTTCAGGCCCTGATAGACGTTGCGCACGATCGGCATGCGCCCGACCATCATCTCGCCGGCGCTGATCAGCGACCGCCCGAGCAGATTGGCCGCGAGCGCACCGATCAGCGTCAGGCCGATGATGGCGAACACCAGTCCGATGCCGGGGATGGCGAACGGAACGTAGCTCTCCGGATTGTAGATGCGCGGGATATAGGGCTTCACCCAGGCGTCGACGATGTTGATGAAGTACCAGGCGATGTAGAGCGTGATGGTGACGGGTCCGACCACCACGAGCCCGGTCAGGAAATAGTTGCGCAGGCGCGCGCCGGCATGCAGCGACTCGGGCCGGCCATCCAACGCCAGCTTGGCGAGCCCGGCCTTCAACTCGGCCTTCTCGTCCTTGGCGAGCTTGGCAAGCTCAGCCTTCAGATCATGGGCCTCGTCCTGGCGTGGCCCGGACGGGTTCAGCTGTTCCTGCATTGGGACGGCTCACACTCGAGCGGCCTTGGCTGCGGCGCGCTCGGACACGATATCGGACGTGACGCATGCAAATGCGCTGCCAATTTGCGCGTTGGCACAGGCTACAGCCAATGCATGACCAGATTCGCTTCCGCACTCCATTCCCATCGAAGATGGTGATGGGGCAAGGCCGGCGCCAGTCGCCATTGGGATAGTGTCCTTCAGATCGCGAAACTCGTTGCGAGTTCGCCGCGCAATGCGACGAATTTCGCGATCCGGACACTAGGGCACGCGGGCGCCGGCCGTAGTTGCTTGAAAGATCAGGTTTTTCCGGCCGGAACGAGCCTACTGCGTTACGACCAGGCAGTCGAGGCCGCCGCTCTTCAGACTGGCGCAGGCGGCCTGGCCGTCCTGCGCCGTGGCGAAGGGGCCGACCCGGATGCGATAGAACGAACCCATGTTGCCGACCACGGCCTGATCGATCTCCGGCTCGCGCGCGGCCACGGCACCCTGGCCCTTGACCCGGGCGGCCAGCGCGCGGGCCTCGGCTTCCGTCCGCACCATGCCCACTTGTATGCGAAACCTGCCCTCGGGCTTGCGCGGGGCTTCCAAGGCCGCCGTGGGGGCATCGCCGCGGACATGGGTGTTGCGCGACCAGGCGCCGCCCGTTTGCGGGCGCCGCTCGGGCTGCGCCACCGCCGCCGGTTCGGCGTTCACGATCGAGGCGGTCGTCTGCGGCGCGGGCGGCCGCGGCGTCGACGCCGGTTGAGAGGCGGACGGCCCGCCGAACAGGTTGCCGAAGATGCCCCAGGTGTTGCCCGACGCTTTCGGCGCCGGCTCGGGGGCGGACGCTGCCGGCGGCGGCGCCGGCGTCGTCGCCGCGCCCCAGTTCGCCGACGTCGATGCGGTGCGCTGGCTGGCGTTGCGCTGCACAGTGGGCACAGCTGCCACCACGGCGCCGCTCTCGCTTAGGCCGGCCTCCTGGTAGGCCGAAGCGCGCTGCTTCAAGGCGTCGGCGCGGTCGCTCTCGCCGAGCCCGCCCTTCAGCCAAAGCGCGCTCGTGAGGTCGGCGATGGCCTGGGCCGGCTTCTTCTGCTGACGATAGGCGATGCCGCGGTAGAGGAGCGCCCTGGCCATGATCGCGGGCGGGAGATTGCCGCCGGCGAGCGCTGCGCTCAGCGCCTGGACGGCCTGCTCGGTCTTGCCGGTCTCGAGCAGCTTCAACGCGGCTTCGATGGCGCGCTGCGCCTCGACGGGGTCCTGCTTTTTCTTCTTGGCCGGGGTCTTGGGCGCCGCATCATCCTGCTCCTGATCGGCAGCCTTGGCCTTGCTGGTCTTGGTCTTCTTGGCCGGCGTCGGCGCCTGCGCCTCTAAGGGCACGGCGCACACTAACGCTGCCGCCGCCGCGGCAGATGCCGCAAACGCCAGTCTGCGCCAATGTCGAACCATGATCGCGTTCCCCCTGTGCGTCGAACGCGTAACACCTCCCAGCGCGCAAATTTAGGCCAATTCGCACGCCGAAGGCAAATTTACGTTGCCGTCTATCCGCTTATTCCACAGTTACGGACTTGGCGAGGTTGCGCGGCTGGTCGACATCGGTGCCCATGAAGACCGCTGTGTGATAGGCCAGGAGCTGCACCGGAACCGCATACAGCAGCGGATTGACGAAGCCATGCACCCGCGGCACCGGGATCAGCGCCGCCAGGGCACAGCCGGCGCGCTCGGCGGTGGCATCGGAGACCAGGATGATCCTGCCACCGCGGGCCGCCACCTCCTGCATGTTGGAAGCCGTCTTGTCGAACAGCTCGTCCTCGGGAGCCACGACGATCACCGGCACATTCTCGTCGATGAGCGCGATCGGTCCGTGCTTGAGCTCGCCCGCAGCATAGCCTTCGGCGTGGATGTAGGAGATCTCCTTCAGCTTCAAGGCGCCTTCCAGCGCCAGGGGATAGCTCACGCCGCGGCCGAGGTAGAGCACGTCCTTGGCCTTGGCGAGGTCGTGGGCGAGGCGCTCGTAGATGGCCTCGTTGCGCAGCAGCGTCGAGATGTGGCGCGGCACCTCGGCCAGCGCCTGGGTGAGCTCGGCCTCCTGCGCCGCGCTGATGGTGCCCCGCGCGCGTCCGAGTCCGATGGTGAGGCAAGCCAGCACCGAGAGCTGGCAGGTGAAGGCCTTGGTGGAGGCGACGCCGATCTCGGGGCCGGCCAGCGTCGGCAACACCACCTGGGACTCGCGGGCAATGGTCGATGTGTGGACATTGACGATCGAGGCGATGCGCTGGCCCACGCCCTTGCAGTAGCGCAGCGTCGCCAGCGTGTCGGCGGTCTCGCCCGACTGCGAGATGAAGAGCGATAGCCCGCCCTTGGGCAGCGGCGGCTCGCGGTAGCGGAACTCGGAGGCGACGTCGATCTCGACGGGCACGCGCGCGTAGCGCTCGAGCCAGTACTTGGCGACGAGGCCGGCGTAGTAGGCCGTACCGCAAGCGGAGATGGAGACTTGCGTCACGCCAGCTGGATCGATGCCGAGATCGGGCAGATGCACGCGACCCTCGCCGAAATCGATGTAGTTGCCGAGCGTGTGGCTGATCACCTCGGGCTGCTCGTGAATCTCCTTGGCCATGAAGTGGCGGAAGTTGCCCTTGTCGACCAGGAGCGAGCTTGCCACCGACTTGATGGCCGGCCGCTCGACCCTGTTGCCGTCGAGATTGAAGATGTCGGCTCTCTCGCGGCTGAGCACCGCCACGTCGCCGTCTTCCAGATAGGTGATGGTGTCGGTGAAGGGGGCGAGCGCGATGGCGTCCGAGCCCAGATACATCTCGCCCTGGCCGTGGCCGATGGCCAGCGGCGGGCCCTGCCGCGCGCCGATCATCAGGTTGTCCTCGCCGGCGAAGATGATGGCGAGCGCGAAGGCGCCCCTCAGCCGCTGCAGGGCGGCGCGGGCGGCCTCGACCGGCGTGCGGCCCTGATCGAGATAGTCGCTGATGAGGTGCAGCACCGTTTCGGTATCGGTCTCGGTTTGGAAACCGTGCCCCTTGGCGCTGAGCTCGCCGCGCAGCTCTTGGAAGTTCTCGATGATGCCGTTGTGGACGACGGCGACGCGCTCGTTCATGTGCGGGTGGGCGTTGCGCTCGACCGGCTTGCCGTGTGTTGCCCAGCGCGTGTGGCCAAGGCCGGTGCGGCCCTGCAGGGGGTGATTGGAGAGCCTGAGCTCGAGGTTCTTGAGCTTGCCCTCGGCGCGCCGGCGCTCGAGATGGCCGTTCTCGACGGTGGCGACGCCAGCCGAGTCGTAGCCGCGATATTCAAGCCGCCGCAGCGCGTCGACGAGGTCGCCCGCCACCGGCTTCTGGCCGAGAATGCCGACAATTCCGCACATGCCTTGGTGATCCTATGGTCCAGCCAGCTGGTCGTAGCGTCAGCTGTAGGCTGTCTATCTTGTCCGGTGGTAAAGCGAACCGGGCTGAAAGTGCAATTCAAACCATGTTTCTTGACGTATCTGGGTAAACGTCAGGCGGTCTTTTTGCGCTTTCTCATCAGGGCGCGGAACTTGGCGGCCCAGCCTGGGCGCTGCTCCTGCGGGCTGCGCTCCAGGGCCAGCGCGTCGGCCGCCACCTCCCGGGTGATCACGCTGCCCGAGCCGATATAGGCCCCGTCGCCGATCCTGACGGGCGCCACCAGCGACGTGTTGGAGCCGACAAACACGCCCGCGCCGACGTCGGTGAAGTGCTTGTTGAAGCCGTCGTAGTTGCAGAAGATTGTGCCCGCGCCAATGTTGCTGCCGGCGCCCACACGGCCATCGCCGATGTAGGCCAGGTGGTTTGCCTTGGCACCCTCCTCGAGCCGGGCGTTCTTGACCTCGACGAAGTTGCCGACGTGCGCGTCCTTGCCGATGTCCGCGTCGGGCCGGAGCCGCGCAAAGGGACCGACGCGGGCGCCCCTGCCGATGCGCGCGCCGACGATGTGGCAGTTGGCCTGGATGTGGGCGCCCTCCTCCACCACCACGCCGGGGCCGAAGAAGACGTTGGGCTCGATGATGACGTCACGGCCGAGCACCGTGTCGAAGCTCAGCCACACCGTCTCCGGCGCCACCAGCGTGACGCCCTGCTCCATCACCCGGCGCCGGGCGCGGGCCTGGAAGGCGGCCTCGGCGGCGGCGAGCTGCTCGCGCGAGTTGATGCCCATCGCCTCCTGCTGCGAGCAGGTGACCGGGAGGGCCGCGAGGCCATCGCTAGCGGCAATGGCTGGGACGTCGGTGAGGTAGAACTCGCCCTTGGCGTTGGCGTTGCCGATACGGGAGAGCAGCGCGGCGAGGCCGTGAACGCGGAAGGCCATGGCGCCGGCGTTGCACAGCCTGATGCGCCGCTCCGCCTCACTCGCTTCGCTCTGCTCCCTGATCGCCGTCACGCGGCCGTTGCCGTCGACGATGAGCCGGCCGTAGCCGGTGGGGTCGTCCGGCTCGAAGCCGAGCGTCGCGATCTGGGCCCCGGCATCGAGCGCACCGACCATGCGCTGCAATGTGGCCGCCTCGATCAGCGGCGAGTCGGCGAAGACGACCAGCACATCGCCCTGATGGCGCTCGAGGAGAGGACGCGCCGCCAGCACGGCATCCGCGGTGCCCGCCTGCGTGGCCTGCTCGATGATGTCGATGCCGGGTGCCGCCGCCAGCGCCTCGGCGCGCACCGCCTCCATGCCGGGGGCCACGACCAGGGCCAGCTTCGCGGCCCCGGCCGCGCGGGCGGCGGCAAGCACGTGGGCCAGCATGGAGCGTCCGGCGATGGTGTGCAGGACCTTGGGGATGCTCGAGCGCATGCGCACGCCCCTGCCGGCGGCCAAGACGATGATCAGGAGGGGATGGGTGCTCATGGGAACACGCGAACCGTGTGGCGTTTACGTCGGGCGCCGGCGGACGTCCGGCGGCAGCAGGCCCAGGTCGCTCAATACCATGGGCAGCCGGTCGGGCCGCTCGATCAAATGCGCGGAGAGCCCGGCCCGCGCTGCCGCCTCGATGTTCTCTATGCCGTCGTCGAAGAAGGCGACCGCGCGCGCCGGGCAGCCGAGCTCCCCCACCACATGGGCATAAATCTCCGGGCTCGGCTTCATGACGCCCAGCCTAAAGGAAGTGAAATGCCGCTGCAGCGGGGACAGCAGCCCGTCCATAAGCAGCATCTTCTCCCAATGCAGAGCATTCGTGTTGCTGAGGCATGCCAGCATATATCGGGTGCGCAGCTCCAAGAGCAACTCGGCAACGCCAGGATAGGGCGCTGTCACCCAAGAGCGGAACTGGGCGAGGAAGTCCGCCGGCGCGAGAGCCAGGCCCCATTCCTCGATGAAGGCCGCCGCGAACGCCTCCCCGGAGCATTGGCCCGATTCGAATCGCTCGACCGCGCGCGATTGCAGCCACCGGCGCCGCAGCTCGTCTGAGGCCAGGGGCGCGGGCAAGAGCTGGGGCAAGGCCCGCAGGCCGGCCGAATCGACCAGCACTCCGCCAAGGTCGAAAAGCAACACCTCGACGCCCGCCATCTGCCCAGCCTCCACCGGCCCAAGTTGCAACGGCCACTGTCACGCCGCGCCCACTATGGCCGCCCGACCACACGTCCACAACCTGGGCTGTCGCGCAGAGGACATGCGTTGACCCACCCCCCTCGCCTTTGACACCGTTTCCAGATGATTCGGAAATCGTGCGCAGTTCGGCGTCGCGCGGCGTGATGGTTTGTACTCCAGAACGAGGACGCCCTGGTCATGGCGGGACACCCTGTTCGCTCGGCTTCTAACGGACGCTACATCAGAGGCTATCTGCTGATGTGGGGGCTGTTTGCGGTCGGAGGCTTGACCTATCTCGGCTCGCTGGCCTGGCAGCCCGATCTGCGCGGCGGGCGGCAGCAAGTCGCCGAGCCGGACAAGGGGCTGCTCGCCGCCGGCCGGGCGCTGGCCCAAATCGACACCGTGCGGCGCACGCTCGGCGAGGTGCAGAGGGACCTCGGCCAGGTGAAGGAGACGCTCGACCAGCGCGAGGTGCACGAGCGGTTGACGCAATCGCGGCTGGCCGTGATCGAGGAGCGCGTGAGCACCATGCCGGTTGCCGCCGTGGCGCCGCCGCCGCCAAGGAAGGGGGCGGAGAAGGCGCCCGTGAAGGCCGCCGAGCCCCGCACGCCCAACCGCATCGTCAGTGTCCCAGACAGCCTGAAGTCGGGGTCGCCGCCCGGCATCCAGGTCGTCGGCGGCACGCAGGACGAGGGACCCCCTGTCCGGATCGAAACGGGCAGCATCGGCGCGCCGCCGCCCTTCGGCGAGCCCGTGGTCACCCCCTCGCGCAGCGATTTTGCCGTGCAGCTCGGGGCCGGACCGTCGCTCGAGGCGCTGCGGCACTCCTGGAGCCTGCTGGTCGAGCGGCATGGCGGAGCGCTCGCCACGCTGCGGCCGCGCTTCGCGCGGCCCCGAAACGAGGGCGGGCCCTATCGCCTGCTCGCCGGCCCGCTGCCGAGCCGAGCCGACGCCGACAAGATCTGCGCCGACATGGGCGTGGGCCGCATCGGCTGCTTCTCCACCACCTACGTCGGTGAGCCGCTGTAGCCCGCCGTTGAACTCGAGCCCGCGACGGCAGCAGTCCATGAAGCCGCTCAAAAGGCAGTTTGATTTTTTCACGTATCTGGTCATTCTCGCGATCACCATGGCGGGCTTGATGCACGCACCTTGGTGGTCAGCGGCGGCGGGCGCCTGCATTTTGGCGCTTCTCCCCTTCGTGGAGCAGACAGGCCTCTCACTGTCACCAAGAGGTGTCGGGCGCTCAAGCGATGAGCCTATCGCCAGCTTGGTCGCGCTGATGACTGGCTGTGCAGCAGCCTCCGCCGCCTTCGCGCTAGGTCGCGCCACGGCTTGGCTCTGGGGCCTCTAGCCTAGCAGGCGTCTCACCCACATCAGAAATCGCCTGAGCCATCCTGCCTTCGCGGCCCGGTCGTCAGCTTCTAGCGGTGTGATGCTTCTGAGAGCGTCTTTGGCGTCACGCTCATGGTCTCTCGCCGCTTGCATGGCAATGCTGCCAAAGGACCGAATGGCGTCGTTGAGGTGCTGTCGAGCCGACGGCAGGTGGTTCTGCTTGATTTGGACCTGCGCATAAGCCTCGTGCAAGCAGCCCTTCTCGAACAACGCCTCTTGCGTGAGGCTTCCGATGGAATTGATGGTCTCAAGGCCAACGCTCAAACGGCGGCGAGAATCACGCAACGCCGTTGGCGTCCCGCGTTGCTCGAAAATCTTCGCCTGGTATCGATAACCACCGGCAGCACGAATAGGCATTCCTGCCTTATCCGCCGCGTTTGCAAGCCCCTCAAAATCGGCAAGGGCGCCCGACTCGTTGCCACGCAAATCGCGCTGCCTGCCCCTCAGCTCAAGGGCATCCAAATCATTGGGTCGCACTTCCAGTGCCCACGCAAACTCCTGTTCGGCCGTGTCGCGATCGGCGTCGGGCGACTTGCCGAGCTTGGCATTCCCTTCCGCTCGCGCCGATGCAATTGAACCGCGCAGAATGTGGGCGGCGACCTTCTGCTCCTCCATGCTTCTCGTCTGCGCGTTGGAAGTCGCGATCTGCTCATCGAGCTCGCGCAGCGCCTCCTGCAGTGCCTCATCCGCGGACGGCAATCTCGAAAATCCCAATTCGCGAAGCGCACGATTGAGAGGGCGCACATAGAAGACGGACTTCTCGACGTTCACGCCTGGGCGGCTTTCGAATATTGCAGCCAGCAGAGGCGCGCGGTCCCGAAGCAATCTCTCGTCCGTTCTTGCCAAGTACTCTCGAAGCCGTTGAGGCAGGTTGCGCCTCGCATAGTAGAGGCCGGTATAGACCCCGAAGGCCGCCGTAATGGCAGTTCCGGTCGCTCCGAGAACACGCGCAAAGCGATCTACAGTCTCGAAGCTTGGAAGGCGGTCCGCCAGCGGCTTGACCAAGCTCACCAGTGCGTTTTGTGTGCCTGGCAGTACCCAATCCAGCCAGCCCTCAATCCCTGCGTAGAGGGCGACGCAAACGATGGCGCTCAACCCAATCCACAGCAGCAGCCTGTGGGCCCACTGTGCTGACAACATGATCCCCCCAACGCGTAGCAAATAAATATCGTTAATCATGCCCCAGCTGAATGTCCCTGTACAGTGTAGGAACTTGGGTGCGGGGCCCGCCTCACGGAGGCTGTCGCGATGCACCAGCCTATGACGATGTGGGCCTTGCTGCGGCCCCGTCTTCGCCCTAGCTAGGGATGACGAGGCAGTTCCCGTGCGGCTTTCCGACCTGACCGAGACGACGGCGGGCGCGCTGAAGAGCGCGAGCGCGGCCCTGTCCGATCTGATGACGCCGACGGTGCGCCTCGGCGTGACGGGTTTGGCGCGTTCGGGCAAGACCGTGTTCATCACGACGCTGGTGCGCAGCCTGCTGGCCGGCGGCCGGCTGCCGTTCTTCTCCGCCATGGCCGAAGGCCGCATCACGCGGGCCTATCTGGAGCCGCAGCCCGACGATGCCGTACCGCGCTTCGCCTACGAGGAGCACTTGGGGCTGCTGGCCAAGGCGCCGCCGGAATGGCCGGAGAGCACGCGGCGGCTGAGCCAGTTGCGGCTCACCATCGAGTACACGTCGAAGCTCGCCCTGCGCCGCACGCTGGGGCCGGGCCGCCTGCACGTCGACATCGTCGACTACCCGGGCGAATGGCTGATCGACCTGCCGCTGCTCGAGATGTCGTTTCCCGACTGGTCGCGCCAAGCCGTGGAGGATGCGCGCGCGCCGCATCGCCGTCAGGCCGCCGCGCCCTGGCTCGAGCTCATCTCCACGCTCGATCCCGAAGCGCTGGAGGACGAGCAGATCGCGCTCACCGGCGCGGAGGCTTTCACGCGCTACCTGCTGGCGGCGCGCGCGCTCGATCCGGCGCTGTCGGCGCCGGGGCCCGGCCGCTTCCTGCTACCGGGCGATCTCGCGGGCTCGCCGCTCCTGACCTTCTTCCCGCTGCCGCCCGCGGGCGGCAGCGCCTCCCCGCGCGGCTCGCTCGGGGCCATGCTGGCGCGCCGCTTCGAGAGCTACAAGGCGCATGTGGTCAAGCCCTTCTTCCGCGACCACTTCGCTCGGCTCGACCGGCAGATCGTGCTGATGGACGCGCTGTCCGCCGTCAATGCGGGGGCGAGCGCGCTGGCCGACCTGCAGCGCACCATGGAGGCCGTGCTCGAGTGCTTTCGCCCGGGCGCCAACACCTGGCTGTCGAGCATCCTGGCGCGGCGCATCGACCGGCTGCTGTTTGCCGCCACCAAGGCCGACCACCTGCACCACTCGAGCCACGACCGGCTGGAGGCGATCCTGCGGTTGCTGGCCGAGCAGGCGATCGCGCGCGCATCTTTTGCAGGCGCCGAGGTGAAGGTGATGGCGCTGGCCGCGCTGAGGGCGACGCGCGAGGCCGAGGCCCGCTCGGGCCGCCAGACCCTGCCCTGCATCGTCGGCGTGCCGTTGCCGGGCGAGCGGCTGGGCCGCAAGGTGTTCGACGGAGTCGCCGAGGCGGCGGTGTTTCCGGGCGACCTGCCGGAGGATGCCGCAAGCCTGCTTGTCCCGCCCGCAGGGGCAATCGCGCCGGGCGAGGACAGCGCTGACGCTAGCGTCCACTTCCCCCGCTTCCGCCCGCCGCGCGTGAGCCTGGAGGCCCCATCCGGCGAGGCGCCGGCGCTGCCGCACATCCGGCTCGACCGCGCCATCGAATTCCTGCTCGGAGATCGCCTCGCATGAGCGCTGCGCCCGAACCCCGCAAGCCACGCGTGTTCGCGCCCGACGATCCGGCGCTGATCGAGGAGCCGGCGGCGGCGGCCGGTGCAGACGCGGCGCCCGGCGATCCCGCGGCTGCGACCGCGAGCGCCGATCCGACGGTGCGGCCGACGCTGGCCGATCTCGGGCGGCGCGGCCTGCGCTGGGGCACGATCCTGATCGCGACGCTCGCCGGAGCGGCGCTGCTCGGGGCCGGCGCGTGGTTCGCGCGGCTGGTGTCGGCGGCGCTGGTGCGCGATGACTGGGTCGGCTGGACCACGCTGGTGCTGCTGCTGACGGCTGGCGTCGCGACCCTGATGCTGGGGTTGCGCGAGATCGTCGGCTTCTCGCGGCTGGCGCGGCTGCACCGCGTCAAGGCCGAGGCCGCCGCCGCCATCCGCGAGCGGGATCAGAAGCGCGAGCGCAAGGCCGCCCTGCGGCTCGCCGGCCTCTACGCGCGCCGGCCGGAGCTCGCCTGGAGCGTGCGCCGCTTCCGCGAGCATGCCCGCGATGTGCACGATGCGGGCGAGCTGCTGGCGCTGGCCGACCGGGACCTGCTGGCCCCGCTCGACCTCGAGGCCCGGCGCCTGGTCACGGCTTCGGCTAAGCGGGTGGCGACGGTCACCGCCCTGAGCCCGATGGTGTTCATCGCCGTCACCTACGTGGGTGTGGAGAACCTGCGCCTGCTGCGTGGCCTGGCCACGCTCTACGGCGGGCGGCCCGGCTTCATCGGTGTGCTGCGGCTGGCCAACATGGTGCTGGCCCACATCGTGGCGACCGGCGGCATCGCCATGACCGACGACCTGCTGGGCCAGTTCCTGGGCCAGGACATCCTGCGCCGGCTGTCGCGCCGGCTCGGCGAGGGCGCCTTCAACGGCGCGCTGACCGCCCGCATCGGCATCGCGGCGATCGATGTGATCCGCCCCCTGCCGTTCCTCGCGGCCACGCGCCCGCGCGTGCGCGACGTGCTGGGCGAGGTGCTGCGGCCGATGTTTGGGGTAGCGAAGAAGCCGAGCGGCTGACGGGAGCGTGTATCCTCACAAGTCCAAATGCTCGCGACGCAGTGCCGGTACTCTTCGCACCAACGCCGACTGGGCCGGGTTCGTTGATCCGTATGGTCATCACGAGCCGTATCCGCTAGAGCCTTCGGCTGAAATGGCACAACGGGGGCTGCCAATGGCGACGGGGCCAGACACGTGGTGGAGCAGGATCGCCGGCATCAGGCAGGGGACGGGAATAGTTGGGCGACTATGCACAGTGGCAATCGTTGCTTTCGGCGCACTTGGCACGGGGCTGTTCGTCATGCCGGGAGCGTGGGGAACGAGCCCTCATTGTGCTCGCTGGCCTGGTCGTAGTAGCTGCGCTATTCCTCCTGTTCGTTGACCGGATGCTGAAGTACGCGAGGGAAAATCCACTCCATGCTACCTTAGAAGGAGAGGCGCTGATAAAGATGTTGGAGATGGCGGCAAAGGGCCAAGCGCCATCAGTGCCCACCGCGAACGTCGAGGCACCGAAGGCGATAGAGCTGAAGCCAGAACAGGGCGAGAAGCCGGAGGGCCAAACGAATGAGTAAGACTTACATGCTGGCCGTGCGCTGGCTTAGCTCAGAGCTCAAACCCGAGCGGATCGATGTCGCCCTTGGAAGCATAGGTGACTGGTTCCGCTACAACGGCTCGACTTGGTTTGTGTTTACGGACCAAAGCGCTCAACAGATAAGTCAGGCAGCTCGCGTAATGCTTGGGAGCTATGACAGCATTTTAGTCATTCGCGTTGAGCCGAACGAAGTCGCTGGGTGGGCGCCGCCGGATATGTGGAACTGGCTGCAGTCGAAGACATCGCGGAACGTACTCGCAGATATCCTAAGCCGCCCGTGAGGGGTATGAACCCGTTGCCGCCTTAGCCGCGAAGCGCCGATGTTCGCCACGTTCTTCCATGAGCTGAAAGCCGCCAAGGTGCCGGTCACCTTGAAGGAGTATCTCACTCTCATGGAGGCGCTGGAGGCGAACCTCGCCGACCGCAACGTCGAATATTTCTACTACCTCTCGCGCGCGGCGCTGGTGAAGGACGAGCGCCACCTCGACAAGTTCGACCAGGTGTTCGGCCACGTCTTCAAGGGCCTCGAGCTGATGCGCGAGGCGGTGGAGGCACAGATCCCAGAGGAGTGGCTGCGCTCGCTGGCCCAGCTCTACCTGACCGAGGAGGAGAAGGCCAAGATCGAGGCGCTCGGCGGCTGGGACAAGATCATGGAGGAGCTGAGGAAGCGCCTCGAAGAGCAGAAGGGCCGGCACCAAGGGGGAAAGAAGTGGATCGGCACAGGCGGCACGTCTCCCTACGGAGCGGACGGCTACAACCCCGCCGGCGTGCGCATCGGCCAAAAGGCAAACCGCAACGGCCGCGCCATCAAGGTGTGGGACAAGCGCGAGTACAAGGACCTCGACGACAAGGTCGAGCTCGGCACGCGCAACATCAAGGTGGCGCTGCGGCGCCTGCGCAAGTTCGCGCGCGAGGGCGCGCCCGACGAGTTCGACCTCGACACCACCATCAAGGGCACCGCGCGCAAGGGCTACCTCGACATCCACATGCGGCCCGAGCGGCGAAACACCATCAAAGTCTTGATGTTCTTCGACGTCGGCGGCTCGATGGACTGGCATATCAAGACCGCCGAGGAGCTGTTCTCGGCGGCGCGCACCGAGTTCAAGCATCTGGAATATTTCTACTTCCACAACTGCCTCTACGAGTTCGTGTGGAAGGACAACGGGCGGCGCTGGACCGAGCGCACGCCAACCTGGCAGGTGCTGCACAAGTATCCGGCCGACTACAAGGTGGTCTTCGTCGGTGACGCGTCGATGAGCCCCTACGAGATCTCGGTGGCCGGCGGCTCGGTCGAGCACATGAACGAGGAGCCCGGCGCGGTATGGATGCGGCGCGTGGCCGACATCTACGAGCACTGCGTGTGGCTCAATCCGGTGCCCGAGGACCACTGGGGCTGGACGCCCTCGATCAAGATTTTGCGCGATTGCATGGGCGGCCGCATGTACCCCCTCACGCTCGAAGGCCTCGACAAGGCCATGAAGGAGCTGATGCGGTAGGGCGACGGCCGGCCGGCGCCAGCCGGGCGCGACACAATTGCCCGGGGAAAGTGGGCCTTGGACCGCGTTTTTCCACAATTCGGCTCCACTATCAGGGCATTGACGCGGGGTCGGTTCTCGGCACAACTGGACCGATCCACGGGGAAACGGCATGAAGCGATTCGCGCACAGTCTCGGCATCGGTCTGCTGCTGACCGCCACGGCGCTGCACGCCGGCTGCGGCAACAGTGCCAGTGGCCTGACGACGGGCACGCTGCCGGGCGACGCGCCGGGCGCCATCACCAACGCGGACCCGATGGCCCGGCCCGTGTCCGTGGCCTGGACGTCGGCGCGTGCGCAAAGGTGCGGCTTCCACTTCGACCCGGCCAAGCTGAGAGCGTCCTACATCGCCTACGAGAGCAGGCAGGGCGCGGCCGGCGAGCAGCTCGGGCGGATCGAGAGGAGCTACGATTCCACCTTCAAGACCATCTCGGAGCGCGTCTCCGGCGACGCCGACTATTGCTCCGACAAGAAGGGCGCGGAGATCAAGGCCGACCTGCAGCGCTACCTGGCCGGCGACTTCACGCCCAACCTGCCGAGGGCCAAGCCGGTCGAGTCCTGCGGCTTCTTCGGCTGCCCGACCTCCTCCAGCTCCGAGCCGTTCAGCAGCAAGGACTTCTGGAAGAAGATGGACGCCGACCCCAAGACCCGCGGCCGCTAGCTTCCGACTCCAACGCTTCGTACCCAATCTGTCATGGTCGGGCTTGTCCCGACCATCCATCATCCCGCGAACTCCAAGCCCATGTTGTGCGCGAGTAGGCCGAAATCTTGGGTCATGCGCTCGTAGCTCGATGGATCCTCGGGACAAGCCCGAGGATGGCAACGTGGGAACCATCTATTGGGCGCGAGAGGCGGCGGCGACATCGCCCCGCCACATGCGTGCCGCCTAGCTCGTCGCCATGGTCAATCAGCTGCTGTGGATCGAGGTGCTGCTGAAGCTGGCGGCGGGCCTGATGCTGCTGATGGCGCCGACCGCCGTGGCTGCCGTGCTCGGGCTGCCGCGGCCGGGCTCCGGATTCTGGCCGCGCCTGCTCGGCGCCGTCCTGGTCGGCATCGGCGCGGCCTCGGCGCTGCAGGGCTTCCTCGCCCCCGGACGCGGACTGCATCTGGCCGGCAGCGTCGTCGTTAACCTTGCAACCGCCGCCTATCTGCTGGGCGCCTTGATGCTGGGTCCGCACGCGCCGACGCGACGCGGCCAATTCCTGATGGCGATGCTGTTGGCGTTCCTCGTGTTGCTGAGCCTCGTCGAGATCGCCGTGGCAGCCTGAACCGCGCCGCGTTTGGGGGCTTCCTTAACCCTCGCCCTGGCACACTCGTTGCGAGCACCGATTGCCGCCGAACCGCAGGCGGCGTCCTCTCCTAGCTGGAGCCCGCACCCGTGGCCTACGTCTGGCGCGTGACCGAAGCGTTCGGTGCCTTCAAGTCCTGCCCGCCTGCCGGCCTGCTCGCCGATGCGCTGGCGACGGCCGAGACCGCGCCGGTCAGTATCGACCTCGTCGCCGACCGCGCGGGCTTGGATGCCCTCGAGCCGGAATGGAACGAACTCTTTCGCCGCTCCGCCCGGGACCATCAGCTGTTCCAGTCGTTCAACTGGAACTGGCATTGGGCCAATCACTACCTGCCGCACAACGGCCGCCGCTGCCGGCTCGCCATCGTCACCGTGCGCCGCAACGGCCGTCTCGCCGTGCTCTGGCCGCTGGTGGCCGAGCGCGTCGCCGGCCTTAGCGTGCTGCACTGGATGGGCGAGCCGGCGAGCCAGTACGGCGACGTGCTGGCCGAGGACGCGGCCGACACGCCCGAGCTATTGCGCCGGTCCTGGCGCTTCATCGCCACGCGGCTCGAGGCCGATGCCGTCTTCCTGCGCAAGGTCCGCGCCGACGCCGCCGTTGCCCCCCTGCTCGCCGGCAGCGGCATGCTGCAGACGACGGCCGCCGAGGCTCCCTATCTCGATCTCGCCAGCGCGCCCGACTCTGCCGGCTACGAGCAGCGCTACAGCGCCAAGGCACGCAAGAATCGCCGCCGGCTGCTGCGCCGCCTGGCCGAGCGTGGCCCGATCGAGATCGAGCGCCTCGTTGGCCCTGCGGCACGCGAGGCCGCGCTGGACGCGATCGCGCTCAAGCAGACGTGGATCGCGCACACCGGCCGAGTGGCGCCGGCGCTGGCGGACCCGCGCTTTGCCGCTTTCTTTGCCGATGCCGTCGAAGGCCGCGGCCGCGACACCGGCTGCGGCGTGACCGTCCTCAAATCCAACGGCGAGATCGCCGGCATCGCCGTCGACGTCACCGCCGGGACGCGACGGGCGGCCCACATCATCGTGCACGACCCCCGCCTCGATAGCTTCAGCGCCGGCACGCTGCTGCTGCAGGAATGGATCCGCGGCGCCAGCGCCGACCGCATCGCCACCTTCGACCTGCTGGCGCCCGCCTACGCCTACAAGCGCGAGTGGGCGGACGGGGTCGTTGCCGTCGGCGACTTTGCGGCTGGATTCACGCTCGCCGGCCGCGCCTGGGTGCGCGTCTACCTGGGGCTCCTGCGCCAGCGAATCAAGGTCGGCGTGGAGGCATCTACCGCGCTGATCAGGCGGCTGCGCGCTTGGAGCGTAGGTTGGGTTAGACCATAGGTCGTAACCCAACATTTGTGCCGCAAGGACATGTTGGGTTACGCGCTGGCGCGCTACCCCAACCTACGATCAGCTCACGCCGAGTTTCTTCTGCAGCGAGGAGGACGAGGTGGTGTACTGGAACAGGAGCTTCTTGCCCGGATAGACGATCCTGTGGGCCGCCTGCGCCATCAGCGCCGCCTCGTGGAAGCCCGACAGGATCAGCTTGAGCTTGCCGGGATACCAGTTGATGTCGCCGATGGCATAGATGCCGGGCACGCTGGTCTCGAACTTCTCGGTGTCGACGCGGATCAGGTTCTCGTGGAGATTGAGGCCCCAGTCCGCCACCGGCCCGAGCTTCATGGTGAGCCCGAAGAACGGCATCAGCCGGCTGGCGGCAACGCGCGTCTCGCCCTCCTTGGTCTTGATGGTGACGGCGGAGAGCTGGCCAGCCGCCTCGTGCAGGGCCGCCATCTGCCCGATCAGCAGCGTGACCTTCTTCTCCGCCACCAGCGCGCGCATCTTCTCGACCGAATGGGGAGCGCCGCGGAACTCGTCGCGGCGATGCACCAGCGTCAGGCTCCGGGCGACGGGTTGCAGGCTGAGCGTCCAGTCGAGCGCCGAATCGCCGCCGCCGACGATCAGCACGTCCTGGTCGCGAAAGTCGTCCATGCGCCGCACGGCATAGAAGACCGACTTGCCCTCGTTCGCCTCGATGCCGGGGAGCGGCGGGCGCTTGGGCGTGAACGAGCCGCCGCCGGCAGCGACGATCACGACCTTGGCGAGGAACGGCTGGCCCGCGTCCGTCACCAGGCGGAAGCGGCCGTCCTCGGCGCGCTGCAGGGCGTCGATGCGCTGGTTGAGGTGGAAGGCGGCCCCGAACGGCTTGATCTGCTGCAGCAGCCGCTCGGTCAGCTCCTGGCCGGTGACGATCGGCAGGCCCGGTATGTCGTAGATCGGCTTTTCCGGATAGAGCTCGGCGCACTGGCCGCCGATCTTGTCCAGGATGTCGACGACGTGCGCCTTGATGTCGACGAGGCCGAGCTCGAACACGGCAAACAGGCCGACCGGCCCGGCGCCGATGATCAGGGCATCCGTCTCGATGGGCATGGCGCCCGGTCCCGCTTCAGCTGGCATGATCTCGTCCGTTCCTCATGTTGCCGGGCCTCATGTTGCCGGGCCTCGTGGTGCCGGGCCTCGTGGTGCAGGGACGCGCACTACTACTGCTTGCGGCCGGTGCCAGCCGACATGTAGTGGCGCAGCGCGCAGTTGGAATAGCCGGCATCGGCGAACATCTTCTGCACGCTCTTCAGGGCCTCCTGCCGGCCCCCCGCCGCCGCCGCCGCACAGCCGAGTCGCGGCGCCCGGCAGCACATGACGGCGAACACGTCGCCCATGTCGTCGGTCGAGGCCGGACCGTTGGCGCACGACTGCGACAGGCGCTTGCAGACGTCGACGGCACGCTGGCGGGCCTCGCGCTCCGAGGGCGCCCACACCACCGGCGAGGAGGCCTCGCCGTTGGGATCGATGGCGGCCCATCGCTGCTGGGCGCCGGCCGGCGAGCCAAAGGCGATCCCGACCGCCAGCCCCAACAGCACCGCCACATATGCCAGCCCGCGCACGTTCCTAGCGTCCTGATCGCGAAATTCGTCGCAGTGTGCGGCGGGTTCGGAACGAATTTCGCGATCTGAAGGACACTAGCAAACTAATGATTCCAGTGTGATTCAGATCGAGAAGTCCGCTCTCGAACCTAGCCCCGCGCGATGGTGCGGACTTCTCGATCATCACACTAGCGTCCCGCGTCCTTGCCTTGCCGCCTTACCTCGCAGACTGGCCGCCGCACCATATAGCTCGCGGACTTTACCCCGGTCCAGAACGCGATCGTCGCGGCCACTGCCGCCTAGACGCGAGCCTCAGCTGCGCAGTCTGGGCATGTGCTCCGGCAGGGCGCCCAGCATGTGGGCCGCGGCCTGCAGAGCAACGATGTACCCGTAGGGGCCCATGCCGCAGATCACCGCTTTCGCCACGCTCGAAATCTTGGAATGGCGGTGCAGCTCGTCGCGGGCGTGGATGTTGGAGATGTGCACCTCGATGATCGGGCCTTCGAACATCTTCAGCGCGTCGATCAGGGCGATGGAGGTGAAGGAGAAGGCGGCAGGGTTGATGATGATGGCGTCGGCGCTCTCGCGCGCCGATTGAACCCAATCGACCAGCGCGCCTTCATGGTTGGACTGGTGGAAGGCAAGCGTGGCGCCGATGCTCTTGCCGAGCTCCCGGCAGCTCTCCTCGATCTGCGCCAGCGTGGTCGTGCCATAGATGTGCGGCTCGCGCACGCCGAGCAAGTTGAGATTGGGGCCGTTGAGGACCACTACTCGGATTGGCATCGCGTGCTCCCGGTCTGCCATGGGGACAATTGGCGGCATGATCGAAAGCGACCATGCTGCAGACGGCGCCGTGCCTCAAGGGATGATTGACCAGCGCCTGGCGTCCGCAGCAGTGAGCAGGGCGGCGACGGATCGGTGCGCGCCGGCTCGTTGCAACCATGACACAGCGCCGACGATACTTTTTTTGGCCACAGGAATCCGAGCCCTGGCCACATTGTCGGCCCAGCCCCGCCCTACTCACTTGGTTCGATCCTCGTGATGCGGCAGAGCTGGCCGGGGCCGGCTCACGAGGTAAGCGGGAAGACGATCATGCTGGCAGGCGGGAGCAAGGGGAAGCTGCGGCGCGGGCTTGCCGATTTCACGGTGGCGCTGGCGCTGTTCTGGGCCATCGCGCTGACCGCGGGCGGCGACCACAACACCGCCCACGCCGTACCGCTGCCGGCCATCGGCCACGACATTCTCCTCGATGCCGCGGTGCTGAACCGCGCCAGCCTCGTTGGCGCTGCATCGAGCCAAACCAACAGCGATTTCCACAGGCCGAATGCCAGCCGGCGCCAGGAGCAGGTGCTGCTGAGCCTCGCATTTGCGGCCATCGTAGCCTTCAATCTCGCGTTTCTGCGTCATCTGCGTCGCGTCTATGCCTCCCCGCGGCGCAGCGTGTGGAGGAGGGGCTGAAAGGGTGGGGCGGGTCTACTCCCCTACGCCCTCCTCCACACTTCCACCATCTTGCCCTATAAGAGTGGGGAGGCGAGCCTTTGCGGGAGGGGATGATGCCCAGCGCTGCCATCTCGACGAGCCGTATCATCGCTGCTGCAGGCCTGGTGGCCGTGGTAGCTGCCGGCGCCGTGGTCCTGCGCACCGACACCATCGTCAGCCGCGGCTTCGACAAGGCGCTGGAGGCCTCCGGGCCCGCGCTGTCGCTGGATACGGCCGCGCGCAAGCCGCACACCCAGGCGGCGGGAGACGAGGGCTTCTGGCTCACGCGCGCCGAGGTCGAGAGCCCGGCGCCGTTCGCCAAGCCCGTGTCGCTGGGCGACCGCATCACCATCACCGGGCGCGGCGGGCTCGAGCGACATCTCGAGGTGGTCGACCTCAAGGTGATCGGCGACGGCCCGACGCGGGCCGGTGCGGCGCAATCACGGCTGCTGCTCGTGACCTGCCGCGTGGCCGGCGACAAGAGCGAGCGCGGCGAGGCGCAGGTGCGCTTCATCATCGAGGCCGAGCCCGAGCCGGCCCTGCCGGCGCCCGCCAAGGCCCTGTAGGGCAAAGCCCGGCGCGTGATGGCATGAGCGGCAAGACCCACGCCTACTCGATCGCGCTCACCTGGACCGGCAACACCGGCCAAGGCACCGCCGGCTACAAGGCCTACGCCCGCGACCACGTGTTCTCGGGCCCCGGCAAGCCCGATCTGCCGGGCTCCTCCGACCCGGCCTTCCGCGGCGACGGGGCCCGCTACAATCCCGAGGAGCTGCTGGTGGCCGCGCTCGCGAGCTGCCACATGCTCTGGTATCTGCACCTGTGCGCCGATGCCGGCGTCACGGTTCTGGCCTACCGCGACGAGCCCTCCGGCACGATGGTCGAGGACGCCGTGAAGGGTGGCTACTTCGCGCAAGCGACGCTGCGGCCCAAGGTGACCATCGCCAAGGGGAGCGACGCGGCCAAGGCGCGGGCGCTGCATGGCGCCGCGCACCAGAAGTGCTACGTCGCCAATTCGGTCAACTTTCCCGTCGTCTGCGAGCCGGATGTGCGAAGTGAATAGTAGGGAATAGGGAATAGCGCCCTCCGCGCTCAGCGCCTACTATGCGCAATTCCCTATTCGCTTCTGCCGGAGGCAGCCCCCATGCGTCTCAACCCGCCCTCGATCTTCGTCTTCCTCATCTCGCTGGTGCTCGCGGTCCTGGCGCTGATCTCCAAGTTCGGCGCCGTCGGCATCAACGTGCCGCGCTACATCCCGCACCAGGAATACTGGCTGGCGATGGTGGCCTACATGGTGCTGATGGTGGGCAACCTGGCGCGCGGGCTGTAGGCCCGTTGCCAGACCTGGGCGCTGCTTGCATCGCGTCTCCATCGCTCTGCGACAGTCAGCGGACCTGTGCAGGGGTCCCGGCCTGGTCCCGCTTGTGCCCCGTCGGGCACGCGCGGCGCCGGGATGACGAAGCCCAGGCCGTCACGGGGGCGGGACCGGCATCGGCTACTATGGGCCGCAGCAATTCGCAACGCGCGACCGGAGCCCATGCGCCGCCTCGACGCCGATCTCGTCTTGCTGTTCGCCGCCGCCGTCTGGGGCATCGCCTTCCTGTTCCAGAAGTCGGCCATGAGCCATGTCGGGCCGCTGGCCTTCATCGCCGCCCGCGGCTTCGTGGCGGCGCTCGCGTTGGCGCCGTTCGCCTGGCGCGAGCACACCAGAGCGAATGCCCCACTGCCCCACGGCTTGATCGCCATCGCCTCGTGGGGAGGCCTGCTGTTCTTCATCGCCGCCTGGCTGCAGCAGGCCGGGCTGATCACGGCGACCGTCACCAACGCCGGGTTCCTCACCGCGCTCTACGTGGTGATCACGCCCTTCATCGCCTGGGGCTGGAACGGCAAGGTGCCGGGCGCGTTCGCGTGGCCGGCCGCGGGCCTGTCGGCGCTCGGCACCTGGCTGCTCGGCGGCGGCACGCTCGGCTCCTTCTCCGGCGGCGACGCGCTGGTGGCGATCTCGGCCCTGTTCTGGGCCGCGCACGTCGTCATCACCGGGCGGGCCGCGCCGTTCCGCCGCCCGATCGGCTTCACCGCCATCCAGTTCGCGGTGCTCGGTGCGCTCGGGGCGGCGGCCACGGCGGGGCTGGAGACCGTCACGCTCGAGGGCCTGCGCGGCGCGGCCATCGACATCGCCTACGTCGCCTTGCTGTCGAGCGCGCTCACCTTCACGCTGCTGACGGTGGCGCTGCAGCACACGCCGCCCTCGGAGGCGGCCGTCATCGTCAGCCTGGAAGTGGTATTCTCGGCGCTGGCGGCCTATCTGGTCCTGGGCGAGCGGCTGCCGGCTGTGGGCTGGCTCGGCGCCGCGGTGATCTTGCTCTCGATCCTGCTGATCCAGCTCAGCCCGGCGCTGGGGTGGCGCTGGCGGCGGTAGTGACCGGGGGCGGGGCGCGGTGCCAGTTTTCCCGCCGGCGCGGGTGAGACTCAGCGCGGCCCTGGTCGCAAGACTGCCGCGGTGCCCCTGTTGCCATGCAGCAGCCGTGGTAAAGTCTCGACGCAGAAATTGATGACGCAGTGAGACTAAGGACGCCCCGAACAATAACAGAATCGCGGTCTATGCTGATGCGGCTGTGTGACTCAGGGGGCTGAGGTTCCTGAACGGCGCGAACCGGCGTAGGTCGGTCGCATGA
>Ga0247727_10000480_pt1 | contig 97054 bp, 112 predicted proteins | sample WisWelCaveWW1625_FD_202498 | JGI IMG/M metagenome (GOLD analysis project Ga0247727, IMG submission 202498) | Biofilm microbial communities from Wishing Well Cave, Virginia, United States - WW16-25 | ecosystem: Environmental > Aquatic > Deep subsurface > Groundwater > Cave microbial mat...
AGCAGCGTTTTTTGCGAAGCCTCACGTCAATCGTCTGGTTTGAATGGCGCAATTATTGGCGGCGCGCGCTTTGAGAGGCGCGCCGTCGTGTTGTGCGTCCGGCGCGTGAATTAGTTCGGGAAGCTCGAGCGATGATGCAGCAAAATATCCGGATCAGGCTGAAAGCCTTTGATCACCGCACGCTCGATCTCTCGGCCAAGGAGATCGTGTCGACGGCCAAGCGCACCGGCGCCACCGTGGTCGGCCCAGTGCCGCTGCCGACACGCATTGAAAAATTCACCGTCAACCGTTCGCCCCACGTCGATAAGAAAAGCCGCGAGCAATTCGAAATTCGCACCCACAAGCGCGTGCTCGACATTATCCAACCGACGCCGCAAACCGTCGATGCGCTGATGAAGCTCGACCTCTCGGCTGGCGTTGACGTTCAAATCCAAGTGCTGGGCTAAGCACCATGAGCAACCAATCTTCGGGCCGCACCGGAATCGTCGCACGCAAAGTTGGCATGATGCGCGTGTTCGGTGAAGACGGTGCGCACATTCCCGTCACCGTGCTCAATCTTGAAGGCTGCCAAGTCATTGGCCGCCGCACGGTTGAAGCGGAACAGTTTAAGGATTCGAGCGGCGCCGCAATCGCTCTGAAACCGAAGAAGAGCCGCAAGAACGCCGCCAAAAAACCGGAACCACGCGCGTCGAAAGCTGATGGTTACACGGCACTGCAATTGGGCGCGGGCGCGGCGAAAGCCAAGCGCAAGACCCAGGCCGAGCGCGGCCAATTCGCGCGTGCAAAAGTCGGACCCAAAGCTATCGTGCGCGAATTCCGCGTCAGCGCGGATAATTTGTTGCCGGTGGGCGCTGAAATCACCGCCGACCATTTTGTCCCGGGGCAAAGGGTGGATGTCGCGGGCATCTCGATAGGCAAGGGTTTTGCCGGCGCGATGAAGCGTTGGAACTTTGGCGGCTTGCGCGCGACGCACGGCGTTTCGGTGTCCCACCGCTCGCACGGCTCCACCGGTCAGCGCCAGGATCCAGGCAAGGTGTTCAAAGGCAAGAAGATGGCCGGCCACTTAGGTGACGAGCGCGTCTCGGTTCAAAATCTCCAAATCGTCCGCGTCGATGCCAAGCGCGGACTTTTATTTGTGAAGGGCGCGGTGCCAGGCGCCGAGGGCGGCTGGGTGGAAGTGCGCGATGCGGCCAAGACAAAGCTGCCGGAAAATGCGCCGAGGCCCGCCGCAACGCGCCAAGCTAACAGTTGAGGGCGGTCATGAAACTCGACATCCAAACCCTCGACGCCAAGAAGTCTGGCTCGATCGACCTCGATGAAGCGGTGTTCGGCATCAAAGAAGTGCGCGCCGACATCTTGCAACGCATGGTCAAATTCCAGCTCGCGAAGCGCCGCGCCGGCACTCACAAGACGCTGTCGCGCGGCGAAGTCGCCCGCACCCATGCCAAGCTCTACAAGCAAAAAGGCACCGGCCAGGCCCGCCACGGCGCGGCCAACGCACCGCTGTTCCGTGGCGGCGGCCACGCCCACAATCGCCTGCCGCGCGATTACAGCCACGAGCTCACCAAGAAGTTCCGTGCTTTGGCGCTGAAGCATGCGCTTTCGGCGAAGGCCAATGCCGGCGAGATCATCGTGTTGGAAGCGGCGGCGTTGAAGCTCGGCAAGACGGCGGTGCTGGTCAAGCAACTCGGCAAACTCAAGCTCACCAAAGCAGTGATCATCGCGGGCGCGGCGGTGGACGAGAATTTCGCCCGCGCCGCCCGTAACATTCCAAACCTGGACGTGCTGCCGAACGCTGGGCTCAATGTCTATGACATTCTGCGTTGCAAGACGCTGGTGTTGACCCCCGACGCGATCGCCGCGATCCATTCGCGATTCGAGAAGGGCGCGCCGAAAAAGCGCGCGCCAGCCAAAAAGAAGCCTGAAGCACAAGAAGGGGCCGCCCCATGAGCGCGCTCAGACATTACGACACCATCATCGCCCCGGTGATCACCGAAAAAGCCACTTTGCTTTCGGAGCAAAACAAAGTGGTGTTTCGCGTGCCGCTGGAAGCGACCAAGGACGAAGTGAAGCAGGCCGTCGAAAAGCTGTTCAACGTCAAGGTCGGCGCGGTGAACACCATCCGCCATAAGGGCAAGACGAAGAATTTTCGCGGTGTCGCGGGCAAACGTTCGGACACCAAGAAAGCCATCGTGACGCTGCTTGACGGTTATTCCATTGATGTGACCACGGGGCTCTGAGATGGCGCTCAAGCAATTCCGCCCAACCTCCCCAGGCCGCCGCCAGCTGGTGATTGTCGATCGCAGCGAACTGCACAAGGGCAAGCCGGTTAAGGCGCTGACCGAGGGGCTGACCAAGTCCGGTGGACGCAACAATGCGGGCCGTGTGACTGCGTTCCGGCACGCGGGCGGGCACAAGCGCACCTATCGCATGATCGATTTCAAACGGCGCAAATGGGGCGTTGAGGCCAAGGTCGAACGGCTCGAATACGATCCCAATCGCACCGCCTTCATCGCCCTGATCAAATACGCGGACGGCGAGCTCGCCTACATCATCGCACCGCAGCGCTTAAAGGTAGGCGACACCGTGGTTGCCGGTGAAAAGGTCGATGTGAAGCCCGGCAATTCCATGCCTTTGAAGTCGATTCCCGTCGGCACCATCGTCCACAATGTGGAACTGAAGCCTATGAAAGGCGCGCAAGTCGCGCGCTCGGCCGGCACGTACGCGCAAGTCGTTGGCCGCGACACTGGCTACGCGCAGTTACGTTTAGCATCGGGCGAAGTGCGCATGGCGCCGGATGTGTGCATGGCTACAATCGGAGCAGTGTCGAACCCCGACAACATGAACGAAGTCTGGGGCAAGGCTGGCCGCTCAAAATGGCTCGGTCGCAAGCCGACTGTGCGCGGCGTCGCCATGAACCCGGTCGATCACCCCCATGGCGGCGGTGAAGGCAAAACCTCCGGCGGCCGCCACCCGGTGACGCCGTGGGGCAAGAAAACGCGCGGTCCGAAGACCCGCAAGACCAAGCCCACCGACCGTTTGATTATCCGTCGTCGTCACTCGAAGAAAGTGAGCTAAAGGCCATGCCGCGTTCTGTTTGGAAAGGCCCCTTTGTTGACGGTTATCTGATCGCCAAGGCCGAGAAGGCAGCGGGCGGCGGGCGCCGCGAAGTGATCAAGACTTGGTCGCGCCGCTCCACCATCATGCCGCAATTTGTTGGCCTCACCTTTCAAGTGCACAACGGCAAGCAATTTACCCCGGTGCTGGTGAGCGAAGACATGGTCGGCCACAAGCTCGGCGAATTTGCCCCGACGCGGAATTATTTCGGCCACGGCGCCGATAAAAAGGCCAAGAGGAAGTGAGATGAGCAAGCCAAAATCTCCTCCAAAGCAGGCTGCGAACGAAGCGCGCGCGGTGCTGCGCTCGGTGCGCATCAGCCCGCAGAAGCTGAATCTGGTGGCGCAATCCATTCGCGGGCTGAGCGCCGAGAAGGCGAAGAACGAATTACGGTTTTCGCCCAAGCGCATCGCCAAGGACGTGCTGAAATGCCTGCAATCGGCGATGGACAACGCCGAGAACAATCACGGCCTCGACCTCGACGGTCTCGTGGTGATGCAGGCTCATGTCGGCAAAAACATCACCATGAAGCGCATGCATGCGCGGGCGCGCGGCCGCGGCGTACGCATTGAAAAGCACTTTTCGCAACTCACCATCGTGCTGCGCGACACTACCAAGCAAGTCGAAGCGGCGGAGGCGGCCTGATGGGTCAGAAAGTCAATCCGATCGGGCTCCGGCTCGGCATCAACCGCACCTGGGACAGCCGCTGGTACGCCAGCGGAACCCAGTTCGCGACGCTGCTGCACCAGGACATCGCGATCCGTAAATTCGTGCGCGAGAAGCTGAAAGCCGCTGGCGTTTCGAAAATCATTATCGAGCGCCCGCTGAAGAAGTGCCGGGTGACGATCTTCACCGCCAAGCCAGGCGTGGTGATCGGCAAGAAGGGCACCGACATCGAAAAGCTGCGCAAGGACCTCGCCGCTATGGCGCCGAGCGCGGAAGTTCACTTGAACCTGGTTGAAGTGCGCAAGCCGGAAACTGACGCTATTCTCGTAGCCGAAGGCGTGGCCCAGCAATTGGAGCGCCGCGTCGCGTTTCGCCGCGCCATGAAACGGGCGATGCAATCGGCCATGCGCCTGGGCGCGCAAGGCATCCGCATCAACGTGTCGGGCCGTTTGGGCGGGGCCGAAATCGCCCGCATGGAATGGTACCGCGAAGGCCGCGTGCCGCTGCACACGCTGCGCGCCGACGTCGATTACGGCTTCATCGAAGCCGACACCGCCTATGGCAAAATCGGCGTGAAGGTTTGGATTTTCAAGGGCGAAATCCTCGAGCACGATCCGATGGCGCAAGACCGCCGGGCGATGGATACCGGCGAGAATCGCGAACGCCGTGACCGTGACCGTCCCGCGCGCGAAGATCGCCCGCCGCCGGGCGATCGTCCTCGTCGCGGTCGGCGTCCGCCGCGTGACGAAGCCGGCCCGGGGAGCTGATCGGCCATGATGCAACCGAAAAAAACCAAGTTCCGCCGCGCTCACAAGGGGCGGATCAGGGGCGCCACCAAGGCCGGCGCCGCGCTTAATTTTGGCGAGTTCGGGTTGAAGGCGCTGGAGCCTGATCGCGTCAACGCGCGGCAGATCGAAGCTGCACGCCGCGCCATTACCCGCGAGATGAAACGCCAAGGCCGGGTCTGGATTCGCATTTTCCCCGACGTGCCGGTGTCGAAAAAGCCGGTCGAAGTGCGGATGGGCAAGGGCAAGCGCGCGGTCGAGTTTTGGGCCGCGCGCGTCGCGCCCGGGCGCATCATGTTCGAAGTCGATGGCGTCAGCGAAGCGGTGGCGCGCGAATCTCTGCGTCTCGGCGCGGCCAAGCTGTCGGTGAAGACCAAGATCGTGGCGCGGACGGAGGGCCTCTGAGATGAAAGCCTCTGAGCAGGACATCAAAGCCGTTCGCGGCATGGATTCGGGGCGCCTCGCCGAGGAATTGGGCAAGCTGAAGAAGGAGCAGTTCAATCTGCGCTTCCAGCAAGCCACTGGACAGCTCGAAAAATCCTCCCGCATCCGTGACGTGCGCCGCGCCATCGCGCGCTTGCGCACGGCGCTGCGCGAAAAGACGCCAAAAGCACAGGTTTAAGGACAGACACGATGCCGCGCCGCGTAATGACCGGAACCATAGTGAGCGACAAGGGCGACAAGACCGTCGTCGTGCAGGTGGAGCGCACCTATTTGCATCCGCTGCTGAAGAAAACCGTTCGTCGCCGGGCGAAATTCCACGCCCATGACGAAGCCAACGCGTTCAAGACCGGCGAAACGGTTGAGATCAAGGAGTGTCCGCCGAAGTCGAAATTGAAGCGGTGGGAAGTCGTTGGACGGGTGAGCGCGTGAATAACGACCAACTCCCGACGGACATTGAAGGACGGATCCCATGATCCAGATGCAAACCAATCTCGACGTCGCCGACAATTCAGGCGCCAAGCGCGTGATGTGCATCAAGGTGCTTGGCGGCTCGCGCCGGCGCTACGCCACCGTAGGCGACATCATCGTGGTGTCGGTGAAGGAGGCCATGCCGCGCGGGCGCGTCAAAAAAGGCGATGTGCATAAAGCCATCGTGGTGCGGGTGTCGAAGGACATCAAACGCCGCGACGGTTCGACCATCCGCTTCGATTCCAACGCCGCGGTGTTGATCAACAAGCAGGGCGAACCGGTCGGCACGCGTATCTTCGGGCCGGTGCCGCGCGAATTGCGCGCGAAAAACCAGATGAAGATCATCTCGCTCGCGCCGGAGGTGCTGTAATGGCCGCGAAAATTCGCAAGGACGACACCGTCATCGTGATAGCCGGCAAGGACAAAGGCCGCAGCGGCAAGGTGCTGATGGTCATGCCGAAGCAAGAGCGCGTTCTAGTCGAAGGCGTGAACATGGCCAAGCGCCATACCAAGCTGGACGTGGCCCATCCCAAGGGCGGGGTCATCGCCAAGGAAGCGCCGCTGCACGTGTCAAACGTAGCGCTGCGCGATCCTAAGACCGGCAGGGCCACGCGCGTGGGCTTCAAGATGGTGGGCGAAGGCGACGCGCGCCGCAAAGTGCGTTTTGCCAAGGGCTCTGGAGTTGCGATAGATGTCTGACGCTCCGAAACAGCCAAAGGGCGAAAAAAAACCCGAGAAGAGAACCGAGAAGAAGGCGCCGGCCAAGGAGGCTGCGCCCAAACGCGCGCGGACGCCGAAAGGCGATTACGAACCGCGCATGAAACTGCGCTACAAAAACGAGATCAAGAAAAGCCTGCGCGAACTATTCGGCTACACCAATGAGATGCAGATTCCGCGGCTTGAGAAAATCGTGCTTAACATGGGCGTTGGCGAAGCTGTCGCCGATTCTAAGAAGCTGAAATCGGCGATGGATGCGCTCGCCGTGATCGCCGGGCAAAAGCCGGTGGCCACCAAGGCGCGCAAGTCGATCGCGCAGTTCAAACTGCGCGAAGGCATGGTGATTGGCTGCAAAGTCACGTTGCGCAAGGATCAGATGTACGAGTTCCTCGATCGACTGGTCACCATCGCACTGCCGCGGGTGAAGGATTTTCGCGGCCTCAACGCCAAGAGCTTCGATGGCCGTGGCAATTACGCGATGGGGATCAAGGAACACATCGTATTCCCAGAAATTGACTACGATTCGATCGACCAAGTTTGGGGTATGGACATTGTCGTGTGCACGAGCGCGCGCAGTAATGACGAAGCTAGGGCGCTGTTGAAGGAATTCGATTTCCCGTTCCGGAACTGATGGCCAAGGTTTGGCGATCCACCCCTGAACGCATCGGGAGAGAATGAGAGTATGGCGAAGAAAAGTTCCATCGAACGCAATGCCAAGCGCGAGCGGCTGGTGAAGCAATTCGCCGCCCGCCGGTCCAAACTGCGCGCCACCGCACTGAACGAGGATTTGCAACTGGGGGAGCGGTTCGCCGCGCGCCTTAGACTGGCGCAGCTGCCGCGCAACGCCGCGCCGACGCGGGTGCGCACGCGCTGCCTGCTGTCGGGGCGTCCGCGCGCGGTATATCGCAAGCTGAAACTTTCACGGATCGCGCTTCGTGATCTGGCCTCCAAGGGCCAGATCCCCGGCATGGTCAAGTCGAGCTGGTGAGGGGAATACAATGAACCTCAACGATCCCATTGGCGATCTCATCACCCGCATCCGCAACGCCCAGCTGCGCGGACGCTCCAAGCTGACCTCGCCAGCATCGACGCTGCGCGTGCGCGTGCTCAACGTGCTCAAGGACGAAGGCTACATCCGTGAGTTCCGCGAGATCGAGAACGTGGGCCACAAGGAACTCGAAATCGAGCTGAAATATTTCGAAGGCGCGCCGGTCATTCAGGAGATCCAGCGTGTGTCGAAGCCAGGCCGGCGCGTATATTCCTCGATCAAGGATTTGCATTTGGTGCGCAACGGCCTTGGTATCTCCATACTCTCGACGCCGAAGGGAGTGATGAGCGACGCCGCCGCGCGCAGCGCCAATGTTGGCGGCGAAATCCTTTGTGAGGTCTATTGATGTCCCGCCTCGGCAAAAAACCGATCCCCGCGCCCGCCGGCGTCGCGGTCAACGTCAAGGGCCAGGACGTGAGCGTAAAGGGCCCGAAAGGCGCTCTCTCGTTCCGCGCGCATGAGGATGTCGAAGTAAGTTTCGCTGACGGCGTAATTGCGGTGAGGCCGCGCTTTGAGACCACGCGCGCCCGTGCTCTTTGGGGCGCCACGCGGGCTGTGCTCGCCAACCACGTGAAGGGCGTCACCGAGGGATTCGAGAAGAGCTTGGAAATGACCGGCGTTGGTTATCGTGCGACGATGCAAGGCAAGAATTTGCAAATGCAATTGGGCTATAGCCACGAGATCGTCTATGCACCGCCGGAAGGTGTGTCCATCGCAGTCGGCAAGCCCACGGAAATCAAGATCAGCGGCATCGACCCGCAACAAGTGGGTCAAGCCGCCGCCGAGATCAGATCCTACCGTCCGCCCGAGCCCTACAAGGGTAAAGGCGTGCGCTATGCTGGTGAGCTCATCCGCCGCAAGGAAGGCAAGAAGAAGTAAGTCATGGCGCGCAAACTCGATCCTATCGCCCGCAGGGCGCAACGCAACCGCACCTGGCTGAAAAGGAATTCCGGCGAGGGACGCTTACGCCTTTCCGTCTTCCGCTCGTCGAAGAACATCTCGGCGCAATTGATCGACGATGTGAAGGGCGTGACCATTGCCGCCGCTTCCACGCTGGACGAAGCGTTCAAGAAAAGCGGCAAGAAAAGCTCGGCCAAGGAAGGCGCTGCCATCGTCGGCAAGTTGATCGCCGAACGCGCGCTGGCCAAGGGCCAAAAGCGCGTAGTGTTCGATCGCGGTCGCTACATATTTCATGGCCGGGTGAAGGCCCTGGCTGACGCTGCCCGCGAAAGCGGTTTGGATTTCTGAGGAAAACGAAATGACCCACGAAGTCAAAGGCGTCCCAGGGGCTGATGCCCAAACCGAGCAGCCAAAACGCGGCCGCGGACCACGTCGCGGCGGCGGCGGGCCTGATCGCGGTCGGCGCGGATCGCCTCGCGATGGCCAAAAGGAAGAGCGGGCGGAAGGCGAATTGGTCGATAAGCTCGTCGCCATCAACCGCGTCGCCAAGGTGGTGAAAGGCGGCAAGAATTTCGCGTTCGCGGCACTCGTCGTTGTTGGCGACAAGAAGGGCCGCGTCGGCTTCGGCCACGGCAAGGCGCGCGAAGTGCCCGAGGCCATCCGCAAAGCGACCGAAGAAGCCAAAAAGTCGCTGATCCGCGTGCCGCTGCGCGAAGGCCGCACGTTACACCATGACGGCCACGGCCATTGGGGCGCTGGACACGTGATGTTGCGCGCCGCGCCTCCTGGCACCGGGCTGATCGCCGGCGGCCCGATGCGTGCGGTGCTCGAAGTGCTGGGCGTGTCGGACGTCGTCGCCAAGTCGAAGGGTTCGTCGAACCCGTACAACATGGTGCGCGCTACCTTCGATGCGCTGAAACTGCAAAGCTCGCCGCGCCACGTGGCCAACCGGCGTAGCCTGAAAGTTGCGGATTTGGTTGGCCGCCGCAAGGATGGCGCAAGCCTCGGCGAAGCGCCGGCGGAGGGCTGATTTCATGGCTGTAACGAAAACCGCGGCGAAGAAGAAGACCGGCGCCAGGGTCACGGTGCGCCGCATCGGCAGCCCGATTCGGCGCGAGGGTGACCAACGCGCAACGCTGTTGGGTTTGGGCCTGAAGCGCGCAAACCAAGTGGTCGAGCTCGAGGACACGCCTTCGGTGCAAGGCATGATCCGCAAGGTGCGCCATCTCGTTGAAGTGTTGAAGTAGAATTATGGACCGCTGGCCGGCCAACGCGACGTTGCCGGCGAGGGCGCCGTGGTCCATAGGGAGCAAGTGCGATGAAACTAAACGAACTGGCCGATAATCCGGGCTCAACCAAGAAGTTGATGCGGGTCGGCCGCGGCGTTGGCTCGGGCAAGGGCAAGACCTGCGGACGCGGCGTCAAGGGGCAAAAGTCCCGCGGCGGCGTGTCGATAAATGGCTTCGAAGGCGGCCAGATGCCGCTGCACATGCGCATGCCCAAGCGCGGCTTCACCCCGCCGGCGCGAAAGCGCATGAGCTGGATCAATCTGGGGTCCTTGCAAAAAGCCATCGATAACAAACGCATCGACGCCAAGGCCGAGATCAATGAGGACGCTCTCGTCGCCGCCGGCGTGTTGCGGCGGAAGAAAGACGGCGTGCGCCTCCTTGCGCGCGGCGAGTTGAAGGCCAAAGTGAACATCGTCGTCACCGGCGCCTCGGCCGCGGCGGTCGCGGCGGTCGGAAAGGCTGGCGGCGCGGTGAAGCTGCTGGGCCCGCCCGCGGCGGAAGCGGCGGCGTAAATTGTCCCCCGATTGCGGGGAAAATGGCGAGCGGCGCTCCCCGTGACCGGGGCGGAAAAGAATTCGGAGCACTTCCCCCACATGGCTTCAGCCGCAGAACAACTTGCCGCCAACATTAATTTCGCGGCCTTTGCGAAAGCCACCGATCTGCAAAAGCGGATCTGGTACACGCTGTTCGCGCTGGTGGTTTACCGCATTGGCACCTTCATCCCAATCCCCGGCGTCGATCCGGCCGCGTTCGCTAACGCCTTCCAGACCCAGGCCGGGGGCATCCTCGGCATGTTCAATGCGTTTTCCGGCGGCGCGGTCGAGCGCATGGCGGTGTTTGCGCTGAACGTGATGCCGTACATTTCGGCGTCCATCATCATACAATTGATGGCGACTACTATCCCCTCGCTTGAGCGGCTCAAGAAGGAGGGCGAGGTGGGCCGCAAGCAACTCAACCAATATACACGCTATCTCACGCTATTGCTGGCGATCTTCCAGTCCTACGGCATTTCCGTGGGGCTGCAATCGAGCGCCGGCGTCGTCACCAATCCGGGGCTGTTCTTCATTGCCTCGACCGTGATCACGCTCACCGGCGGGACCATGTTCCTGATGTGGCTGGGCGAGCAGGTGACCGCGCGCGGAGTCGGCAACGGCATATCGCTCATTATTTTCGCGGGCATCGTCGCTGGCCTGCCGGTGATGGTGTCGCAGACGCTATCGCTGGCCTACACCGGCGACATCAATCCGTTCGCGATTTTCGCGATCTCGGGCCTGATGCTGGCTTGCATCATCTTCATCGTCTTTATCGAGCGCTCACAGCGGCGCCTGGTTGTGCAATACCCCAAGCGCCAGCAGGGCAACCGCATGTTCATGGGCGAGAGCTCGTTTCTGCCGTTGAAGATCAACACCGCCGGCGTGATTCCGCCGATCTTCGCGTCGTCGTTGTTGTTGCTGCCGACCACGATTGTGAGCTTCGCCGGCATGAGCGCCAATGCGCCGGAATGGCTGTCGACGATGCAGACCTATATCGGCTACGGCAAACCCGGCCACCTGGCGCTCTATGGGCTGGGCATCATCTTCTTCTGTTTCTTCTACACCTCGATCGTGTTCAATCCGGAAGAAACCGCCGACAATCTGCGCAAGTATGGCGGCTTTTTGCCTGGCATCCGCCCTGGCAAGAAAACCGCCGAATATCTCGATTTCGTGCTGACGCGCCTCACCGTGATCGGCGCCGCTTACATCACTGTCGTTTGCCTATTGCCGGAGATTTTGACTTCCTATTATGGGGTGCCGTTCTATCTCGGCGGCACCTCGGTGCTGATTGTCATATCGGTTACGCTCGACACTGTGGCCCAGATCCAATCGCACCTGGTGGCGCACCAATATGAAGGCCTGATCAAGCGTTCGAAATTGCGCGGGGGCGGTGGCGGGGCGACGCGGAAATGAACCTGATCCTGTTTGGCCCGCCGGCGGCGGGGAAGGGGACGCAGGCCAAACGGCTGACACTTGAGCGCGGATATGTTCAGCTCTCCACCGGCGACATGCTGCGCGCGGCGCGCGCCTCGGGCTCAGCGCTCGGGGCAGAAGTCGCCGCAATCATGGATACGGGTTCACTTGTCCCCGACGAGATCGTTATCGCCCTGATCGAGGATGCCCTCACAGCGCACCAGGGCGCGGCCGGCATCATCTTCGACGGCTTTCCTCGCACTTTGGCCCAGGCCGAGGCGCTCGATGCCTCATTGGCCCGGCTCGGCCAGAGGATCGACCTGGTCATCCGTCTCGAAGTGGACCCCCAACGCCTAATGGCGCGCGTCGCAAAGCGCTTCGCCGAGGAGGGCAGGGCCGACGATAACCCCCAGGCATTCAGAGTGCGGCTCGACGCCTATCTGGCCCAAACCGCGCCGCTGGCATCTTATTACGAGGGGCAGGGGAAACTGACCGGCATCGATGGCATGGCCGGGATTGAGGCTGTTGCCCAGGGTATTGCTTCCGCGATGGACCCCAACATTTGAGGCACGCTCAGCTTCGCCATCTGCAAATCGCCGGAGCGGGCGGCTAAGCTCGCCGCGGCCTTTTGGTCGCGCCCAGAGCGAGGTTGGCCCGGTTGACGCAGGCCTTTGCCTCGCTATAACCACGGCTTCGCGAACACCCACACGCGATGCTCCCCGGGTCCCAATTCCAAAAGGGCCCGGCGGCGTCGCGTCACTTGCGTTTTGGAGCCCCAATGGCACGTATCGCCGGCGTCAATATCCCGACCCAAAAGCGCGTGGTCATTGCGCTGCAATATATCCATGGCATCGGCAAACAACACGCCAAGGAAATCTGCAAGCGGGTCGCCATCGCCGCCAATCGCCGCGTCAGCGAGCTGACCGACGCCGAGGTCCTGCAAATCCGCGAGACCATCGACCGCGATCATACTGTCGAGGGCGATCTTCGCCGTGAAACCGCAACCAACATCAAGCGGCTGATGGATCTTGGCTGTTATCGCGGCCTGCGTCACCGCCGCGGCCTGCCAGTGCGCGGCCAGCGCACCCACACCAATGCGCGCACCCGAAAAGGTCCCTCCAAGCCGATCGCCGGCAAGAAGCAAGCCACCAAGAAATAAGGAAAAGCCGCGATGGCCAAGGAATCAACGCGCGTCAAAAAGCGTGAGCGCAAAAATATCGTCACCGGCGTGGCCCATGTGGCGGCCTCGTTCAACAATACGATGATCACCATCACCGACGCGCAAGGCAACACCATCGCCTGGTCGTCGTCGGGCACGATGGGCTTTAAAGGCTCGCGCAAGTCGACCCCCTACGCGGCCCAAGTCGCCGCCGAAGACGCCGGCCGCAAGGCGATGGAGCACGGCATGCGCACGGTGGAAGTGAACGTGTCGGGGCCGGGCTCTGGCCGCGAAAGCGCGCTGCGCGCTTTGCAGGCGGTGGGCTTCACCGTGACATCGATCCGCGACGTGACCCCGATCCCGCACAATGGCTGCCGTCCGCCCAAGCGCCGGAGAGTTTAGTTTCCTCCCTCCCAACCTCCCGCGTGCAGCGGGAGGAAAAGATTGGCGACCAACACATGATGCAGTCGATTGAGAAGAACTGGCTGGAATTGATCCGCCCGAAGAAGCCGATCGTGGAGCACGGTTTCGACGCCGCGCGCCGCGCCACCATGATCGCCGAGCCGCTGGAGCGCGGCTTCGGGCTTACGCTTGGCAATTCGCTGCGTCGCATTTTGCTATCCTCGCTGCAAGGCGCGGCGATCACCTCGGTGCAGATCGACGGCGTGGTGCATGAATTCTCGTCGATTCCGGGCGTGCGCGAAGATGTCACCGACATGGTGCTGAATTTAAAGCAGGTCGCCATCCGCATGCGCGGGGAAGGCCCCAAGCGCGTGATGTTGAAAGCCGAAGGTCCCGGTGAAGTGAAGGCTTCAGCGATCCAAACCGTATCCGACATGGAAATCCTCAATCCCGAGCTTGTCATCTGTACGCTCGATGACGGCGCCTCGCTGCGCATGGAGCTGACCATCAACAACGGCAAGGGTTATGTCCCCGCCGAGAAGAACCGTCCCGACGATGCGCCGATCGGGCTCATCGCCGTCGATGCGATTTATTCGCCCGTGCGCCGGGTCGCCTATCGCGTCGATAACACCCGCGAAGGGCAGGTGCTCGACTACGACAAATTGGTGATCGAAGTGGAAACCAATGGCGCGATCCGCCCCGAGGACGCGATTGCCTACGCCGCGCGCATTCTGCAGGATCAGCTGCAAGTCTTCATCACCTTCGAAGAACCCAAGCAGAAGAAGGAAGGCGGCGACAAGCTCGACCTGCCGTTCAACCCGGCGCTGCTCAAGAAGGTGGACGAACTGGAATTGTCGGTGCGTTCGGCCAATTGCCTGAAGAACGACAACATCGTCTATATCGGCGACTTGATCCAGAAATCGGAAGGCGAAATGTTGCGCACGCCGAATTTCGGGCGCAAATCGCTCAACGAGATCAAGGAAGTGTTGGCCGCGATGGGCTTGCACTTGGGTATGGCGGTCGAGAATTGGCCGCCGGACAATATCGAAGATTTGGCTAAGAAATACGAAGACCAAATTTGATTTTCCTCCCCCGAAAGGGGGAGGTGGCGAGCGCAGCGAGCCGGAGGGGGTCCTGCACCGCGGAGTTCGATTACCCCCCTCCTAGCCTCCCCCTTTCAGGGGGAGGAAAAGGACTTTGTCATGCGCCACGGCGTTGGAACAAAAAAGCTCAACCGCACCGCCAGCCATCGGCAGGCCATGTTCGCCAACATGGCGGCGGCGCTGATCAAGCACGAGCAAATCGTTACTACTTTGCCTAAGGCGAAAGCGCTTCGCCCGGTGGTGGAGCGGCTAGTGACGTTGGCCAAGAAAGGCGACCTCGGCTCGCGCCGGCTGGCGCTCTCGCGCATGCGCGACGAGACCCAGACCAAGAAGCTGTTCGAGACCTTGGCCCTGCGCATGAAGGGCCGGGCAGGGGGCTATACTCGCGTGCTCAAGGCAGGTTTCCGCCACGGCGACAACGCCCCGCTGGCGGTGATCGAATTCGTTGATCGCGACGAAGGCGCGCGCGGTAAGGATTCCGGCCCTCGTCCGGAAGCGATCCACACTGACGAAGGTTGACGAATTTGCGCGTCAGCTTCACCCAATTGCGTTAACACGTCTCGATGAATTGCTTCAGAACGCTTGTGTTCGCCATCGGCGCGTTCGCGCTGCTGGCTTGCGCGCAAGTACGCGACCCGGACGTGACGGCTGGCGAGCCAAATGCCGGTGATATCGTTATCCTGATCTCGATTGACGGTTTTCGCGACGATTATCTGTCGCGTGGCAATACGCCTACACTGGCCGCGCTCGCGGCGGAGGGCGCGCACGCATCGATGGCGCCCAGTTTTCCGTCGGTGACCTTTCCGAACCATTACACGCTGATCACCGGCCTGCGGCCCGACCGCAACGGCATGATCAACAATCGCATGGAGGACCCCGAGCGCTCGGGAATCGTGTTCGCTCTGCCCGACCGCGTTGTCGCCGCCGATCCGATCTGGTGGGTTGGCGGCGTGCCGCTTTGGGTGAGCGCCGAACGCCAGGGCGTGCGTAGCGGCACCATGTTTTGGCCCGGCTCGGATTACGAACTGCATGGCGTGCGCCCCAGTCAGTGGCGGGCGTTTGACCAGAACATGCCAAGCTTCGCACGCGTCGATACGCTGCTCACTTGGCTCGATCTGCCAGCGGATACGCGGTCAAACTTTTTCACGCTTTATTTCGATCTCGTCGACACCGCCGGGCACCGCTACGGCCCCGATGCGATCGAGACCAACGCGGCGGCGGCCGAGGTGGACGCCGCGTTGGCGCGCTTGCTCGCGGGTTTGCGTTCGCGCGGATTGGGCGAGAACGCAAACCTCGTCATCGTCGCCGATCACGGCATGAGCGCGATCTCCGACGAGCGCATCATCGACCTGGCGTTGGCGCCAGAGAGCGCGCGTGTGATTTGGGACGGGCCATTCGCGGGTGTGGCGCCTGTGCAGGGCCATGAGGCAGAAACCGAGTCAGCGCTGCTCGGGCGTCGCGACCATGGCGAATGTTGGCGCAAGGGCGAGTTGCCGGCGCGCTTTCATTATGGAACGCATCGGCGTGTGCCGGCGATTATCTGCCTGGCTGATCGGGGATGGCGCTATCGCAGCGTGCAATTACCGCAATATCCCGGCCCCAATCGCGGGGCCCACGGCTACGACCCGGCCGACCCGGAAATGGCGGCGCTGTTCATCGCCCATGGGCCGGCTTTCCGCGCGGGCGTCGAGCTTACGCCATTCGAAAATGTCTCGGTCTATCCGCTGCTGGCGCGCCTGATCGGGATTGCGCCCGAGCCGAACGATGGGGCGCTGGAGGACACCGCCGCGGCACTGCGCTGACGCCAACGGCAGCTCTTGACCATTTAGTTGGCAAAATATAGAAATATTGCACTATTGGATTAGGAGATGCGCGATGTCGGATTATTACCGCCCGCAGGGGCTATCTAGCGCCGTTAGCTACCAGGACCCCAAGGCCGCGCTGCGCTGGCTGGAGGATGCGTTTGGCTTTGAGCCGCTGATGGTGATCCTGGATAGCGAGGGCAATCTGCTGCACTCGGAGATGAAATTCGGCCATTCCGTGCTCATGGTCGGCAATGAGTGGAGCGAGATGCACAAGAGTCCCAAATCGCTCTCCGGCCTCAATACTCAGAGCGTGCACGTCCAACTGGACGCCGATATCGACGCCCATGGCGAACACGCGCGCAAGGCGGGCGCCGTCATCCTGCAAGAGCCGCAGACGCAATTCTACGGCGACCGCACCTACCGGGCCGCCGACCCGGAAGGCCACATCTGGACCTTCGGCATGACCGTGCAAAAAATGACGCCCGCCGAGTGGGACAAGGCCATGGGCTGCACCACGAAAACCCGTCTGTGAGCGCAAAACGCGGGATTGATGATGCCTTCGCCGCGCTCGCCGACCCGCATCGGCGTCGCGCCGTCGAGTTGCTTGGTCAACGCCCCCGCCGCGCCGGGGAGCTGGCCGAGGCGCTTGGGCTTCCCGCGCCGGCGATGAGCCGGCATTTGCGCGCGCTCAAGCAAAGCGGCCTAGTTGAAGAGACCCACCCTGAGTTCGACGCGCGGGTGCGTATCTATACGCTGAAGAAGGGCGCGCTGGCGGATCTCAAGAAGTGGCTCGCCAATACCGAGCGGCTGTGGGCCGAGCAGCTCGCCGCCTTCAAGGCGCACGTCGGGCGGACGCGCAAGTGAGCTCCGCCGTCATCGTATCTCTGCGGGTCAAGGCGACGTCGCAAGCCGCGTTCGCTGCGTTCACGCAAGAGATCGGCCAATGGTGGCAGCCGAATGATTTGTTCCAACTTACGCCGCGTGGGGATGGCGCTTTGCGCTTTGAACCCGGCGAGAACGGACGCCTGGTGACTGCGTTGCCGAATGGCAAGGAGTTCGAAATAGGGCGGATCATTGTTTGGCGCCCGGGTGAGCGGCTCGCGTTCACTTGGCGTCAGGCCTCGTTCTCGCCCGAACAGGTCACCCATGTCGATGTCCGCTTCGAAGCCATCGGCGAGCAAACGCGGGTGACCGTGGAACATCGCGGATGGGACACCATCGCGCCCGATCACCTCGCCCGCCACGGCTTCTCGGAACGGGTTTTTCTGTTGCGGCAGGCCGAGCACTGGCGCGCTCTGTTGGCCGGGCTCAACACACGCATTACTTCAATTTAGGGGCCAAATCCCTGCGGCGCGCCATGTTTCTGCCCAGAGCATCGGCCAAAGCCAACCGGTTTCGAACGAGGCCGCGCCCATGAAGATCACCCCTTCCACTTTGCTGAAAGCCTCGCCGTTTGTGGCGCTCATCGCCGGATTTGCCGGGGGAGCGCTGGCAGTTGCGCCGCTGGCCACGCGGGAACGCCCACCAGCGCCAGCGCCCGCCGAACAAACCGACGCCTATTTGCAATTAGTGCAAGCCCAGCCGCTGGCGCGCGCTGTCCCTAACAGCCGCGGGCAGGCCCAGCTGTCGTTCGCGCCGGTAGCGGCGCAGGCCGGGCCGGCGGTGGTGAACGTTTATGCCCAGCGCATGGTGCAGGGCGGCATGTCGCGCGATCCCTTCTTTAGGCGCTTCGGCGGCCCGCGCGTGGAGCAATCATTAGGTTCGGGCGTCATTGTCCGCGCCGATGGCATTATCGTCACCAACAACCACGTCATCGAAGGCGCGCAATCGCTGAAAGTGGTGCTGTCCGACCGCCGCGAGTTCGACGCTGAATTGGTGCTCGCGGACGCGCGGGTGGACCTAGCGGTGCTGCGCATCCGCGCCGGCAGCGAGCGCTTGCCGACTTTGGCGTTCGCGAACACGCACGATCTGCAAGTCGGCGACATGGTGCTCGCCATCGGCAACCCGTTCGGGCTGCAACAAACCGTCACCAGCGGCATCATTTCGGCGTTGGCGCGCACCGAAGTCGGCGTATCGGACTACGCCTTCTTCATCCAGACCGACGCGGCCATCAATCGCGGCAATTCCGGCGGCGCCTTGGTGGACATGAGCGGCTCGCTGGTTGGCATCAATAGCGCTATCTTCTCTGAAAGCGGCGGTTCCAACGGCATTGGATTCGCCATTCCCTCGGAAATGGTGCGGCGCGTGGTTGAATCGGCGGTCTCGGGCGGGCGCACGGTGGTGCGTCCTTGGCTCGGCGCTCGGTTGCAGAACGTCACCCAGGAACTGGCGCGCTCGATGGGCCTGCCGCGTCCCGAAGGCGTGCTGGTGACGGAACTTTATCCACGCTCTGCGGGCGAACGCGCAGGCTTGCGCAATGGCGACATCATCTTGTCGGTGGCCGGCGCCGAAGTGCGCGACGATGGCGGCGTGCGCTACCAGTTCGCCACCCAGCGCCCCGGCGCGCGCGTGCCGCTTGTCGTGCTCCGCGGCTGGCGCCAAGTCACGCTCAGCGCGACCGCGGAAGCGCCTCCGGGCGGCGCTCCCGAAGCGCGCGAACTCACGGGGCGTCATCCGCTTTCGGGCGCGCGCGTGGTCACGCTGACGCCCGCCACCGCCGAAGCGGCCGGTCTCGACCCGTTCGCCGACGGGGTCTTCATCCAAGCGCTGGATCGTGGCGGAGTGGCCACCCGCGTCGGTTTTCGCCCCGGCGACATCATCGATGAAATCAACGGCCAGCCGGTGCGCGACGCCGCCCAGCTCGACCGCGCGCTGGGCCAGTCGCGCGCTTGGGTGCTCGGCGTGGAGCGCGGCGGACAACGCACCGAGGTGCGGTTCGGGATGTGATTTCGGCCAAAGCCGAAATCATCCCGGACGGCATGGTGGATTCGGGATCTGGTGCGGAATGGGGCGCTGGGTTTTGCCGGCTGGAAGCCGGCTGTCTAAGTGCTAGCTTCCGCCTATGAGCGATCTGTTCCAAGCCGCCGGCCTTGACCGGGGTGCGCCTGTGCCGCTGGCGGAACGCTTACGCCCGCGCGCGCTGATTGAGGTTGTGGGCCAGGACCATTTGCTGAAACCCGAAGGCCCCATCGGCCGCATGGTCGCGCAGAAACGCCTGTCCTCTATGGTGCTCTGGGGCCCTCCGGGGGTTGGCAAGACCACGATTGCCAGGCTGCTCGCGGAAGAGACCGGGCTCGAATTTCAGCAGATTAGCGCGGTGTTCTCCGGCGTCGCTGATTTGAAGAAGGCGTTTGAGATCGCCAAGGGCCGGCGTGCGTCGGGCAAGGGCACATTGTTTTTCGTGGATGAAATCCATCGTTTCAACCGCGCCCAGCAGGATGGGTTTTTGCCGTATGTGGAGCAGGGCGTAGTGACGCTCGTCGGCGCCACCACCGAGAACCCCAGCTTCGAGATCAACGCCGCGCTCTTGTCGCGCGCGCAGGTGTTCGTGCTCAAGCGCCTCGACGAGGCCGCGCTCGAGCTGTTGTTGCGGCGCGCCGAAGCGCTGCTTGGCCGCACGCTGCCGCTGACAGCTGACGCACGTATTGCGCTTTGCAACCTCGCCGATGGCGATGGGCGCTATGTGTTGACCTTGGCGGAAGAATTGTGCGCGCTGCAAACGCCAACTCCGCTCGACCCCAAGGCGCTCGGCGAACTGCTGCAAAAACGTGCGCCAGCCTATGACAAGGACCGCGAGGAGCATTACAATCTCATCTCGGCGCTGCACAAAAGCATTCGCGGTTCCGATCCAGATGCGGCGCTCTATTGGCTAGCGCGCATGATCATCGGCGGGGAGGATTTGTTGTTCATCGCGCGACGCTTAGTGCGTGCGGCGGCGGAAGATATTGGCCTGGCCGACCCTACTGCACTGCTGATCTGCAACGCCGCCAAGGACGCGGTGCATTTCATCGGCCCGCCGGAGGCGGAATTGCACTTGGCGCAAGCCGTGCTGCATCTCGCCACCGCGCCTAAATCAAACGCGGCTTATGTGGCGTGGAAACAGGCCAAAGCGGCCGCGTCGGAAACCGGAACCCTCGGCCCGCCCATGCACATCCGCAATGCACCCACGAAGCTCATGAAGGAGCTCGGCTATGGATCCGGCTATGCCTATGACCACGATGCCGAAGGCGGCTTCTCCGGCCAAAACTATTTTCCCGACGAGATGAAGCGGCGTGTGTTCTATGCGCCCGAAGGCCGGGGCCGCGAAGGCGCGATTAGGGAACGGCTGGAGCATTGGGCTAAGCTGCGGGGCGAACCATTTCAATCATAGGACACGACGCAAGCAATGGCGCTCGAATGCATCAATCCCGAGAACTTGGCGATTCCGCAGACATACAGCCATGTCATCGTGGCGACTGGGAGCAAGTTGGTCTTCATCGCAGGACAGGAACCGGAAGATGGGCAGGGAAACCTCGTCGGCGCCGGTGATCTGGCGGCGCAGGCGCGCCAGGTGTTCACAAATCTCGGCCGCGCCCTGACCGCCGGCGGCGCCCGGCCGGATCAAGTGGCCAAGATGACGATTTTCGTCGCCAACTACCGGCGTGAGCACCTGGCCGTGATCGAACAAGCCCGGGTGGCGCTATTCGGGGATCACAAGCCGGTTGACACGCTGGTGGGAGTGGCGACGCTGTCGAGACCTGATTTTCTGATCGAGGTCGACGCCATCGCGGTGGTCGAAGATAGCGTCGCGATTCCCAAGTCGTGAATACATACGACGCACGCTCGCTCCTCGTGCACGAGGACGCCCACCTGCTCGTGCTCAACAAACCCGCCGGTCTCGCGGTTCAGGGCGGCTCGGGCGTTACGCAGAGCCTCGAACACCTGCTCGCTGCGTTCGCCAAATCCAACGGCAAGCGCCCGCGTCTAGTGCATCGGCTTGATCGCGAGACCAGCGGTATTATCGTCGCCGCGCGCACCAAGCCGGCGGCGGCGTTTTTCTCGCGGGCGTTTGCGAACCGCGAGGCGAAAAAGACTTACCTCGCCATCGCCTGCGGCGGCGCGCCCGAACCGCGCGATGGCGAGATCGCGCTGGCGCTGAAAAAAGCCTCGCGCCGTGGGCTAGATATCATGGAGATCGCATCCGATGGCCAAGCCGCCTTGACGCGCTACCGCACGCTTGCCGCCACCCCGGACGCCGCGCTCCTGGAACTTGAGCCTGAAACTGGTCGCATGCACCAGCTCCGCGCCCATCTCGCCGCGATCGGCCGCCCCATCGCTGGCGATGGCAAATATGGCGGGCTTTTCGCGCTCGGCAGCACGGACATTCCCGGCCTGATGCTGCACGCCGCCGCACTCGACCTGCCCCATCCCGCTGGCGGCCGGCGACGATTCGAGGTTCCCGCGCCGGCCTATTTCGTGGAAACCCTTCGATCACTTGGGCTTGAAGCGACGCCCGCCACAAAAGTCTGCTAGTTTGACCAGGAGGGAGTTTAGCCGAGGACCGCGCCATGTTTAACCGTTTTATTTTTGTCGCCGCCGCCGCCGCGTTAGCAGCGTGCGCATCGACCCCGATTTATGCCCCAGCCGCGGCGCCGAACGCCGCCGGCTATTCCGAAACCCAAATCGAAGCCAACCGCTATTTCGTCACTTATCGAGCCGCCGCCGCCGCCGACGCGGCTTTGTTGCAAGATTACGCGCTGCTGCGCGCCGCAGAACTTAGTGTGCAAAATGGGCGCGACTGGTTCTGGGTGGACCGGCGCACGCTCGATGAGCAAAACGCGCGCTCCAGCGGACCGAGCATCGGCATCGGTATTGGCGGGGGCTCTTTTGGCCGCCACAGCGGTGTCAATGTAGGCGTCGGCGTGAATTTTCCCATTGGAGAGAGCGGCGCGCGCGCCCGCTCGGCCACGCTGGAGATACGCTTCGGCGAGGGCGCCAAGCCTGACGACGCGAACGCTTATGACGCGCACGCTGCCTCCGCCAATCTACGCGCGCGCTTGCCGGCGCCGCGATGAACCAAGTGCTGTTGGTGGCGTTGGGCGGGGCGGGCGGCTCGATCACGCGCTATGGCGTCGGCGTCGCCGCCGCGCGCATGCTCGGCCTTGGCTTTCCGTTGGGCGCGCTGATCGTCAGCGTGTCCGGCGGGCTGGCCATGGGCGTGCTCGCCGCAAGTGTCAGCAGCGCCAACGAAAACCTGCATTTGCTGCTGGGCGTAGGCCTGCTTGACGGCTTCACCACGTTTTCGGCGTTTTCGCTTGAGACCGTGCGCTTGATGGGCCAGCAACCTGAGTACGCCGCACTCTACGTCGCCGCTTCGCTTGGGCTGAGTGTGGGTGGGTGCTGGCTTGGGCTTAATCTGGGGCGGACATGAAGGCGGTCGAGACCGTCGAGGTGGACAAGGACGATGGTGTTGCGCGGATCGACCGCTGGCTGCGCCGCCGCTACCCCCACCTCACGCAAGGCCAGGTTGAAAAAATGGTGCGCACCGGCCAAGTGCGCGTCGATGGCGCGCGCGTGAAGGCCGCCGACCGCGTTTCGCCGGGACAGGTTGTGCGCGTGCCGCCCTTGCCTGATGTCGCGCCGCGTTTGCCAATGGGGATGAGCGGCAAGGATGTCGATTTCATCCGTTCGCTTGTCATCCACAAGGATGACGACCTCATCGTGCTAAACAAGCCATCGGGCCTTGCGGTGCAGGGCGGACCGAAGACCCCGCGCCATATCGATGGCTTGCTGGATGGGCTCAGGTTCGACGCCGAGAAGCGCCCAAAACTGGTGCATCGGCTGGATCGCGATACATCGGGTTGCTTGGTGCTTGCGCGCCATCCGCGCGCGGCGGCCTGGCTGGGGGACGCCTTCCGCGACCGCGATACCGACAAGATTTATTGGGCCGTCGTCGTTGGCAGCCCGCGCCCCAAAGTGGGCGAGTTGCGCAGCTGGATACGCAAGGCGCCCGGCGTCCACGATGCCGACCGCGAAATGATGCAACATTGTGTGCAATCTGACGAAGGCGCGGTGCATGCCATCACGCAATACGTGGTGCTCTCGGCCGCCGCCGATAGCGCGGCGTGGGTGGCGTTGCGGCCGGTCACCGGACGCACGCATCAGCTGCGTTTTCACATGGCCGAGCTGGGCTATTCCATCGCCGGCGACCGCAAGTACAAGTGCGGCCGCACTGCGCCGAACGACCTCGACCAAGCCTTGCAGCTGCATGCGCGCGCGCTGCGTCTGCCGCATCCCTCGGGCGGCGACTTGAAGATCGTGGCGCCGATACCGCCGCACATGGCCGCGGCCTTCGAGATGCTGGGCTTCGACAAGCGCGAGGCGCGCGACCCCTTCGAAGCCTTTGTGGGAGCCGAGAAAAATTGAAGGCGCTCGACAATTCCGCGCTCGCGAACGCTGCCCGCGAACTCCTGAACCGGGGCGATGCAGTTGGCGCCGAGCGGGTGCTGGCGCCGGTGTTCAGCCAGTTGAAAGGCAGCCCCGCCGTGCTGCACTTGATGGGGCTCATTAAGAAAGCGCAAAACCAATTGGAGGCGGCCGAGCGCCATTTTCGCAGCGCCATCGCCCATGCATTGAGCGAAGGCGGCTATTACAACGACCTCGGCCTGGTGTTGCAGGCGCGCGGCGAGTACGCCGAGGCGATTCGGGTTCTGCGCGCCGCCTTGGCGCTGATGCCGGAGGCGGCCGCCGTGCGGGTGAATCTCGTGCGCTGCCTGATGGCCGCGGGCGATTACATAGAGGCCGAGAGGGAGGCAAACGCCTACATCGCGGCGGCGCCGGGACCAGAGGCGTGGACGCTGCTCGGCCAAGTCCAACGCGGCCAAGAGCACGACGAGGACTCGCTTGTCTCGGCCGAAGCCGCACTCAGATACGGTCCGCACCTACGCGGGCTCAAATATAATTACGCGACCGCGCTCGACCGTGTCGGCCGCGCCAAGGAAGCGCTCGCACTCTACGAGACGCTTGCGCGCGCGGAACTGGACACGCCGGAACTTGCGCTCAATTTAATGCGCGCGCTCTATGCCGAGGACCGCAAAAAGGACGCGGAGACCGTCGGCGAGCAGGCGGTGAGCCAATGGCCGGGCGCGGTCGCGTTGCATGGCGCGCTGGCGCGCATGCGCATGCTGCGCGGCGAGGGCGAGAACGCCACCGCATTGATGGAGGCCGAAATCGCACGCCGGCCGCGTGATTTCTCCTTGCGCCTGGCCTGCGCCGACGCGCTCCATCGTGGCCAGCATCTGCAAAAAGCCTTGCGGGTCTTGGGCGAGGCGCTGCAATTGGCGCCCGATGCGCCGGCGCTGCTGACCGCGCTCGGCATCGTGCTCGACGAACTGGACCGCCCCCGCGACGGGCTGCAGGCGCTGCGGCGGGTGCTGCAATTGTCGCCGACCGCGCGCTCGGCGCAGCGCAATCTGCTCTCCACGCTGCTCCGCGCCGGTCAACCCGATGAGGCGCTGCCGATCGCGCGAGCGCTGCGCATCGAGGACCCTGACGAGCAATATTTGCTGGCTTGCGAAGCGATGGCGCTGCGCATGTTGGGCGATAGCGCCTATCACGCCCTCTGCGACTACGAGCGCTTGGTGCGCAGCTACGAAATTGCGCCGCCGCAGGGTTTTTTCACGGCGGAGAATTTCAACGCTTCGCTGGCCGACATGTTGCGCGGCCAACACCGCACCAACGCCCATCCGCTCGACCAGCATTTGCACAACGGCACCCAGACCGGGCGCTCTCTGCTCGGGTCGAAGGAACCGAACGTGAAGGCTTTCATCGGCGCGGTCGATGGCGCCGTGCGCGATTACATCTCCCGCTTGCGGGGCGAGGATCCAGTGTCAATGCGCCGCCGCGAGCGCTATCGCTATACCGGCCTTTGGTCGGTGCGGCTCACCGACCAGGGCTACCAACCCAGCCACGTCCATGACCGCGGTTGGATCAGCTCGGCCTATTACGTGGCGCTCATGCCGGCGGAGCGGGCGCGCGACCCGCGCGCCGGCTGGCTGAAACTGGGCGAACCCAGCCGCCCGCCCGCCGGCTGCGGTCCGGAGAAATTCATCGAACCCAAGCTTGGCATGCTGGTGCTGTTTCCGTCGTATTTCTGGCACGGCACCGTGCCGTACGAGGGGTCTGAGCGGTTGAGTGCGGCGTTCGACGTGGTTCCAGCCGCGACATGAGTGCGTCCAGGCGCTTTTACCAACGGGTCGCCGTGGCTGAACGCTTGAAAGGCTTCGGCGTGACACTCGATACGCGCGCGCTGAAAACACCAGCGCGTTCGGAATTCGTAACGCCGACACATGCGCTGGCAGAGGCGTGCGCCAGCGAATGGTGCGCGCAAGGCGAACACATCGTCCCCGCCAGCATGCCGCTGACACAACTTGCGTTCGCCGCGCTCGACCACACACCGTCGCGCCGCGCCGAACTCGTCACCCATATCGCCAAATATGCCGAGACCGATCTCTGCTGTCACCGCGCCGAAGCCTCGGTTTCGCTGGTTGAACGTCAGGCGGCGGCCTGGGATCCGATTCTGGCTTGGGCGGATGATGCGCTTGGGATCAAGCTCGATGCTGTCGCTGGAATTATCGCCGCGCCGGCCTCGCCGGAGGCGGCCGCGAGGCTCCGCGCCCACACCGAAGCGCTCGGCGATTTTCGCCTCACCGCGCTGGCTCGGGCGACCGAGCTGGCAGGCTCGGCGCTGATCGGCCTTGCGCTCATCCATGGCCGCCTGGACGCCGAGGGCGCCTTCACCGCCGCCGCGCTCGATGAGCTGTGGAGTTTGGAGCGCTGGGGCGAGGACGCGCAGGCGCGCGGGCGGCTTGAAGTGCAGCGCGCGGAGTTCGATGCGCTCGCACGCTTCATCACCGCGCTTGGCTGAGGCTTGTCACCATCCGCAACGTGGGCCACAGCAGCGTCACCTCTCCCCCTTCCGGGGGAGAGGTCGCCCCGGATTCAATCCGGGGCGGGTGAGGGGGAGCATGCGTTTTCTGTAGCGCGGCCCCTCATCCGGCGCTTCGCGCCACCTTCTCCCCTGGCAAGGGGAGAAGGGACTAAGGAGAGGTCCATGAAAGACATCATCGCCGCCCTCGAAGCCAAGCGCGCCGCGGCGCGCGCGGGCGGGGGCGAAAAGCGGATGGCGGCGCAGCACGCCAAGGGCAAGCTGACCGCGCGCGAACGGGTTGAGCTTTTGCTCGATGAAGGCAGTTTCGAAGAATTTGACATGTTCGTCGAACACCGCTGCGCCGAGTTCGGCATGGAGACGCAGAAAATCCCCGGTGACGGCGTCGTCACCGGCTGGGGCACGGTCAACGGGCGCCTGGCTTACGTTTTCTCCAAGGATTTTACCGTGTTTGGCGGCTCGCTCTCGCGCGCGCACGCGGAGAAAATCTGCAAGGTGCAAGACATGGCGATGCGCAATGGCGCGCCAATTATTGGCATTTTCGACGCCGGCGGCGCGCGTATCCAGGAGGGCGTCGAAAGCCTCGCCGGTTACGCCGACATTTTTCAGCGCAATATCCTCGCCTCGGGCGTCATTCCGCAAATCAGCGTCATCATGGGGCCGTGCGCGGGCGGCGATGTCTACTCCCCCGCGATGACCGATTTCATCTTCATGGTGAAGGACACCTCCTACATGTTCGTCACCGGCCCCGACGTGGTGAAAACGGTGACCAACGAAATCGTCACCGCGGAAGAGCTTGGCGGTGCGCGCGTGCATGCCGCCAAATCCGGCGTCGCCGACGGCGCGTTCGAGAACGATTTCGAGACCTTGACGCAAATGCGGAGACTGATCGATTTTCTCCCCGGCTCAAATCGCGAAAAGCCGCCCACGCGCCCGCACTATGACGACGTGCTGCGCGAGGAGCCCTCGCTCGACCGCCTCATCCCCGACAATCCGAACAAGCCCTACGACATGAAAGAGCTGATCGAAAAGGTCGCCGACGAAGGCGATTTCTTCGAAATCGGCGCCGACTTCGGTAAAAACATCTTGACCGGCTTCGGCCGCTTGGACGGTTCGACCGTGGGCTTCGTCGCCAACCAGCCCATGGTGCTCGCCGGCGTGCTCGACATCGACGCCAGCCGCAAAGCCGCGCGTTTCGTGCGCTTTTGCGATGCCTTCAACATTCCCATCGTGACGTTTGTCGATGTGCCGGGATTTTTGCCGGGCACGAAGCAGGAGCAGGGCGGGCTGATCAAGCACGGCGCGAAACTGCTGTTCGCTTACGGCGAGGCCACAGTGCCGAAAGTCACCGTGATTACCCGCAAAGCCTATGGCGGCGCCTATGACGTGATGAGCTCGAAGCATTTGCGCGGCGATGTGAACTACGCCTGGCCGAGCGCGGAGATCGCGGTGATGGGGGCCAAGGGCGCGGTCGAAATCATCTTCCGCGCCGATATCGGCGATCCCGAAAAAATCGCCGCCCGCACCAAGGAATATTCCGACCGCTTCGCCAACCCGTTCGTGGCCGCCTCACGCGGCTACATCGATGACGTGATCATGCCCCGCGAAACCCGCCGCCGCATCATCCGCGCGCTGATGACGCTGAAGAACAAGAAGCTAGAAAACCCGTGGAAGAAGCACGATAATATTCCGTTGTGAGCATTGGACCTATCATGATCTCAAGTGGCGAGCTGGGCAATGCGGCATTTGCTTGGTTTGCCGACGTTGGCAAGGTTCTCTTAGGCGCCGGGATCGCCGGCGTCCACACGGACGTTAGTGTTTGAAGCTAACAGTTTCTCCGTTGTCCGCATAATCGGGGCGCAACATCGCGGCAATCCGCGGCGCGACTTGTTCCGGCGCGGGCAGTGTCATCGGGTCTTCGCCCGGGAATGCTTTCGCGCGCATGGCGGTGCGGGTGGGGCCGGGGTTGAAGAGATTGACGCGGATCGGGGTTATGGTGTTTTCGGCGGCGTAGCAGCGCACCAGCGTTTCAAGCGCGGCCTTGGTGGCCGCATAGGGCCCCCAATAGGCGCGCGACTTGGGGCCATCGCCGGTGGTCAGAAACACCGCGCGCCCCGCTTCGGCCGCGCGCAGCAGCGGGTGCATGGCGCGGATGAGGCGCCAATTGGCGGTGAGATTGACGCCGATGACTTCGTCCATCAGCGAGGGGCTGGCCTGGTGCACTGGCGTCAGTGCGCCAAGCGCGCCAGCGCAAGCGACAAGTCCGTCGAGCTTTCCAAAGCGGTCAAACAGCGCCCCCCCTAAGCGATCGATGCCGTCGAAATCGCGCAAGTCCAGAGGAACCAAGATCGCCTCCGCGCCCAGCGCCTTGATTTCATCGTCCAGTGCTTCGAGCGCTTTCTGGCTGCGTGCGGTGCACACGACACGCCATTGCTCCCGCGCCAATTCCAAAGCTACGGCGCGGCCGATACCGCGTGAGGCGCCGGTGACAAGGGCGATAGGCCTTGAGACTGTCATGGCCGGCTTGTAGCGGGTAATTCATCGCCGTGAAGGCCTCGCGCGAAGCTGGAAAGTGTGCTTGAGCAAGCAGGGCGAGGGTGAGTATGGCTGAAACAGGCGCAAATGCGCGCATGGACGTGCGGCTGAATGAGCGGACCTACAAAGTGGTCGCCGTTCGCCCCGAGATCGCGGATTTCTGGGCCAATGCCGTCGCCGGGCGCTGGGAAGACGAGACGTTTCGCTTTCTCGATGCGGTGGCGGATCCTAGAGCGGTGCTGGTGGATGTCGGCGCTTGGATTGGCCCGGTATCGCTCTACGCCAGCCCGCTCATGGCGCGGGTGATTGCTCTGGAGCCGGACCCGGTTGCGCACCGCGAACTCAGCGCCAACATCGCGGCCAATGTGGCGAACGTGGAGATATGGAATGCCGCAGTGGATTTAGAGCCGGGTGAACTGAAGCTCTATGCGCCGCAAGGCTTTGGCAAATCCGAAACCTCTTCGATCGGCGAAGGCGAACCGTTGATCGTGAAAACCGTAACTTTTGCCGACCTCGACGCCGCAATCGGCGACGCGGCGAAAACCGTGCTCAAGGTCGATATCGAGGGGCACGAATATCGGGTGATGGAGGCCCTGATCGGTTTCGCGAAGACCCGCCGCGCACCAGTGCACCTCTCACTGCACCCGCGCAGTTTTTGCAATGAGTGCAAGAGAAAAATGGATTGGTTCACCGCGCGGCGCGAAACCTATCGCGCAACCATGGACGCCATTGCAAAACTGGCCGCCATTGGACCAGTGACGATGTCCCACACGGGCGCGCCCATCACTGGCGCGATGGTGTTCCGGCGGATATTTCTAAAACGCCGACCGAAGAATTTCAGCGTCGAAGTGCGAGCGCCAAATTAGCTATTGCGCGCCGCTCTCGGCTAGCAGCGAAAGCTGGAAATCCTTCGCCGCGCGGTCGGAGGCGTGGTCCAGCAAATCGGTGGGATAATCGCCGGTGAAGCAATGGTCGGTGAATTGGGGATTTGCGCCGTCACGGGTCTCGCCCATTGCCCAATACAAGCCTTCAATTGAAAGGAACCCCAGCGAATCCACATCCAGAGTCTTGCGCATTTCTTCCAGCGTCATTTGCGCGGCCATAAGCTGGTCGAGCGTGGGCATGTCGATGCCGTAAAAGTCCGGGAATCGGATAGGCGGGGAGGCGCTGCGGAAGTGGACTTCCTTGGCGCCGGCTTCGCGCACCATTTGCACGATTTTCTGGGAAGTAGTGCCGCGCACGATCGAATCGTCTACGAGCACCACGCGCTTGCCCTTGAGCACATCGCGATTGGCCGAGTGCTTGAGGCGCACGCCGAGCGCGCGGATTTCTTGCTTCGGCTGAATGAAGGTGCGCCCGACATAATGGTTGCGGATGATGCCGAGTTCGTAGGGCAAGCTGCTTTCGGCGGCAAAACCCATGGCCGCGGGCACCCCTGAATCCGGCACCGGCACGACAACGTCGGCCGTCACGGCGGTCTCCTGCGCAAGGCGCAGGCCCATGCGTTTGCGCACTTCGTACACGGAGCGCCCATCCACCACCGAGTCCGGGCGCGCGAAATACACGAACTCGAACAGGCACGGTCGCGCCTTGCGGCGCGGGAACGGGAAATGGCTCTCGATTTTGGTCTCGCCGGTTTTTGCGCGGGAGATCACCACTACTTCGCCTGGTTCAAGCGAACGCACAAAGTTCGCGCCGATCATGTCGAGCGCGCAGGTTTCCGAGGCTAGAATTGGCGCGCCGGCGCGGTTTCCCAGCACCAGCGGGCGGATGCCGATGGGATCGCGCGCGCCGATCAGCATGGTGTTGGTCAGGCAAACCAGCGCGTAGGCGCCCTGTAAATCGTGCAGTGCTTCCACGAAGCGATCGACCACCTTGGCGCGGCGTGAGCGTGCGATCAGTTGTAGAATGCACTCGGTATCGGAGGTGGATTGAAAGATAGCGCCGTCCTCGACCAGCTGCTCGCGCAGGTCGCGGGCGTTGGTGAGATTTCCGTTGTGGGCGATGGCAAAGCCGCCGAGCGCGAGGTCCGCGAACAAGGGCTGGGTGTTGCGGAGAATGGTGCCGCCCTGGGTGGCATAGCGGGTGTGGCCGATGGCGGCATTTCCGGGCAAGCGGTTCGGCACGTCGGCGCCGGAAAAATGCTCGCCCACCAGGCCGAGATGGCGCTCGTGATGGAAGCGGCCATCGAAGCTGACAATGCCGCAGCCTTCCTGGCCGCGGTGTTGTAGCCCATGAAGTCCGAGCGCCGTGAGCACCGAGGCGTCCTCGCTGCCAAACACCCCGAACACGCCGCATTCCTCGCGTGGCTTGTCGTCGTCGGCCCATGTGCCGGCCAAGTCGCCCACCCCCGGCGCCGGATCGAAACGAAGCTGGGGGTGCTCGGCGGTCATTTGTCCTCAATTTGGCCCCGCGGCGGGCGCGGGCGTGGGCGTAGCTTCAGGTGGGGGAATCGGGGTCGATTCGCCCTTCTGTCCCTCGATTATATCACGAGCGCGTTGGCGGGCCTGTGGCAGGATCGCCGCCATGGCGCCAGCAACGCCGTCATAAATCGGATAAGTTCTGGCCTCCAGAATGTCCTGCCGCAGCGGATCTGCCACGGTTGGGTCCGATGGCCGAGTTTCGCGCACGGGCAGGACAAACATCGCCACCACGACAATGCCGCGCAGGATGCCGAACGCGAGCCCGGCCGCGCGGTCGAAGCTGCCGATCTCGGTCGATTGGTGGGCGGTCTTGGCCAAGGTGGAGGTGACCAAGGTGATGACGATGAACACGACCAGAAATATCGCAAGGCCAGCGGCGAGCGCGGCCAGCCAACCCGACAACGGCGTCAATTGGGTAATAAACGGCTGCACCATCGGGTAAAAGAACACCGCCGCAATCACACCGCCAATAAAGGCGATGATCGAAAAAACCTCGCGGATGAGGCCTCGGGCGAACGCCATGACGCCAGAGAGCCCCAGAACCGCCAAGGCCGCGAAGTCAAACCAAGTGAATCCGAGTTCCATAAGCGTCGCTCCCCCTTGCGGCGCCGGGCGTCCGGACGCCGCCATCGGTGCCGCCTGTTCTCAATGGCGCCACCTGAACGTCACGGATAGACGCCCCGCGACCTGAAGAAAAGCCCGAGGCGTCGGGAAGCTCAGCCCTCTCCTCCGATCATAGTCGCCAGTTCGGCGATGTGACCGATCTGGCGCACTTGGACTCCGGCGCCATTGCCGCCCATTTTTTGCGGTGGCGCCAAGGCCTGAGTAAAGCCGAGTTTGGCGGCCTCCTTGAGCCGCAACTCCGTGCGTCCGGCTGGGCGCACTTCACCCGAGAGCGCCACCTCTCCGAAGGTCACGCATTGTTTTGGCAGCGCGCGGTCGGCGAGCGCTGAAATCAGCGCGGCTGCGACGGCGAGGTCCGCCGCTGGTTCGGTGATGCGCAAGCCCCCAGCGACGGAAAGATAAACATCCCGTCCCGAAAAGGAGAGCCCGCAGCGCGTTTCCAGCACGGCCAGGATCATGGCTAGGCGGGCGCTATCCCATCCCACCACCGCTCGCCGCGGCGTGCCGTAGGCGCTGGGCGCGGCGAGCGCTTGGATTTCCACCAGCACCGGCCGGGTACCCTCAATTCCGGCAAACACCGCAGCCCCAGATGGCCGTTCGCCTGAACTGCCTAGGAACAGCGCCGAGGGGTTCGGCGTTTCCACCAAGCCTTGCTCAATCATCTCGAACACGCCGATTTCGTCAGTGGGACCGTAGCGATTTTTCACAGCGCGCAGGATGCGGAACGGCAGGCCGCGTTCGCCTTCAAAATAGATCACGGCGTCGACAAGGTGCTCCACTACGCGCGGGCCGGCGATTTGCCCATCCTTGGTGACGTGCCCAACCAGGATGATGATCGACCCGGTTTTCTTGGCGAAGCGCACCAATTCATGGGCGCAGGCGCGCACTTGCGCCACCGTGCCAGGGGCGGCTTCGACGCCGTCGGCCCACACGGTTTGGATGGAATCGACGATCGCCACGTTGGGCCTGAGCGCCTTGAGGCCATCGAGGATCTTGCGCAGATCGGTCTCCGCCGCAAGCTGCACTGGCGCATCAGTGGCACGCAGGCGCCGCGCGCGTTCTTGCACCTGCGCTTCGGCCTCCTCACCAGTGATGTAGGCTACGCACCGCCCGGTGCGCGCAAGCGCAGCCGCCACCTGCAGCAGCAGCGTCGATTTGCCGACGCCTGGGTCGCCGCCGATCAGAACGGCGGAGGCCGGGACCATCCCGCCGCCACAAACCCGGTCGAACTCGGAAATCCCGGTGGCGAGGCGGGCGGGCGGCTCGCGTTCGCTGGTCAATTCGACGAAGGCCAAGGCCTTGCTCTTTTTACCGGTGGGCGCCGCCATTGCACCGGGCACGACCGGGCGCGCGGCTTCCTCGATCAGGGTGTTCCATGCCCCGCAAGCCTCGCATTTGCCCGCCCATTTAGGCCAAATCGCGCCACAGGCCTGGCAGGTGAAAATGTGGTCAGACTTGGCCATCGGCGCTCTCGAATCCCCCAGCTGACCTTAGCCCCCCGAAGCGACGCTTGGTGCAATGTATAGTTTCATCATATACACGCCTCGGTAGAGTGGGTGATTGGAGGGCCATGTCGAAGCGGACAATCCTGGCGGTTGATGACTCACTGACGATCCGGGAGTTGATAAACTTTGAGCTGAGCAATGCCGGCTTCAACGTTGTGCTGGCCGAAGATGGTTTGGAGGGGCTCGATCGGCTGGAGCGGGTCCGCCCTGACGTGATCATCACCGATGTCAACATGCCGCGCCTGGACGGGCTCAGCTTCATCGAACGCGCGCGCGCAGGGCTGGCGCGTGCGACCCCGATCCTCGTGCTCACCACCGAATCCGATCCCGCGCTCAAGGCGCGCGCCAAGGCGGCGGGCGCTACGGGGTGGATCGTGAAACCGTTCAACCCGGTGCAACTGGTAGAGGCGGTGCAAAGGGTCGCGCCGTGATTGGGAGGTGAGATCATGCGCTCACTGAAGGCCGAGGTCACCTTCAATTTCACCAACGCTTCGGTGGTGATGATCGATGCAAGCCCGATTTGCATCCAAGTGCTGACCGGCATTTTGTCGGGTTGCGGCTTTCGCAAGATGTTTCGCTGCACCGACCTCGCGAGCGGCACCGACATCGTCAAAACGCACTCGGTCGATCTCGTGCTCATCGATCCCTATGCATTCGGCGAAGGGGCCTACAATTTTGTCAGTTGGATGCGCTCGGAGCGGCGCGGGCCCAACGCCGCCGCGCCCGTCATCATCCTCACCGCCTACACCTATGTGCGCCTGATCACGGCGGCGCGCCAATGCGGCGCCGATTATGTGATCGCCAAACCATTCTCCACGCAAGGATTGCTGGAACGCATCTTGTACGTGGCCGAAAGCGAAGGCCGCCGCGGCGAGTTGACCGCACCCAGCGAACTGGTCTCCTCCACCGGGAGCGGCGTGGAGATGTTTTGAGCGATCCAGCGCCAAGCGCGCCGAATGGGCTCGCGCGCTGCATCAACGCGCCCGGCGGCATTGGCATGAGCGAGGCGGTGGCGCGCGCCGACCTGCATCTGGAATTGCTGCGGGAGAAAACGCTCGCCGTCATGGCGGATTGCCTTGCTGGTATTGACTCAATTATTGCCCAGATCGATGTCACTCCGACGCCAGAGCGTCGCAAGAAATTACACGAATTGTCCTGCACCATCACCGCGCTTGGCGGCATGTTTCAGCGCGACGCCTTGAGCCAGGCGGCGTATTCGTTCTGCCGGCTGATCGACGCGACCGAGCCGGGCTGGGACGCCGCGGCCGTCTCGGTTCATGTGGGCGCGATGCGCCTTCTGTTCACGCCCGCCCGCGTCACCGCCGAAGGGCAGGCCAAACTGCTCGAAGGGCTGCTCAAGGTTCGGCGTCACTCGGTCGCCCCCTGAGCGTCTTCCCAGACGCGCGCGCGATGCTAGTGGAGTGGATTTGACATTCGCATCCGGTGTAAGCGGCAAGCTGGTAGCGAATGTCAAATCCATAAACTCCACTAGAAACCTATACTTGCTAGTGGTCCTTATGATTCCAACCTTCGCAACAGAGCGGGCCGAAACGGGATGCGAATGTTGGAATCGGACCACTAGGATCTCCGCAAAACTCAGGAGGCGTCCAATGCGCATCGCCATCGCCATCGCTCTTGCGTTGCTTGTCGCCGCGTGCGGCCAAGCTAAGCCGGCATCCAATGCAGCGCCCGATGACGCCAGCGCCGGCTCTTCCGGCGCCGGGCGCATCGCCGAAGAAGATTTGGCCATCGATACCGACGCACTGGCCGGCGTGTGGTCGTTCGATCGCAGCTGCGCATCGGGCGACGGCATGCGCCTTAACGCCGATGGGACGGCGAGCTTCGACGAATGGGGCCAAGGCACATGGGCGCGCGGCGCGGACGACGTGGTCGTGCTCACTTTAGCGCGCAGTGAACTCGGCGTCGGCCCGACCGGCGAGACCGTGATTTACACGCTCTCCATCGCGGCTAAGGTCACCGACGATCTGATCGGGCAGTTCACCAGCGAAAGCGAACCGCCGCGCGGCATCAACGCGAAGCGCTGCGCGGAATAGTATAATATGGACCGCCGGCGCCCTGGCCGGCCAGCGGTGGGCAATGCCGGCGCGGCGCCGGCGGTCCATGCCAGTGCTTGGAGCGCTTACACAACCGCCTGGATCGGCCCATCCGCCCGGCCCGCCACGAATTGATCCACCATCGCGTTGCCGCTCGCATCGATCGCGCTGGCGGGGCCGCGCCAGACGATGCGGCCCGCGTGCAGCATAGCGATTTCGTCGGCGATCTTGCGGGCGCTGACCATGTCGTGGGTGATCGAGACGGCGGCGCAGCCGAGTTCGCGCACCATGTCGACGATGAGATCGTTGATGGCGTCGGCGGTGATCGGATCGAGCCCAGTTGTGGGTTCGTCGAAGAACAAGATATCCGGTTTGGCGATGATCGCGCGCGCCAGGCCGGCGCGCTTTTGCATGCCGCCGGACAGCTCAATGGGGCGCACGTCGGCGAATTCCGGCGCGAGGCGCACCTCGCGCATCGCGGCGATGGCCCGTTCGCGCGCTTCGGCGCGCCTGACGCCATCGGCGTAGATCAGGCGGAAGGCGATGTTCTCCCAGACGCTGAGCGAATCGAACAACGCCCCGCCTTGGAACAGCATGCCGAATTTGCGCATCACCGGCTCGCGCTCGTGGCGCTTGAGCTTGGTTACCTCCACGCCGTCGACCAGCACTTGGCCCGCGTCCGGTTTCATCAGCCCCAGCGCACATTTGAGCATCACAGACTTGCCCACGCCCGAGCCGCCGATGACAACGAGTGATTTTCCGGGCGCGACATCGAAATCGACGCCGTCGAGCACTTGGCGGCCACGCAGGCGCTTTTTTATACCAGTGAGTTGGAGTTTGGGGGCGCTCATGCACGCGCCCCTCGCGCTTGCGTCATTCCGGGCTCGCGGAGCGAGACCTGGAACCCTGCGGATCTTAGGGGGGCGTGTTTGCCCTTGGGTCCCGGATCACGCTTCGCGTGTCCGGAATGACAGCGGAGATGTTGGAGCATCATTCGACGAAGAACGCCGTGATCAGATAATTCACCGCCAGGATCAGTACGATGGCGCCGACGACGGCGTTGGTGGTGGCGCGCCCCACGCCGAGCGCCCCGCCGCTCGAATTGTAGCCGTGATAGGCGCCGACGCTAGCAATAATGAAGCCGAACACGGCGGCTTTGACGAGGCCCAAACCGACGTCCTGCGGCTCCAAAAAATCGAAGGTATTGCGCAGATAAGTAGCGCCGTTGAAATCGAGGCTGTTCACCGCCACCAAATAGCCGCCCATGACGCCGATAATGTCCGCTGCGAGAACCAGGATGGGCAAGGTCAGCGTCGCCGCCAGCACGCGCGGCGCTACCAAAAAACGAAACGGATCGGTGGACAGCGTGGTCATCGCGTCGATTTGTTCGGTCACGCGCATTGTGCCAATTTCCGCGGCGATGCCCGCCGACACGCGCCCCGCCAGCATCAGCCCCGCCAACACCGGTCCAAGCTCGCGCGTAATGCCAAGCACGACGATGTTGGGCACGAATTGTTCGGCATTGAAGCGCGCGCCGCCGACGAAAATGTTGAGCGCCAGCGCCGCCCCGATGAACACAGCAGTGACGCCGACGACCGGTAATGAAAAATAGCCAATCTGGGCGCATTGGCGCGCGAACTGCCCAAGGAAAAACGGTGGCGAGAAACACGCGGCCGCGCCGCGCCCCGCGAATGCGGAAAAACGTCCGATCTCGGAGCACATCGCGATGGTCGCCTGGCCAATGGCGGCGAAGGGGTTCATGGCCCACCGCCCTTGGACCGCCGGCTTCCAGCCGGCAAACTGGCGTTCAACATCCGCAGCACTTTGTGATTGCATGCGGGTTTTGCCGACTGGAAGCCGGCGGTCCAAGGGGCCGACAACATCAGCTTCGCACTCCCGTCTTGCGCACGGTCCCCGCGAATGTCGTCAAGATTTCATAGGGCGCGGTCCTCGCCAGCGCGGCGACTTCGTCCAAAGGCGCATTGTGGCCCAGAAATTCCACCATTGCGCCGGGCTGGGCGTCCGCACACCCCGTGACATCGAGTATGGTCAAATCCATTGAGATCCGCCCCAGGATTGCACGCTTCTCGCCCCCCAAGACCCCATAGCCGCGTCCCTCCAGCGAACGTAGGAAGCCGTCGGCGTAACCAAGCGCGACCGTAGCAGTACGCATTTTTTTTGTGGCAGTTAAGCTTGCGCCATAACCGAAAGTCTCGCCCGGTTCCACGTCGCGTACCTGCAAGATAGGCGCTTCGATTGTCGCCGCCGTGGAGAGTTTAGGATTATCCGTGTCGAGCCCGCCTGAGCCATAGAGCCCAATGCCCGGCCGGATGAGGTCGAAGTGATAATCGGCGCCAATCAGTGCGCCCGCGCTCGAAGCAAGACTTAACGGCGCTTTTGCGAACAGCGTCGCCGCGTCAACGAAACGCGTGCGCTGCACCTTATTCATCTCATGCTTCACGTCCGATGCGCAGGCGAGGTGGCTCATCACCAGCGCAAGCGTTGCGTCCTTCAGCGCGATGGCCGCGTGCGCTAATTCTTCGGGACCAATGCCGAGGCGATTCATGCCGGTGTCGATGTGCAGCGCCATCGGTCCGCGCGCATCCCAGAGCTTGATCTGCTCCAGCGAATTCAGCACCGGCGTTAGCTTGGCGGAGGAAAAGTGCCGCATATCCTCGGCTCGCGCGCCGTTGAGCACGAAGATTTGTGGGCCCTCGCCCAATGCGCCGCGCACCGCGAGCGCTTCGCCGCAAGTCGCGGCGAAGAAGACGCGCGCTCCGGCTTTGGCCAATGCGCGCGAAGCTGCCTCCGCTCCGAGGCCATAGGCGTCCGCCTTGACCACTGCCGCAACGGCGGCGCCGGGAGCGGCGCGTTTGAAGCAGCGCCAATTCTCCACGATAGCGGCGACATCGACGCGCAGGCGCGCGAGCCGTTGCTCAGGAGCGGGCGGAGAGGTTGCCGAATCTGGTGTAGCGGCTGTCAAAGAAGAGCTTCACCTTGCCGATGGGGCCATGGCGTTGTTTGCCGATAATGATTTCAGCCTGGTTGCGCACCTTGTCCACATCCGTCATCCAAGCGATGTGTTCAGGTGTGCCTTCCTTCGGCTCGGTTCGCTCTAGATAATAGCTTTCGCGGTAAACGAACAGCACCACGTCCGCATCTTGCTCGATTGAGCCCGATTCCCTAAGGTCAGACAGTTGCGGGCGCTTGTCTTCACGGTTCTCGACCTGGCGCGAGAGTTGCGACAGGGCGATGACGGGGACCCTTAGATCCTTGGCCAGCGCCTTCAGCCCCTGGGTGATCTCGCTCACCTCCTGCACCCGCCCATCATTTTTTTTCGAGGACGATGTGACCAGCTGCAGATAATCCACGACGATGCAGTCGAGCCCGTTGGTGCGTTGCAGCCGGCGCGCGCGTGCTTGCAATTGGGCGATCGAGATGGCGCCGGTGTCGTCGATATGCAACGGCAATTGCTGCAAATTCACCGCTTCGTCGGCCAGACGCTCGTATTCCTGCTTGTTGATCTTGCCGCGGCGGATGCGGTCGCTCTCGATCTCGGCGGCGTCGGAGAGAAGGCGCGTGGCCAATTGTTCAGACGACATTTCCAACGAGAAGAACGCCACCACCCCGCCCTTATCGGTCGAGGTTTCGAGCGCGCCTTCGCGCACTGCGGCTAGGCGGGCGCGGGCGATGTTGAAAGCAATATTGGTGGCGAGCGCGGTCTTGCCCATTGAAGGGCGGCCGGCGAGAATGAGCAAGTCGGAGGGGTGGAGGCCCCCCAGCATGCGGTCAAGGTCATCAAATCTCGTGGCCAGGCCCGAAACGTCGGATTTGCTCTCATAGGCAGCCGCCGCGTTTCCGATGGAGGTGGCGAGCGCGCGCGAGAACGGCGAAAAGCCCGAACTTGCCATGCCGCTCTCGGCCAGCGTGAACAGCGTTCGCTCGGCTTCCTCGATGATATCCTTGGCGTCGTGGTTGTCGGGCGGGTTCTCGGCGAGCTCGGAAATGACATGGCCGACGCGGATAAGCTCGCGCCGCAGCGCCAAATCATAGATCAGCTCGGCATAGGATTGCGCTTGCGCCGAGAGCGGGGCCGCCGATTCCATCAGTTTCATCAAATAGATTGCGCCGCCAATCTCCTTGATGCCGCCGTCGCGGGCGAAACGCTCCTTGAGCGTGACGCCATCGGCAAGATCGCCGCCGGAAATGATCTCGGCGCAAGCCGTGAAAATTCGCCCGTGCACGGGATCGAAGAAGTGGCGTTCCTGCAGCAGCGGCGTGATGCGGTTATAAGTTTCGTTGTCGAACAGGATCGCACCCAGCAGCGCCTGTTCGGCTTCAAGGTTGTGCGGGGCCGCGCGCGGTGGTGCGGCTGCCGGAACCGCCGTCGGGACTGGATTCGGGGAAGACATGGGCCCACGGTGATGCGATTCGAGCGCGCAACGATTTGCGCTGCGACGATTGCATCTGTTTATCCCGAGTCGCGGACTGGTTTTCGTTGTTGACCGAAAACGAAAACCGCGCGCGATTCCGTGTTGCGACGCACTTATCCCCTGATGCGCGGCGCGCGCGCTTCGCCCATAAATTCGATCGGCCTGTCTACGGTCTCTGGGCCCGCCGTTCCACGGCGCACTGTGGATGGGTGTGGATGCTTCTGCGCTTCAACATTGCCCACGTTTGGCGCTATTCGCGCGGCGAGGCATCCACGAACGCGGAGGCCGCAATTGCCTTGGCTTGCGCTGCGGCTTCGTCCTTGTCGGCCTGCTGGCCGGCGCTGATGACGTTTTCGCCGCGGGCTTGGCGCTCGGCTTCGTCGCTGGAGCGGGCGACGTTGACCTTCACGCTGGCGTACACTTCCGCGTGCAGGCGGATGCGTACATCGTAAAGCCCGATGGTCTTGATCGGCTTTTCGAGCACGACGGTCCCGCGATCCACCTTGGCGCCGGTCCGTGCGATCTCGTCGGCGATGTCGCGCGAGGAGACCGAACCGTAAAGCTGGCCCGCTTCGCCGGCCTGACGTATCAGCACGTACGACGAGCCATCGACCTTCTTCGATGCGTTCTCCGCGTCGGCGCGAGCCTCTGAATTCCTCGCCTCGATCTCGGCGCGGCGCGCCTCGAACATTTTTTGGTTGCCTTCGGTGGCGCGCAGCGCACGCTTCTGCGGTAATAGATAATTGCGCGCGAAACCGTCACGCACCTTCACCACGTCGCCGATGGCGCCGAGGTTTTCCACTCGTTCGAGTAGGATCACTTGCATGGCAGGGCCCCCTCACTGAACCGCGAACGGCAGCAGCGCCAATTCGCGCGCGAGCTTGATCGCCTTGGCCAGTTCGCGCTGCTTCTTGGCTGACACCGCCGTGATGCGCGCGGGCACGATCTTTCCTTTTTCGGAAATATAACGCTGCAAGGTCTTCACGTCCTTGTAGTCGACCTTCGGCGCGGCGTCGCCGGAGAACGGGCACACTTTGCGCCGGCGGCTAAACGGCCTGCGCGCGGGGATGTTGGCGATGTTGAATTTTGGGGCGCCTTTGCCGGACATGATCTATTCCTCCTCGCCCATGATTTCGTTGCCGTCGTCGTCGCGGCCTTCGCGGCGGGCGCGGCGACGTTCCTCGCGGTCGCGGCGGGCGAGGATCGGCGAAGGCTCCGGGTCCAGCGCTTCGACGCGTATGGTCTTGAAGCGCATTACGTCTTCGTTGATGCGCAGCAGCCGCTCGAACTCATGCACCACCGGGGCGGCGCAATCGAGGCCGAGCAGCGCGTAATGGCCCTTTCGGTTCTTGCGGATGCGGTAAGTTAGGTTGCGCAGGCCCCAATATTCGTTCTTGGCGACCCTGCCGCCGAGATCGGTGATGGTTTTGGTCAGCCCCTCAATCAGGGTATCGACTTGCTGGGGCGAGATTTCCGGCCGCGCGATCAGCACGTGTTCGTAGAACGCCATGTTTTCCTCTTCCCTGGACCCGCGGCGCCTGGACAGGGGGAAGTTCCCGCCCAAACGATGGACCCCAAGCGCAAAAACTGCCCCAGGGCCGCGGATCGCGAAGGCGGGGGTGGTAAGCGATCGGGAGCGGGAAAGCAAGCGCCAGCTGACGGGGGTCGGGATTTCTGCTAGGCTCCGCCCATGACCGACCTTTACGACACGGACACTTACACTTGGGCGATGCAGCAAGCAGACGCCCTGCGCCGGCGCTCAGCCAACGAGGTGGATTGGGAAAACGTTGCCGAGGAGATCGAAAGCGTGGGCAAATCCGAAGCGCGCGAATTGTCGAGCCGGTTGGCGGTGCTGCTGGCGCACTTGCTGAAATGGCGATTCCAACCCGAGCACCAAGGCAAATCCTGGGCCGCGACCATCACCACGCAACGGCGACTCATTGCTCAGCATCTGCTGGACAATCCCGGCCTAAAGCCGCGGCGCGAAGAGCTGTTCGCAAAGGCCTACACAGAAGCACTGGGTCAAGCGGCAAACGAAACCGGGCTCGGCCTCGAAGCCTTCCCCGACACCAACCCCTTCACCTTGGCGCAAGCCATGGACGAAAATTTCTGGCCCGAGCCGGCGGCGGCGAAGTAGCGCCAAGCATGTGCTTGCGTTAAGCCGGTCGCAGGCGCCTGTTTAGCGGGGAGCAAATATGCGACGAGTTTTGACGTGGGCCGTCGCTATCCTTTGCGTCTTGCTGGCGCCCTGCGCGTACTCGCAGGCGACTGGCGATGCGGCCCAAGCGCCCATAACCGAACCGGTTGCGATCCCGGCGGCGGCGGTCGATCCGTCGTTTCCGTCGCAGCCAGTTATTACCAGACCTCGCTGGTTGGAACTGCCCAGCGTTGCTGACTATCATAGTTTCTATCCACCGGCGGCGTTCAGTGCCAGCGTTGAAGGTGAGATTGCCTTGTCGGGTCGAATGGAAGTCTCAGTTGCACGCTGTTGAGCGAAGAACCCCAAGATATGGGTTTTGGCGAAGCTGCGCTTGGGGCATCAGGGGAATTTCGGATGGCCCGGAATAGTATCGATGGCCAACCGACGGCGGGTGGACGATACCGACTGCGCATTCGGTTTGCGCCGGTCACCGAGTAGCGCTCAGCGCGCGCCTGCGTTAAGCCTCCTCCCATGAGCATAGCTTTCCTTTTCCCCGGCCAAGGTTCCCAAGCCCCCGGCATGGGCAAGGGCCTGCGTGACGCCTTCGCCGCGGCGCGCGAGGTGTTTCAGGAGGTGGACGAGGCGCTGGGGGAGAAGCTTTCGCGGCTGATTTTCGAGGGGCCGGAGGCCGAGCTGACGCTCACCGCCAACGCGCAGCCGGCTTTGATGGCGGTAAGTCTTGCGGCGATGCGGGCGCTGCGGCGCGAGTTTGGCGTGCCGGTGAGCCGAGCCGCATTCGTGGCCGGGCATTCGCTGGGTGAATATTCGGCGCTGGCGGCGGCGGGCGCGCTGACGGTGAGCAACGCGGCGCGGCTGTTGCGCATTCGTGGCAACGCGATGCAAGAGGCGATTCCGGTCGGCGCGGGGGCGATGGCGGCTTTGATCGGCAAGGTCGATGTCGCCGCCGCCGAGGAGATCGCCGCGGCGGGGCAAGCCGCTGGCGTGGTTGTGGTCGCCAACGACAATAATGTCGGCAATGTGGTGATATCCGGATCAAAAGCTGGAATCGATGCGGCGCTTGCCTATGCGAAGGAAAAAGGCGTCCGCGCGATCGCGCTTAATGTGTCGGCGCCGTTCCACTCGCCGCTGATGCAGCCGGCGGCGGAGGCCATGGCCGAAGCGTTGGCGAAGGCCGAAATTACGCCGCTGGCCGTGCCTTTGGTGGCCAATGTCACAGCCCGCCCGGTGAGCGAGCCGGCGACGATCCGGCGCTTGCTGGCCGAACAAGTCACCGGCCGCGTGCGCTGGCGCGAAAGCGTGGAATGGATGGCCGGTGAAGGCGGCGCCGCACGGTTCGTCGAGATCGGCGCGGGCAAACAGCTTTCCGGCATGGTCAAGCGCAGCGCGCCGGGCGCAGAGGCGTTGGCGCTGAACGAACCGGCGGATTTGGAAGCGTTCGCGAAGAGCATGTCGTGAGGAGGGCGCGATGCACGCGATAGACCTGGCGCTGCGATTCATGGAGGCGATCAACGCTCACGATGTTGAGCGCATCGCCGGTCTGATGGCGGAACATCATGAATTCGTAGACGGCCTCGGACAGGCCATTACCGGGCGCGAAGCGGCCGAATCGGCGTGGCGCGGCTATTTTGGATTCTGTCCGGATTATGCGGTGTCGCACGAGGACGTCTTCTGCGAGCGCGATCACGTGGCGATATTCGGCGCCGCCGGCGGTACGCTCGCCGCGGCGGGCGTGCTGCGGCCGGAGAATTCCTGGCGCGTCACCGCGGCGTGGCTTGCCCGCATCGAGGGTCGTCTGATTGCGCGTTGGCAGGTCTTTGCCGACAATAAGCCGGTTTACGATATCCTCGCTCGCCTGCAGGCCGGTTGAATGTTGACGCCGCCCCTCCAAGTCGCGCTGCTTCGGGGCGTCAATTTGGGCAAGCGCACGGTGGTGATGAGCGAGTTGCGCGCGCTGGTCGAAGGCGCAGGTTATTCCGACGTGCGCACGCTGCTGGCGAGCGGGAATGTGGTGCTGGGTTCGAAGCTCAAGGGCGTGAAGCTTGAGGCGAAGCTCGAGGCGTTGTTCGTGGAGGGCTTGGGCTTCAAGGTCGATGTGTACGTGCGCGATCACGCGGAGCTTGTGAAGGCGATCGACGGCAATCCGTTTGGCGCCTTCGCCAAGGCGTCGCCGAGCTTCATGCTCGCCTTCTTCATGCGCGAGAATCCGGGCGCCGCTCTAGTGAAATCGCTGGGGGCGCAGGGCGGGCCCGAGGAGATCGCGGCGGGGCCGCGTTGCGTCTATCTGAAATTCCCCAACGGTCAGGGGGCGTCGAAGCTCGAGCTGCCGAGCACCGGCACGGCGCGCAACTGGAACACGGTGACGAAGCTTGCGGCGATGGCGGCGGACGAATAAGCCGACAAAGATATCTCCGTCATTCCGGACGCGCGAAGTGCGATCCGGGACCCAGGGGCCAATGCAGCGCCTTTGGTCCCCTGGGTTCCGGGTTCTCGGCTATCGCCGAGCCCCGGAATGACGGAAGCTTTAGGAGTTTTCGTTCATGTTCGATCTCAGCGGCAAAACCGCGCTGGTCACTGGCGCGTCGGGCGGCATTGGCGGGGCGATTGCGAAAGCGCTAGCGGCGCAAGGCGCGCGGGTGGCGCTTTCGGGGACGCGGGTGGAGGCGTTGGAAAAGCTGCGCGCGGAAATTGGCGGCGATCATCCGATCGTGCCGTGCAATCTTTCCGACAGCGCGGCGGTGGACGCCCTCGTCGGCCAAGCCGAGGCGGCTCTTGGCGGGCGGCTGGATATTTTGGTCGCCAACGCCGGCATCACCAAGGATGGGCTGCTGCTGCGGATGAAGGACGAGGATTTTCAGCAGGTGCTGAAGGTCAATCTCGAGGGCTATTTTCGGCTCTCGCGGGCGGCGCTGCGGGGGATGATGAAAAACCGCTGGGGGCGGATAATCGGCATTAGCTCGGTGGTCGGCGTCACCGGCAATCCCGGCCAGGCCAATTACGCGGCCTCCAAGGCCGGCATGATCGGCTTTACTAAGGCGCTGGCCGCGGAGGTCGCCAGCCGCAACGTCACCGCCAATTGCATCGCCCCGGGCGTTATCACCTCGCCGATGACCGACGTCCTGAACGAGGCCCAGAAGGCGGCGCTCATGACCAAGGTCCCGGCCGGCCGGCTGGGCGAGGGCGCCGATGTGGCCGCCGCTGCTGTCTATCTGGCCAGCGAAGCAGCCGGCTACGTCACCGGCCAGACCCTGCACGTCAATGGCGGCATGGCGATGATTTGAGGGTGCGAACTGGCGCCGAGCCGACCCAGATCAAGAAAAAAGCTTGCACCAACCGCTTCGGCTGTCCAAAACCCCGCTTACGACGCCCTAACAGACAAGCGGGGCGGGGCAGCATCCTGAAATTTCAGCACTGGCGAGGCGTGCATGTCGGAAGTGTTTGAGCGCGTGAAGGCGATCGTGATTAAACATCTCGAGGCCGCTCCGGAAAAGGTTACTGAAAAGGCGAGCTTCATCGATGATCTCGGCGCCGACAGCCTCGACAATGTCGAATTGGTGATGGCGTTCGAGGAAGAATTCGGCATCGAAATTCCCGATGAAGCCGCCGAGCACATCCAGACCGTCGGCGATGCGGTGAAATTCATTTCCGAGAAGCGGGGCAAGCCCGCCGTTTGAGGGCCCGCCATGCGTCGCGTGGTCGTCACCGGAATAGGGCTGATCACGCCGCTGGCGGCCAATGCCGGCGCCACCTGGGAACGCCTGCTGGCTGGGCGCTCGGGCGCCAACCGAATCGAGCATTTCAAAGTTGAGGATTTACCGTGCAAAATCGGCTGCCTGGTCCCGCGCGTGGATGGCCGCGGCGGCGGCGCCGGCGATCCCCATGCGTTCGATCCGGACAAGACCATGTCGGCGAAAGAGCAGCGCCGCGTCGATGATTTCATCCTCTACGGCATGGCCGCCGCCGACGAAGCCATCGCCGATTCCAGCTTCAAGGCGGAAACGCGCGAACAACAAATTCGCGCCGGCGTGCTGATCGGTTCCGGCATCGGCGGGCTCAATGTCATTGCCGAGAACACGCTGCTGCTTGAGCGCGAGGGCCCGCGCAAGATCAGTCCGTTCTTTATTCCGAGCGCGCTGATCAATCTGGTGTCCGGGCATGTTTCGATTCGGTACCGGTTCAAGGGCCCCAACCACGCCGTTGTCACCGCTTGCGCCACCGGCGCGCACGCGATCGGCGATGCGGCGCGGTTGATCGTGCATGGCGACGCCGACGTGATGGTGGCGGGCGGGGCGGAAGCGGCGATCTGCCGGCTGGGCATGGCAGGCTTTTGCGCCTCGCGCGCGCTCTCGACCGGCTATAACGACACCCCAGAAAAAGCTTCGCGGCCTTACGATAAGGACCGCGACGGTTTCGTCATGGGCGAAGGCGCGGGCGTGCTGGTGCTGGAAGAATACGAGCACGCCAAGGCGCGCGGGGCGAAAATCTACGCCGAAGTGAAAGGCTACGGCCTCTCCGGCGACGCCCACCACATCACCGCGCCGGCCGAGGATGGCGACGGCGGTTTCCGCGCCATGAGCGCGGCGATGGCCGACGCGGGGCTGGGGCCCGCCGATATCGATTATGTCAACGCCCACGGGACCTCCACGCCGCTGGGCGACGAGATCGAGCTGAAGGCGGTGGAGCGCCTGTTCGGCAAGTCCGCTGCGAAACTCTCGCTCTCCTCCACTAAGTCCGCGATTGGCCATCTGCTCGGCGCGGCGGGCGCGGTGGAGACTATTTTCTGCGCGCTCGCGATCCGCGACGGCATCGTCCCGCCGACGCTGAACCTTGATCATCCCTCGCTTGAAACCGCCATGGATTTGACGCCTCACAAAGCCAAGAAACGGGCTATTTGGGCGGCGATGTCGAACTCGTTTGGGTTCGGCGGCACCAACGCCGCCGTGATTCTAACCGCGGTGAAGTAATGGCGAAAAACGGCCGGAGCCCTGTCGAGACGCGGGGGCCTTGGGGCGCCATATCTGTCCTGGCATCGCTTGCGATCGTGGTCGCGGCGGCCGCGCTAGTGGCGTTCTTCGCTTTCGCGTCTCAAACCACGCGCGCCGGGCCCGCCGATACCAACGCGACGTTCGTCGTGGAGCGCGGCGCTTCGGTCACCCGTATCGGGCGGCAATTGGAACGCCAAGGGCTGGTTCGCGACGGGCGCGCCTTCCGCATCGCGCATATGCTCTACGCGCGCGAAAAGGCCCTGCAGGCGGGCGAATACGCCATCCCCGCGCACGCATCGATCCGAGAAATCCTCAACATGATGGCCGACGGCGCCGCGTTGCAGCATGCGCTGACGTTCCCCGAAGGCATCACCATCGCCGGCGTCATGCGCATTATACAGGAGTCCGATGTGCTGACCGGCGAGATGCCGGACGCGCCGCCCGAAGGCGCCATCATGCCGGAAACTTACCACGTGCAGCGCGGCATGGCGCGCACGGCGCTGTTGGCGCAGATGCTTGCGGGGCGCGACGCCGCTTTGGCGGAAATTTGGGAGCGCCGCCAGCCCAATTTGCCGATCGCTTCGCCCGCGGAATTGGTGATCCTCGCCTCCATAGTCGAGCGCGAAACCGGCATTGCCGCCGAGCGGCCGATGGTGGCGGCGGCGTTCTTCAACCGTCTGCGCAGGCCGATGCGGCTCGAAAGCGATCCCACCATCATCTACGGAGTTTGCAAGCGATTTCCCAGCCGCTGCCGCGATGGACGCTTGGTGGATGCACGCGGCCAGCCGCGCGTGATCCGTGCAAGCGAAATATCGCTCAACACCGGCTACAACACTTACCAGATTGACCGCCTGCCGCCGACGCCAATCGCAAATCCCGGCCGCGCCGCGTTAGAGGCTACCGCCAACCCCGCCGATTCCGACGCCATCTTCTTCGTCGCCGACGGCAGCGGCGGCCACGCCTTCGCCGCCACGTTGCCCGAACACAATGCCAACGTCGCCCGCTGGCGCCAGATTGAAGCGCAACGGTTGGCGGAAGAGCGTGCGGGACGGTAGCTGAAGAGGCGCAGATGAGTATTTCAGGCATGACCGGGTTTGCGCGCACGGAGGGCGAGCACGGGGCCCAGCGCTGGATTTGGGAGCTGAAGAGCGTCAATGGGCGTGGGCTGGATCTGAAACTGCGTTTGCCGCCCGGGTTTGATGGCTTGGAGCTGGCAGCGCGCGCGCTAGCGGGCCAGCGTTTCAAGCGCGGATCGGTGCAAGCTTCGCTGACGCTAGCGCGCGAGCTGGGCCAAGCCCCGCCCGTGCGCATTGATACGGCGCTGGTCGAAAAATTGATCGAGGCGGGCGTGCCTTATGTGAAGGCGGGGAAAGTGAAACGCCCCAGCTGGGACGGGGTGTTGGCGCTGCGCGGCGTGGTGTTGAACGAGGATACCGCTGAGTTGGATGAAGCTGCGCGCGCGGCGCTGGAGGCGGCTTTGCTCGATGGGCTTGAAACTGCTCTGAATACTCTTGCGGAGGCGCGGCGCGCCGAGGGGCGCATGCTCGCCGGTGTTCTGGGTGAAGCCACAGACCGGATCGACGCGCTGATTGCGCGCGCACGGGTTTCAACGCTTGCCGCGCCCGGCGCGGCGCTGGAGCGTATCCGCCAACGCCTAGCCGCGCTAGCGCCCGAGGTGCAGCTAGATCCCCAGCGTTTGGCCCAAGAGGCGGCGCTCGCGGCTTCTCGGGCCGACGTGCAGGAGGAGCTGGAGCGGCTGGCAGCCTATGCCGGCGAATTGCGCGCGCTATTGACAAGCCCTGAACCGGCAGGTCGCAAGCTTGATTTCCTGGGTCAGGAATTGACCCGCGAGGCGAATACGCTTTGTTCGAAATCCCCTGATCTTGAGTTGACTAGAATAGGGCTCGATCTCAAGGCGGTGGTGGACCAGATCAAGGAGCAGGCCGCCAATGTTGAATGAGCACGTCGCGCGGCGCGGGCTGATGTTTGCGCTGTCAAGCCCTTCGGGCGCGGGTAAATCCACCTTGGCGCGCAAGCTGATAGAGGACGACGCGAATATGGCGCTGTCGGTGTCGGCCACCACGCGCCCGCGCCGGCCCAGCGAAATCGATGGCCGCGAATATAAGTTCATGAGCCGGGAGGAATTCGAGCAGCTCGCCGATCGCGGCGATTTTCTCGAGCACGCCCTGGTGTTCGCCAATCATTACGGCACCCCGCGCGCGCCGGTGGAAGCGCTGCTGATCCAGGGCCGCGATGTGTTGTTTGATGTGGATTGGCAAGGCGCACGTGCGTTGCGCGCAGCCGCGCCCGAGGATGTCGTCGGCATTTTTATTTTACCGCCCTCGATGGCCGAACTGGAACGGCGCCTGCACACGCGCGCCCAGGATAGCGAAGAGATCATCGCCAAACGCATGGCCCGCTCGGCCGACGAAATCAGCCATTGGGAAGAATACGATTACGTGCTGGTCAATACTCTGCTTGAGCAAACCTTGGCGCAGATCAAACAAATCCTGGCCGCCGAACGCCTGAAACGCTCGCGCCAGATGTGGCTGAAACTGCATATGGAGCGGTTAAAGAGCGGGATTTAGCTTTATGGACCGCCGGCGCCCTCGCCGGTATGCGTGAGTTGAAATCGATTGGCCGTTTATGGGCGCATTCGCGCCGCTGGCCGTAAAGCGCGAGAACGGGCAGATTGTTTAGGTTTCTGCGACACCCGCCTCGAGTCCAGCGGCGATGTCGCGGATGGGCGGGCGTCACAGAAACCTAAACAATCTGCCCCATAGGGCTGGTGGGGCGCCGAAGACGCGCCCTTCGACAGGCCGGCCACGCCTAGCCAAATCACCCAAATGATGCTACCCAGTAGCACCATGACCGCCAAAGCCTCCATCTCCCTCACCGATTCCCAGGATGCCTATGCCCGCGAGCTGGTCGCGCGGGGGAAGTATTCCAGCCTCAGCGCGGTGCTGCAGCACGGGCTAGAAATGCTCCGCGCCGAGACCGAAGCGCAGGACGCCGAACTCGCCGCGCTCAAAGCGCTGCTGGAGGAGCGCGCCAAAGGCCCGTTCATTTCGATGGAAGAAGGGCGCAAGCAGACCGAGCGGATTATCGCGGAATTTAGGGAGCGCGATCTCTACGATGACGAAGCGGTATGAGATCGAGCGGTCGCCCGCCGCTGCAAGCGATCTCCGCTCGATCTTGACATTTCTCATCCGGAGCTACGTCCAGTTCGGGGAGCCTTTCGACACTGCCAAAGCCCGCGCCGCGCTTCGAGTCAACGGTATCGAAGACGAGATGGAAGTGCTCGCCGCGCGCCCGCACCAAGGGACACTGCACCCAAAATTGATGCCGGGCTTGCGCAGCGTCGCCAAGGATCGCGCGGTGTTTTATTTCACCATCGACGAAGAGAAACATGTCGTCCGCGTGCTCGCGGTGTTTTTCGGCGGCCAGGATCATCAGCGGGCGATGCTGAAGCGAATGATGGGTGAATAAAACATGGACCGCCGGCGCCCACGCCGGCATCGATGACGTAGTAAAAAAACAAGAGCCGGCGAGGAAGCCGGCGGTTCATATTGCGTTATTTTTTGTTGCGCCACGCCTCGGCGAGCGCGCGAAAACCGGCTTGGTCGATCTCCTCCGCGCGCGCGGTGGGTTCGATATTCGCATCGCGCAACAAATTCTCCGCATCCGGCGTCAGAGCGCGCAGAGCGGAGCGCAACATCTTGCGCCGTTGCCCAAACGCGGCGGTGGTGATGTGTTCCAGGGCATCGAGATGGGGGTAGGGAGCGGCCAGATCGGTTAGGCGCACGATGGCGGAAGCAATTTTTGGCGGCGGCGTGAACGCGCGCGCGGGCACGGTGAATTCGAGTCGCGCTTCGCAGCGCGCTTGCGCCAGCACGGCGAGGCGCCCGTACGCGTCGCTGCCCGGTTTGGCGACGATGCGCTGAGCGACTTCCTTCTGGAACATGAGCGTCATGTCGCTGCGCCAGGCGCCGGCCTTGAGCCATTTCACCAAGAGCGGCGTGCCGATGTTGTACGGGAGGTTGGAGACGATGTAGGCCGCTTGGACCGTCGGCGTCTCGCCGGTGGGGACGCCGGCGGTCCAAGCAAGCAGCGCTGTTTCATCCGCCTCCAACGCGTCGCCATGCACAATGCGCAAACGCCCGCCGCTCCACGCCACCAGCGGCCCCAGCAACGGGAGAAAGCGCGGGTCCTTCTCAATCACGAACAGCGGATCGGCGCCGGCTTCTAACAGGGCGCGTGTCAACCCGCCTGGGCCGGGGCCGATCTCGATCACCGCTTTGCCGGCGATGTCGCCAGCGGCGCGGGCGATACGGCGAGTGATGTTCATGTCGAGCAGAAAATGTTGGCCGAGGCTTTTCTTGGCCCGGAGGCCTTCGGCTTCGAGCTGATCGCGTAAACGCGGGAGGTCGCCGCTGTTCAAGCGCTGGCCCGGCGCTTCGCCATTTCCCATGCCAGCTTGAGCGCGGCGCGGAAGCTGTCGGGCCGGGCGATGCCCTTGCCGGCAATGTCGAAACCGGCGCCGTGATCTGGTGAGGTGCGCACAATCGGCAAACCAAGCGTGACGTTGACCGCGTCCCAGAAGTGTAGCGTCTTGACCGGGATCAGCCCTTGGTCGTGATAGAGCGCGATGGCTGCGTCGTAGCTTGCGCGCGCGCCATCGTGAAAAAGCGCGTCGGCTGAGCGGGCGTCGCCGACGTTCCAACCCTCGGCGCGCAGTTGCGCGGCGGCGGGATTGATGTTCTCGATTTCCTCGCGCCCAATGGAACCGCCTTCGCCCGCGTGTGGGTTAAGGCCGCATAATGCGATGCGAGGCGAGGCAATGCCAAAATCCCGTTTGAGCGCCTCGCCAAGCACGCGGCCGACGTGGACGATGCGCGCGGGCGTGAGTTCGCCGGCGACGCGGGCGAGCGGGGTATGGATGGACGCAAGCGCGACCTTGAGGCTCGCCCCCGCAAGCAGCATCACTGGCCCGCGTGCCTGATTTTTCAAAGTCTTGGGCCAAGCATCGTCCTTGGTCAGGTAGGCGATGAATTCGGTGTGGCCTGGAAAACCGAAGCCCGCGGTCTGCAGCACGCGCTTGGCGATCGGCAGCGTCACCAGCGCGCAGGCTGCTCCTGATCGCACCGCCGCGACGCCAAGCTCAATCGCCGCGATGATCGATGGCGCATTGGCCGCGCTAGGCTCTCCTGGCGTCTCTTCTTTGGTCAGTGGTCCGCGCAGAATCGTCAGTTCGTCATCACTGCCGAATGAAGCCGCGTCATCGACCACGCGCAGCTTCGCCGGGGCGATGGCGGCGCGTTTGCTCGCACGGATCAGCGCGTCGGGATCGCCGACGAGAAAAAACGGCGGCGTCGCGCTGTCGCGCGTCGCCCACGCGCGCGCCGCGAGTTCGAGGCCGATCCCGGCGGGATCGCCCATCGAAACGACGAGCGGCTTCATGCTATTGCCGTGTGATGATCGTAGCTTCGCGGCGCAAATTGCGGAGGTAGCGCTCCGACAGCATCGTCATCTCCTGTTCGCGCAAGCGCTCCTCGATCTCTTCACGTGCCGGCACGCCGCCGCCGCCGGTCTCGCGCGCGCAGACGACGATGGTTGAACTTTGATCTCCGCTCACTTGCACGGGAGAAGCCAGTCCCACCGCTACGCCGGCGATGCGCTCGCGGATTGCCGGCGACAGATCGGACTCGGTGGTTTGGCCGAGATCGATGACGGAAGCGCCCTGAACGCCCGCCACATCCGTATCAAGATCGCCGCAGCCGCGGATGCGGCGTTGCGCGCGCTCGAGCGCGTTGACGCGCGTCGCCGACGCGCCGATCTGACGCAGCGAAACGATCGAGGTCGCGCCCACCGGCGCGCCGGCGCGGCGGTCGCGCATGGCGATGATGTAGATTCCGGTCGGCGCGCGCACGGGCAACGAAACTTGGCCCTCCTGCAATTGCGCCGCTACGGGCTGCAATTCCGGCGCAAGTTCGGTGGCGGCGATCCAGCCGATGTCGCCGCCAGCGGCCGCCGAGGGCGCCTGCGAGAACTGACGGGCGACGAGCGGGAAAGGCGCGCCGCGCTGCATCTCCTGCAACAGGCGCATCGCCCCTTGTTGCATTTCGGCGAACTCTTGCTCGCTCTCGGCCGGCAGGAAGATTTCCGAGATCTGGTATTGCGGGCGCGTGGCGTTGGCGGCGATACGTTGTTGCGTCTCGCGGATTTCCACTTCGGAAATGCGCACGCGTGAATTGTACATGCCGCCCATCAGTCGCTGCCAAGCCATGTCGGCCGCGATCTGCCCGCGCAAGGTTGAGATCGACACGCCGTCCCGCGCCAATTGAGCCGCCAAACCGTCCAGCGTTGTTTGGTTTTGCCGGGCGATGTCGGTCAGCCGGCGTTCGACCTGGTCGGGCGTAACGGTGATTTCAAATTTTTCCGCTTCCTCCAGTTGCAGCTGTTCATCGACGAGATCGCGCAATGCTTGGGCGCGGGCGCGTTGCTGCATTTCTGGCGTCGATTGGATGCCGGCGGACACCAGCAGAAGCGATGCGCGCTGGCGCACGTCGAAAGTGGAAATGACGTTGTCGTTGACGATGGCCGCCACGCCCTCGGCGAACTGGGCGGCGGCCGGGCTCGCCGCGCCGGCCAGGGCCGCCGCGATGGCCGCCGCCGCGGAAACCTGTCTCAAGTTCATCTTCTGCTCCGCATCAGCTGCCGCCGAACACCCCAAGCGAGCGCAGCCCGATCCGGATGTGGATGCCCTCACCGGGGCCGATCGCGCCGGCTTGGGTTTCCGAACGGGTGTAGGCGATCTCAAGGAAGGTGCAATCGTCCTCGTAGATCGCGCGGATGTCCTGGCGCAGATTTATGTCCGAATCTAGGTCGCGGGTCAGCCCGAACTGCGCGCGCCAGCCACGCGCGAGTTCAACCCCCACATTGGCGCTAATTTCTTCCTTGGGATCCCCAGGCGAAAGCGTTTCGTCGATGCTGAAATAGCGCGCCGAGCCGTTGAAGCGGCCAGCGGCGGCGCGCACGCCAAGGTCGATCCGCTCCACATCCAGGGTTTGATCGTCGAGGCGTAGCCGCAACTCGGTTCCGAAACTGCGGCCCAGATCGGCCTGGGCGGCGGCCACCCAATCGGAGGATTCGCCGTCGAGATTGTTTTGCGGGGTAAACCCGGGCGCCGGTTGGTCGCGCCAGCGCCGGCCAAACATCAGCGAGGCGCTTTCTCCGCTATGGCTGCGCGCGGTGGCGCGCACGCCGAGGCTGACCCGCGCGCCAGGCTCCCACAAATCGTAATTGGGCGCGGCGTTGGGTCTGAACAAACTGGAATCGTCGAGTTCGAAGGCCAGGCTGTCCTCGTTGACGATGCGCGGATCGTCGGCGTTCCCGCTCGCGTATGCCGCCATCGCCACTGGTTCGACGATGATGTCGAAGCGTTCGCCGGGACGCATGAAGGGCCAGCTGATTTCGGCCCCGCCAAGGCCCAGGCCGCGCGTAATCGTCTCGTATTCGTCGGCCGCGGTTTCGACATGGAAAACGTCGGCGCGCGCCTGGGCGAACGGGCTGAACAACCAGCCGGGCCCGAAGGTCAAGTCTTTGCGCCAAGTCGCGCCCGCCGAGAGGCGCCCGTTGTTGCCTTCAAAGCCAAGCGTGGCGGGATTGTCGTCGCGCGCAAGCAAAGCGGTGTTGGCTTGTAGTCTGATCTGACCGCCGACGAGGGGATCGAGCAGAACCTGTTCGGTCTCGGCGAACGGCAAAATAACCGGCAGCAGGTCGGAGGTGTCGGCGTCGCGCAAACCCTGAAAGCCTACGAACGACGCCGACGTGTAGGAATTTTCGTCCTGTCCGATAGCGTAAAGTTGCGAGATGAGGCGCGTATCCTGACCGATATAGGGTCCGCGCCGCTCGCCTGGGCCATCGATTTCGTAACGGCGCAGATAGAAATCATCATAAGCGCGCTCGACGCCGAAACCCCAATCCCAACGCTCGTCGATGTGGAAGAGGCCCCTGGCGAACACGCTTGAGCGCAACCGCGACTGGTCGAACAGCACGCCGTCCGAATCGAACAGGCGCTCCTCGGTAAACGTAGTGTCGATGGTCATCTCGCCCGACCAAAAACGCTTGCGGTACTCCAGCCCCAGCAGCGGCTTGACGTTGCCGTGCACACGCGCGGAAACGGTGAGGTCTTGTGACGGCGAGATCGCCCAATGATAGGGTTGATCATAAAACCCGCCGAGGCGGCGGTTGCTGCCGAAATCCGGCGTCAAGAATCCCGAAGCGCGTTCGATGGTGGGATCGGGATGGGCGAAATAGGGTAGGTAGAGAATTGGCACGCCGGCGATTTCAAGCACCGCGCTTTGATATGAAATGGTGCGGTTCTCATTGTCCTGGATGGCGCGGCGTGCGCGCAGGCTCCAGGTCGGCGGACGGTCGCCAGCTTCGCAGATTGGGCAAGAGGTATAAATGACATTGCGCAATTCGCTTTCGTTGGGCCCGTGACGCAATGCGGCGCGCGCGGCCAGCGTGCCGCTTTGGCCGAGGCGAGCGCGCAATTCGGTGGCCGCGCCAACATTCATCGCCTCGTCGGCGTTGACTTCCTCGGCGTAAGTGGTCGAGCCGTCCTCGGCGACAATTTCAACATTGCCGATGGCATGGATGGCGCCGGTGCCGAGGTCATAGACGAGCCGGTCCGCGCGCATGGTGCGGCCCTGGTAGCGGACCTGAACATCGCCCTGGGCGGTCACGGTGCGCGCTTGTTCGTCGTTGATCAGTTCGTCGGCTTCGAGCGCCACCACATCCGAGCGCGTCGGCGGCTGCGCGCTTGAGGTTTGGGCAAGCGCGGCGGAGCTGGCGCCAACCGCCAGGGCTGCCGCGAGCGCGGCCCAGCCGAACGGCTTCCGCTCCGCCATCTCCCCCGAACGGCTCATCCACATCCCTCTTTGTGCGACTCCCCGCGCTACCTAAGCGCCTGGAGCACATGGCGTCCAGCGCCGGACGCCGCCCAGGTTAGGGACCGCGGATAAGCGTGGCTCATTTGACGGCGCTCTAGCCGTCCTCGAGAAACGCCACCAAGGCCAGCGCTATGAACATCCCCGCCAAGGGCGCGCTCCACGCCGCGACCGTGGCAGGCACCGTTTGGGTCATGGCGAAAGCGCCGGCCAGCTGGCTGTAGAAGAACAGAAAAAGCCCGATGCCGACCCCGCCCGCCCCCCAACGGGCTAAATTGCCCAGCCGCTGCAATTGCAGCGAAAAAGCCGCTCCCAAGCCGGCCATCGTAGCCAGCAGCAGCGGATAGGCCAGCAGCGAGTGCCATTTGAGTTCGTAGCGGGTGGGCGCAAAACCGGCGGCGCGGGCCTCGCCGATAAAACGGGGCAGAGCCCAAAACGAGAGCGTGGCCGGGGTCACGAAGCGGTTGATGAGCTCGGTGGCGTCGAGCGTGGTGGGAATAGCTAGGTGGGTCTGGCGGACCGGACGTCCGCCCGGGGTGGCCTCCACCAAATCGGTCAATTGCCAAAAACCCGGCTTGAGTTCAGCCTCGTTGGCGCGAATGCGGCGGGTGAACCGCAATACGTCATCTTTTACCTCGAAGAACATAAAAGTGGCGCCCAGCAACGTGGCGCCGCTGGCATCGACGCCATCGGCGTGGATCACGACTTGGCCCTCGGAATCGCCCTGGCGAATCCAAACACCGTTGTCTTCGGCGTTGGCGGCGCGGCTCGCCAGCGCATCTTGCTTCAGGCTTTCGAACTCCCGATAGAGCCGTGCGCCCAGCGGATTGAGCACGGTGATCGCTGCCACGCCCAGCACGATCCCGGCGAACGCCGCCGGGGCCAGGAAGCGCCAAGCCGAAACCCCCGCGGCGCGCATCGCCACCAATTCGCTCGACCGATTAAGCCCGATGACCGCCAGCATGGCGCCCGCCAGCACTACGAAGGGCAGCGTCTGCTCGATCAGCATCGGCGTCTTCAACAGCGTCAGCCGCAGCGCTTCGAGAACGCCAATGTCGGTGCGTGTGCCAATTGTGCGCATTTGCTCGACCAGATCGATAAGCAAAATCGAGGCGAGCACGGCGACCATGGCGATCGCGATTCCAGCGAACACGCGGCCGAAGATGTAACGGCCGAGGCGAAAAAAAAGAAAATCCATCGCCTACGCCTCCGCCAGAACGGATGGGCCGATCGAGTGGCGCCTGCGCCGCGCTCGCCGCCCACCCAGCACGAAATCCGCTATGAGAATGGTCCCCAAAGGAATAGCGTATTGAACGAAGTTGAGCTGGGGGTCAGCGACTGCGGCGGTCTGACTGGCGAGGGAGGCGAGTCGCACCACCAGCGCGCACGCCGCTGCAATCATAATGCGCCGGCTATAACCTTGGCGGCTGAATTCGCCGACCAACACCCCGGCCAGCGCGATCATCGCCAAAGCAATGTTGAGCAAAGGCGCGGAAAGCCGCGCGTGCGCCTCGGCGAGGAAACGATCGACGTTGCGCTGGTCGTAATGGGCGGTGAGATCGGGGAACAGTAATTCGTAAAGTGTGCGGTCGGACGCCTTCAAATAATACGCTTCAGGTTCGTCTATCACGCGCTCGAGCCGCAGCACGTAGCGGTCGAAATCGAGCACATCGACGCCGCCATCGGCGGCTTGGCGCTGTACCTGACCGTCGCGCATGACGATTGCCGGAACTTGCTCTCCGTTGAAATCGATGACGGCGATGGCGCCGGCGCGCGCGGTGTAGGTGATGGGAAGTTCGGGCCGGGAATCGTTGATAAGCATGTCGCGCAATTCGCCGCCGCCGCCGCGCTCGCGCGCATAGAGCGTAAGGTCGTCGGCGGGAAAGGTGAATGAGCCTTCCTCGACCAGGCTTGAAGCGATGTCGGTGCGCAATTCGTAGAACACCTCGCGGCGCTCTTTGAACGAGGCCGGTTGAATCAATACGTTGACGGCCAGGTGCGCCAACGCTGCAAGCACCGCCAATTGCAGGATCGGGCCGGCGATGCGCTGGCGCGAGACGCCCGCGCCATAAAGCACCGCGACCTCGCTTTCGCTATGCATGCGGTTCAGGGCGTAGACGACAGCAATAAACACCGCCATTGGCAAAATAAGCGAAATGAGCTGTGGCAACGCCAGGATGGTCACCCAGGCAAAGGCAAGCCCCGCGCGGCGGTTGGTGACTATGATGTCGAGCTGGTTCAGGCCCTGGGTGAGGATGGCGATCGCGGCCAACGCCCCCAAGATGGCCAGCAGCGGCACAAGCGCCTGCCGGAACAAATAGGCCGAAACAGTGTTCATTGCACTCCCGTAGGGCCTTAGTGCGACCGATGCCGCGTGTAGTTCCTAAACGCGCCGGTCCGCTTTTCAATTACCCCGCGCATGGCTACCACTGCGCCGGCCAAGCTTGAAGCGGGTGCTTGCGAGCGCCTTTCCCCAGGGGATTGTATGGAAATTCGTTTTTCGACCGCCGCGGGCGGGGATGTTGTCGCTGTGATGGCCAGCGAAGGCGGCCAGCTTCTGCCGGCGGCCCAGGCTCTCGACGCCGCCAGCGGCGGACGTATAGCAAAGGCCATGAAGGCTATCCGCTTCACCGGCGGCTTGGGAATGGCCATCGACGTACTGGCCCCCGAAGGCATCGATTTCGCCCGCGTGCTGGTGATTGGGGTCGGCAAGTCCGAATCCGCCGACGGGTTAACTATCGAGCGCTGGGCCGGCCACGCCATTCGCCGCACGCAGACCTCCGGGGCCGAAAAGCTGGTGCTGCAGCCTGATGGGCTGCCAGGGGTATCTAAGGCGGAGGTGGGCGCGCACGCGGCCATGGGTGCGCGGCTGGCCGCCTACCGGTTTGATCCTTACCGCACTAAACTCAAGCCGGAACAGGTTCCCTCACTGACAAGTGTCGAGATCGCCATGGAAGCGCCGGCGACAGCGCGTGCGAGGGCGGAGAAAGACGCCGCCATAGTCGATGGCGTGTTCTTTGCGCGCGACCTGGTGAACGAGCCGGCGAATGTACTTTTTCCCGCGAGTTTCGCCGAGCGCCTGCGCGACCTCGAAACCCTGGGCGTCCAGGTCGAAGTGCTTGACCCCGAGACCATGGCAAAACTGGGCATGGGCGCGCTGCTCGGCGTGGCGCAGGGTAGCGCCAATCCAGGGCGGCTCGTCACCATGTCGTGGAATGGCGCGCGCGCGAAAACGGGCCGGCCGCTAGCGCTTGTTGGCAAGGGCGTGACCTTCGACACCGGGGGCATTTCTATCAAAGCCGCTGCTGGCATGGAGGATATGAAGGGCGATATGGGCGGCGCGGCTGCCGTGGCCGGCACGATCAAAGCGCTCGCACAACGCAAGGCCAAGGCCAACGTGGTTGGCGTGGTGGCGCTGGTGGAGAACATGCCAGGCGCGAACGCCCAGCGCCCGGGCGACATCGTCACGACTATGTCGGGTCAAACGATCGAGGTTCTCAACACCGACGCCGAAGGTCGCCTCATCCTGGCCGACGCGATTTGGTATGCGCAGGACAAGTTCAACCCATCCGCGGTGATCGATCTGGCCACCCTTACGGGCGCGATAATCGTCTCGCTCGGGCACGAATATGCCGGATTGTTCTCCAACGACGAGGATTTGGCGCAAGGCCTGATTACGGCGGGTCAAACCGAAGGCGAGCCGGTGTGGCGCCTGCCGTTGGGCGCTGGGTACGACAAGATGATCGACACCCCCAACGCGGACATGAAAAACATCACCGGCAAAACCGCCGCGGGCTCCATAACCGCCGCCCAATTCATCAAGCGCTTCGTCAAGGACGGCGTGCCCTGGGCGCACATCGATATCGCCGGCACCGCGACCAAACCCGGCCCCTACGAAGACCCATTGTCGCCATCCTGGGCCACCGGCTACGGCGTGCGGCTGCTGAACCGGCTTGTTGCGAACAAGTTCGAGGAATGACCTCGTAGACGCCATGAGCGAGCTTTGGTTCTATCACCTTGAACGCAGTGAGCTTGAACAAGCGCTGCCGCCCTTGCTGGAAAAGTGCTTGCAACGCGGTTGGCGGGCGCTGGTGCGCGGGGGAAATCCGGAGCGGCTCGATGCGCTGGACGCCAGTCTCTGGACTTATCGCGATGAAAGTTTTCTGCCGCACGCGCGTGCTGGCGCAGGCGATCCCGGCCGTCAGCCGGTGCTGCTTACCGGCGAAGCTGGAAACCCCAACAACGCGCGGACGCTGTTCCTGATCGACGGCGCCGAGGCGGACGACATGTTGGCGTTCGAGCGGGTTTGTCTGATCTTCGATGGGCGCGGCGAGGCCGCCTTGGAATCGGCGCGTTTGCAGTGGAAAGCGGCCAAGGAGGAGGGGTTAATGGCGTCCTATTGGCGTGAGAGCGCCGCCGGTAAATGGGAGAAGCAGGCATGAGGCTTTTTGCGGCTGCAAGTTTGCTGCTTCTGGCGGCGTGCGTGGAAGCGCCGCAAACCTACCGCGATCTCGACCGCCTCGGCGCCGATTATGCGCGCGACGCGTCCGGCCCGCCGCAAAATGCCGAGCAGGCGACAGCGGCGGACACTTGTGGCCTGAGCCGATTCCAGCACTTGATCGGGACGCCCGCCGATCAGATCGATCACGGCGCCTTGCCGCCCCGCGCGCGCATCATCACGCCTGACATGATGGTGACGATGGATTTCTCCGCTGGGCGGCTGAACATCATGACCGGCACGGACGGAAGAGTCGGTTCGCTGCGGTGCTTCTGACCCACTTGGCGGCCTGAGCCGCGACGGCTATAGACCCCGCTCCCCATGGAGCCCCGAATGGCAGTCGAACGCACGCTCTCGATCCTAAAACCCGACGCCACCGCGCGCAATTTGACCGGCGCGATCAATGCCATGATCGAGGCGGCCGGCCTTCGCATCATTGCGCAGAAGCGCATCTGGTTGTCGGAGGGGCAGGCCGAAGGCTTCTATGCCGTTCACAGGGAGCGGGAATTTTTCGGCGATCTGGTAACCTTCATGACCTCCAGGCCGGTGGTGGTGCAGGTGCTCGAAGGCGAGAACGCGGTGGCGCAATATCGCGACGTCATGGGCGCCACCAACCCCGCCAACGCCGCCGAAGGCGCCATTCGCAAGCGCTTTGGGCAATCGATCGAAGCCAATTCCGTGCACGGCTCCGACAGTGCCGAAAACGCCGAGCGTGAAATCGCGTTTTTCTTCAGCGACCAGGAAATCGTCGGCTGAATTTTGTACCGCCGCCTTCCAGGCGGCATGCTGGCAAGATGCGGGCGGTACGAGGATCACTTCCGCGCGATAATCTCAAGCACTAGCGGTGTCACCATCAGCGTTCCTGGCTGCTCTGACACGCGCGCGAATTCGTCGCGCATGTCCTTCGCCATTTCCGGGGTGATGCGGCTGAGTTCCAGCAGCCGGTCGATGTGGATGTCGAAGAAGCCGATCGGCCAGCGCCAGACGTTGTCATCCTTGGACACCACATCGACGTGCGGCTTGAAGCTTTCGAGCTTCAAGCCCAACTCGGTGAGCCAAGCCGGCAGTTCGCGCCCGACATTTGGTTCGCCCCCCGAGGCGCGCCAATTGGCCACCACTTCATCGACGAAGCGCTCGAAGTTCGGCGCCCGCGGCGCAAGGCGCCACGTCTGGTAGTCGATATATTCGTGGATCACGAGCGTGCCGCCAGGGCGCAGCGCATCGACGAGCTTCTTCAGCGCCGCCTTCGGATCGGGCAGAAATGCAAACACCCAACGCACCCAGGCCGCATCCGCGTTCGAGATCGGCAATGGATCGGTGACGATATCGACCTCGAACGCCTTCACTTGGCCCATGCCGCGCGCTTTGGCCTGCGCTTCCAGCGTATCGAGAAACCGCCGCGAGCGTTCCAGCGCGTAGACCGCGCCAGTGGGGCCGACGATTTCCGCCAGATCCATGGTGGCGAAGCCCGGCCCCGCGCCGAAATCGATGACTTTCGACCCATCGCCGATGCGCGCCCGTGTCCAGGCGTCAAGCGCGCGCGGACGCCAGACCCGGTGCTGGAAACCGAGCCGGTAAATTTCATCGTCATGCGTGCCAAGCACGTAATCGCGTTCAGCCATGGGGGCTCCTTTGCCCGCACCCTATAGAGGCGGGCGGCATAGGCGTCTCGCCATTTTGGGACTAGATTGTCCCCGCCAGATTAGCGGAGCTGTGATGAGCGACTTTTCGCGTGCGTATTCGGATGGCGCTTTCAAAGCGAAGCTTGGCGCCATCGCCGGGCTCAGGGACCTGTTTGACGCGGCCAAGAGGCTGCACGCGCTTCTGCGCGATCCCGCAACGCCGCTCTGGGTGAAGGGCGTGTGCGTGGCGGCGCTCGGCTATCTGATCTTGCCGACGGACGCGGTGACCGACTTCATCCCCGGGCTCGGCTACAGCGAAGATCTCGCCGTGCTGGCGGCGGCGATCGCGGCGATCGCGACGCGCTGGGGGGAGGATGGGGCGGGCGGGGAAGTCTGAATTTCGCCGAAATGCGACACTGATCTAAGTGAGCCTCGCGCATTCTTGCGCAAGCTTTTGAAGCTCAGCGTCCGCATCTGCTGACAGATTCAAGAAGCGTTCGCCGGTCTTCACATTGCGAGCCCAACGGGCTCGTTCAAATCGATCCGACGCTAGGGCGTAGTTCCCCTGCGCCCTCGCTAGTTCAGCGATCTTTCGATTTCTATTTGGGCTGTCGAGAGCGCCTGCATCTATCCAAAGATGCGCGCCGTTCGGCATCGCTTGAAGTTCTGTCGTCGCGTCATTTAGGAGAAGCGACTGTAGCGACGCGATGTCGAATGTCCTGTTGATCCAGCTTAGTCCGTAAGATCGGAATTGGTTGGCAATGTCCGACGCACACGCTTCGGCGTCCTCCAGAGTTTCGATCCGCCATATCTTCAGCGGATTGCGCTGGCGCAGATCGAGGTTCGGCGCGAGATCGCCGCGGATAGGCATCCCTGACTCGATAGGACGAATGCCCTTGGGTCCGGCCTTCGGGTTGAACTGAACGCTGAATTCGGGAAGTTGGATGCCTAGCCAAACGCTTACTGACGCAGGCGTACACCCGAAGCTCTCAGCGTAGTGCGTGCTAAAGCTCCTAAATTCGACGTGTTCGATCCTGCCACCGTTACGACGCCAAGCGCTACGACTTGTCCAATCGTTGAAGCCCTCGGCTCTAAGCATCGGGAAGACGACTCGTCGAAGCGCCCGCGTAGTTTCACTAGCTGTAATCCGCATAGGGCGATCCCAACGGCAAACGCTCAGCCAAAGGTAGCGGGCTATCAGCCGAATGTCGCCTTCGGGCCAAGAGCCGCCGCACCCCCTACACCCCCTGCGCCAATTCCGCCAAACATCGCGGGTAGAGTTCGTGCTCCAGCTCCAGCACGCGCGCCGCCAGCGTTTCCGGCGTATCGCCAGCAAGCACCGGCATCCGCGCTTGGCCGAGGATTTCGCCGGAATCTACTTCTTCGACGACGAGATGCACGGTGCAGCCGTGTTCGCTTTCGCCGGCTTCGAGCGCGCGGGCGTGCGTGTTGACGCCCGGGAATTTCGGCAACAACGAAGGGTGGATGTTGACCAGCCGTCCGGCCCAGGCGCGCACGAAGAATGGCGTCAGCACACGCATGAAGCCGGCGAGCGCGACGATGTCGATCGTGCGCGCGTGCAGCGCGGCGTCGATCTCGCGCTCGAAGGCTTCGCGGTCCTTGCCGAAGCGGGTGTGGTCGATGGCGATCGCTTCGACACCCGCGGCGCTCGCGCGATCGAGGCCCTCCGCGCCGGGCCTGTTGGAAATCACAAGCACAATATCGTAGGTGTCTTGGCGCGAATCGAGCAGCGCTTGCAGATTGCTGCCGCGTCCGGAAATCAGAACGGCGACGCGCTTACGAGGCATAAAACGCCGCCGCAGTCACCCCCTCCCCTTGAGGGGAGGGGGCAGGGGGCGGGGTGAAGCGCCGATCTTTGGAGGTTGGAGCGCGCGCCTCCTGGCGCGCCTTTCCCGCTCGATCAGCGTGACGCTGAGATGCGGGCCGGAGGCCCGCGCTCCGACTCACGACGCCTCGCGCTTCACCCCGCCCCCTGCCCCCTCCCCCACCGGGCCGCCTTGCGGCCCGGCCTGCGACGAATCCCGATCGCTTTGCGATCAGGAGGGGGAGGGGGCTCCTCGCGCCATTCATGCTGACACCAGAGCGCCGATGACGAACGCGCACTCGCCGCCGGCATTGAGCCGCGCCACAACATCATCGGCATTTTCCGGCGCAACGATCAGCGCCATGCCAATTCCCAGGTTGAAGGTGCGGCGCATCTCCGCTTCTGGAACATTGCCTGTCGCTTGCAGCCACTCAAACACGGACGGGCGCGCCCATGCGCCCCAGTCGAACGCGGCGGCTAAACCGTCCGGCAGCGCGCGCGGCGTGTTTTCCACTAAGCCTCCGCCGGTGATGTGGGCGGCCCCCTTCACCAGTCTTGCCTCGAACACGGACTTCAGCGCGCGAGCATAGATGCGCGTTGGCGTCAGCAATGCTTGCGCCAAATTTTGCCCATCCGCGAACGGAGCTGGCGCATCCCAAGTCAGGCCGGAGCGCTCCACTACTTTACGCACCAGCGAATAGCCGTTCGAGTGCGGGCCGCTCGAGCCCACGCCGATAATCACATCTCCCGCGCGCATCTGCGTGACATGTGGTAGCAGCGCGCCGCGTTCGGCGGCGCCGATGGCAAAGCCCGCGAGGTCGTAATCGCCGTTGGCATACATCCCCGGCATTTCGGCGGTCTCGCCCCCGGCGAGTGCGCACCCGGCCTGGCGGCAGCCCTCGGCGATCCCGCGCACCACGATCGCGGCCTGGTCGGCGTTGAGCTTGGCGGTGGCGTAATAGTCGAGAAGCATCAGCGGCTCGGCGCCTTGGGCCGAGAGGTCGTTGACGCACATGGCGACCAGATCGATGCCCACGGTCTCATGCCGCCCGCTCTCGATGGCGATCTTGAGCTTGGTGCCGACCCCGTCCGTGGTGGCCAGGAAGATCGGGTCCTTGAAGCCGGCAGCCTTGGGGTCGAAGACGGCCGCGAATCCGCCCAAAGCAGCCTCTGCCCCAGGCCGCGCGGTGGATTTGGCGGCGGGCTTGATCAGCTCCACCAGCCGCTCGCCTTCGTCAATATCGACGCCGGCGCCGCTATAGGTCAGGGGTCCGTGAATTTGGGTCAATCCATGAGTCCAGCACATTGATAGGCGATTCCGCGCCGGGTAGGGTCCTGCGTAAAGCACAACGAGGTAGCGTGATGAAAGCCAAGATTTCGGCCGCCTTTGCCGTCTTGGCGGGGTTGTGCGCGTTGCTGCCGTGGCCGGCAAGCGCCCAGGGCGCTGTTTCGGGGCGCAACAACGTGTTCGTCGTCGCCGGGATTCATGTAGATGAAGCCGCCGCCAACGCCGCCGCCGCCCAGCAAGCTGGCTTTGCCGCCGCCCAGCGGGCCGGTTTCGAGCGGCTGGTGCGCCGGCTGACCGCGCCGCAGGACTTGGCTTCGCGCGGTGTGCCGGTTCTGGATCTGCCGGCTCTTGACCACCTCGTACTCAGTGTCGACGTCGAGGAAGAGCGCCGCTCCGGCACCCGCTACATCGGCCGCCTCAGTGTGCGCTTCGACCCTACCGGGGTGCGGAACTTGCTGCGCGGGCAGGGACTGACATTGCTGGAGACGCGCACCGCGCCGCTGCTGGTGGCGCCGCTGGCGGGCGCCGATACGCTCCCGGAGACGGTCGCGCTCTGGCGCCAGGTTTGGGCGCAAGGCGGCTTTCAAGACGAACTTGCCCCGCTTACGATTGCGCCGGAGGCTCTCCAGGGCGCGCCCGCGTGGAACCTTGCCGCGCCGTTTGCGCAAGCCGCCGCCGCCGCGTCGGCGCTTTACGCAACCTTGAATGTGCAGGGCGCGACGGCGAGCGCGAGCTTAGTTGAAGTCGCCGCCGACGGGCGCCGCGAGCGCGGCGAGGTCAGCGCGCGCATCAATGGAACCGAAACGGCTTCACTGCGCGCCGCGCTGGCCTCGCTCGCCGAGCAAGCCAGCAGCCAAATCCAAAACGATTGGAAAGCGCGCGCCGCCACAGGCAGGGGGCAGCGCGCACGGGTGTCGGCCTCGGCTCTTTATGGCGATCAACGCCAGTGGGAGCGCATCAAGCAAGGGCTCGAAGGCGCCGCGCAGACGCTGATCTCGGAAATCCGCATCGAGGCGGTTGGGCGCGAGGGCGCGCTGGTGTCGTTTTCGTTCGTCGGCGAGCGCGCGCAATTGGCCGCCGAATTGGAGCGGCGCGGGGTGCGGCTTGAAGACAGCGCCAACGGGCCAGTCCTGCGCGTCACCGGGAGGTAAATGACCCAAATCCGGCTCTTCGAATTCCGCATGGGCGAGCGTTCGCCGGACAAGCTGGTGGTGGCCAAGGCCAATCGCGACGCGGCGCATTTGCTGACTGAATGGCGCGCCTGGCCCGGGGGAGCGCTGGCGCTGGCGGGGCCGAAGGGAGCGGGCAAAACCCATCTGGCGCTCGCCTGGGCGCTCGAAGTGGGCGCTCGGCAGGTCGCGGCCCAAGCCAGCCCAGATGACGCCGCGGCCATTTTTCGGGAATCCGGGGGACGGCTGTTCATCGACGACGCCGATTGCGAGCGTAACGAGGCCATGTTTTGGCGGGTGCTCGATCTTGCGCGATCGGAAGCGGGGGCCGTGCTGCTCGTGGGCGGGGCGCCCCCGGCTCAGTGGAGGGTCGCCTTGCCCGATCTGCGATCGAGGCTGGCTGCGCTGCCGCTCGCCCGGTTGGGTGAGCCCGACGAGGCCCTGATGGAAGTGGTTTTGCACCGGGTTTGTCGCGAACAATTCATTCAATTGAGCGATGATGCAGCCAGATACCTGGCGCGCAGACTGCCGCGGACCTTCGCGGCGGTTTACCAAATGGCGAGGGCGCTCGACGCGGAATTGGTCCGCGGCGCCAAACCGGTGGCGCTAGCGGCGGCGAAGCGGGCGTTGGAAAAGATGGCCCCCGATTGGAGCCAAGAAAACTAGGCCAAGAATAACTAGGGTTGGTTGGAGAGACGGTTAAGAAATGTCGAAGACGCGCACCAAGGAGCGTCTGACGGCGCGGAAGCCGCCGTCGCGGAATGACCCGCAACGGTTCATCAACCGTGAGCTGAGTTGGCTCGCGTTTAACACCCGCGTGCTGGAAGAAAGCGAAAATCCCAGCCATCCATTGCTCGAGCGGCTGCGTTTTCTATCAATTTCGGCCAATAACCTCGACGAATTCTACATGGTGCGGGTGGCCGGCCTGCACGAACAGGTGAAGGCGGGCGTCGCCATCTTCAGCCAGGATGGGCTTACGCCAACAGAGCAGCTGACCCGTGTGCATGCGGCGGCGGGCGATCTGATGGCGCGCCAGCAGGCGCGCTGGGGCATTTTGCGTGCTGAACTGCGCGCCGCCGGCATCGCCGTGCTCGGCCCCGAGGAATTGAGTAGCGCCGAACACGCTTGGTTGAAACCCGTGTTCATGGCGGAGGTATTTCCGCTGCTGACGCCGCTCGCGGTGGACCCCGCACACCCGTTTCCGTTTATTCCCAATCTGGGCTTTGCCATCGCCTTGAAACTCCGCCGCAGAGGCGATGGACGTGCGCTCAACGCGCTGATTCCGATTCCGAGCCAGGTGGCGCGCTTTATCGACGTGACCGGCGCGCGGGCGTGCAGGCCCCTGGCCCCCGACGCGCGGCACGAACGCCGCTACCTCACGCTCGAGAACACCATCATGCTGTTTCTCGACGAATTATTTCCTGATTATCACGTCGATGCGCGGGGAGCATTCCGCGTGGTGCGAGACAGCGACATCGAAATCCAGGAAGAGGCCGAGGACCTGGTGCGCGAATTCGAGGCGCGGCTGAAAGAGCGCCGCCTCGGCGATATCGTACGCCTCAAGATCGAAGCCTCCATGCCGGAAGACCTGCGAATCTTCATCACCCGCGAAATCGAGGCCGAGCCGCGCGATGTCGTCGTCGTCGATGGGATGCTTGGTCTCTCCGCCTTATCGACCCTGGTCAATGAAGCGCGGCCCGACCTTAAATTCCCGCGCTACGAGCCGCGTTTCCCCGAGCGGATCAAGGATTTCGGCGGCGATAATTTCGCCGCGATCCGCGCCAAGGACATCCTGGTGCACCACCCCTACGAATCGTTTGACTCGGTGGTGCAGTTTCTGCGTCAGGCCGCCGCCGATCCACAAGTCGTCGCCATCAAGCAGACGCTGTACCGCACCTCGATGGATTCACCGATCGTCGCCGCTTTGGTGGCGGCCGCGGAGGCCGGCAAGAACGTCACCGCGCTGATCGAGTTGAAGGCGCGCTTCGATGAAGAGGCGAATTTGCGTCAGGCGCAGATGTTGGAGCGCGCCGGCGCGTCGGTGGTTTACGGATTCATCGACTTCAAAACCCATGCCAAGGTCTCCTTGGTGGTGCGCCGCGAGGCCGATGGCCTGCGCACTTATGCGCATTTCGGCACCGGCAATTATCATCCCATCACGGCGCGGATCTACACCGATCTTTCATTGTTCACCTGCGACCCCGCCTTGGGACGCGACGCGGGGCGGTTGTTCAACTACGTCACCGGCTATGCGCGGCCCTCCGAACTCGAGAAAATCGCGATTTCGCCGATCACCGTGAAATCGACGCTGCTAGATCTGATCGAGCAGGAAATCACCCATGTCCGCGCCGGGCGCGAGGGCGCGATTTGGGCTAAGCTCAACGCGATCGTGCATCCGGAAATCATCGACGCGCTCTATCGCGCCTCCGGCGAAGGCGTCAAAATTGAATTAGTGGTGCGCGGCATTTGCTGTCTGCGTCCGGGCGTGCCGGGGCTTTCCGAGAACATCCGGGTAAAATCCATCGTCGGGCGCTTCCTGGAGCATTCGCGCATCGTCTGTTTCGGGGCCGGCGCGAAGCTGCCGAACCCGGGCGCCAAAGTGTTCATTTCCTCGGCCGATTGGATGCCGCGCAATTTGGAACGGCGGGTTGAGGTCATGTGTCCTGTTGAAAATCCCACCGTTCACCAGCAAGTACTCGACCAAATCATGGTCGCCAACCTCAATGACGAGGCGCACAGCTGGTACATGGACCAGGACGGGGTGTTCAAAAGAGTCGATGTCGCCAAATTGCCCGACGAGCCGTTCTCCGCGCATCTCTACTTCATGCGCAACCCGAGCCTTTCGGGCCGCGGGCGCGCGCTCAAGGGCGATGCCCCGGTCGCCTTCGACCATATCGGCGCACGCACGTCTTGAGTTAAGCGGCAACAGAATGAACTTCACCCCCTCCCCCTCCGGATCGCTGCGCGATCCGGACTCAAGGCATGCGGGATTGCTCTGCAATCCCGTGGGGGAGGGCGCAGGGGGTGGGGCGATATGCGACCTATCCAAGTTGGGCGGCGCACCTGCTGACGCGCCGCGGCGCGATTTCACGGTGAGTGTCGCCATGCGGACCGGGGGCCCCGCGTTCCAACATTTCAGCCATGGTGTTTCACCCCGCCCCCAACCCCCTCCCCTCGCGGGGAGGGGGCTGCGATGAGAACCCCAGCGTGACTGCGAAGCTCAAGCACCTCCGCGATGGCCAGGAAGCCGCTGTCATCGATGTAGGCTCGAATTCGGTGCGATTGGTGGTCTACCGTATCGATGGCCGGGCGATGACGCCCATCTTCAACGAAAAGGTAATGGCCGGCCTCGGGCGCGACTTGGTCCGATCAGGCGCGCTTTCGCGGGGCGGCGGCGATGTCGCGCTGCGTGCGCTCAAGCGTTTCGCAACGCTGATCGAGGCGCGCCAAATCGAGGACGTCTTCGCCGTCGCGACAGCGGCCGTGCGCGAGGCCAACGACGGCTTGGCATTCGCACAGCGCGTCAAGCGGGAAACCGGTCTCGCGCTGCGCATTCTCTCCGGCACGGATGAAGCGCGGCTTTCCGCTCTGGGCGTCAGCGCCGGCGCGCCGGACGCCGCGGGCATCGTGGGCGATCTGGGCGGCGCCAGTCTTGAGCTCATTGAGATTGGCCCAAACGGGTTGGGCCGCGGCGAAACCTTCGCGCTGGGCCCGCTCGCGCTCGCCGCTGGCGCGGCCTTCGAATACGAACGCGTGAACGCGCAGATAAGTGAAAGCCTATCGGCGACCCGCTTACTCGCATTGCGCGGCGGCGATTTTTATGCGGTTGGCGGCGCTTGGCGCGCGCTTGGGCGCATCGACATCGGCCAGCGCAATCATCCGCTGGGTGTTCTGCACCATTACGAAATGTCGCGCGCCGAAGTGTTGAAACTTGTGGATGTCGTACGCAAGCAAAGCAGACGGTCGTTAGAGCGGCTGGAGGATTCCGCCGCCAAACGCGCCGATATGCTCCCCTATGCGGCCGTAGTGCTGGAGCGCGTGATGCTCGCGGGCGGGTTCGAGCGCGTCATTATTTCAGCGCTCGGCTTGCGTGAGGGCGTGTTGATCGAACGCATGAGCCCCGCGGCGCTTGGTTTGCACCCGCTTATCGCCGCCACCGAAGCGCTGGCCGGACGATGGGCGAGCGTGCGTGTGTTTGGCCGCGCGCTGGAGCGATGGATTGGCCCGATGTTCGGGGGTCAAACCCCAGTTTTTGCGCCCATGCGCGAAGCCTTGCTGCGCGGCGCCGCGGCGCGGCTGGCCGACATAGGCGGCCCGCTCCATCCCGACCAACGCGCAGAAATCATGTTCGACCTTGTGCTGCGCGCGCCGCTCGCGGCCATCAGCCATTCCGAGCGCGCTTTTCTCGCCGCCGCCATCCATCACCGCTACACCAAGGCGCCGCCGCGCCAGGGCGCGGCTTATCTGCGCTTGTTGAGCGAGCAACAGCAGGCCGCGGCCGCCGCCTTGGGCGCTGCGCTGCGCCTGGGCGCGGACCTTTCGGGGCGCAGCGAGACTCTGCTGGCTGCCTTCGACGTCGCCGTGACGGACGGCGCTCTGACGTTGCGGGTGAAGAAGAACATGGCGCATTTGGTGACGGAAACGGCGCAAAGGCGGCTCGATTATGCCGCCGCGACTTTGGGGTTGCTGGCCCAAACGCGCATTGTTTAGGGGTTTGTCGCGCCGGCGGGCCTTGAGGCTGGGCCGGCGCCTAGGCTAAGAGGCGAACGCCATGACAGACGCCCCGCCCGACCGCCTCGCCGTCAACCCCAAGAGCCCGTATTACGACGAAGCCGTATTGGCGCGCGGCATCGGCGTGCGTTTTCGCGGCGTGGAAAAAACCAATTGCGAGGAATATTGCGTCAGCGAGGGTTGGGTGCGCTTGGCCGTCGGCAAAACTCTCGACCGCAAGGGCGAACAACTGACCATCAAATATACCGGCGAAGTGGTTCCGTACTTTCAAGCTCTGCCGAAGGCAGAATAAAGGCAGCGCATATTTGATTTGGAACGCAATTGCTAAGGCGCCGCGCTCCCCCGCCGGTTGCTTCGCAACCGGCTCTGTTGCGAAAAGCACCAAGATCGCGTTGCGATCTTGGTGGAGAGGAGCTGTCAGAGAAGCTGATTGAGGGGGCAGCGCCAATGTCAGCAGGCGCCTGCGCTTCGCCCTCCGTCACGCGCTGCCGCGCGCGCCACCTCCCCCTCCACCAAGAAAAGATTGCGTTGCGATCTTGGCGCTTGTGCAAAAGAGCCGGTCGCGGAGCAGCCTGGCGGGGGAGGACGACGAGTGTCGCAGTTTGGCTCATCCAAGCTCCTCGATCGCCACTTTGCCGCCTTCAAGTTTCAGCGCGATCTTGCTGTGTTTCAGCGCTAGCGCGCGTTCGCCAAACACTTGCCGCCGCCAGCCCTTGAGCGCTTCCACGTCGGCGTTGTCGTCGGCGGCGATGGCTTCGATGTCGGCGGACGAAGCGATGAGGCGCGGGGCCACTTGGCCGCGTTCGGCTTCATAGCGCAGCAACACTTTCAGCAATTCCACGGTTGGCCCAATGCTAGCTGGCGAAGGCGGCGGGCGGTCATGCTTGTAAACCGGGCGATTGGCGTCAGCGAATGCGCGGTCGAGCGCTTGGATGAGGTCCTGGGCGCCGCGTGAATTGCCAAACCCGCGCGGCACCGCGCGCATGCGCTCGAAATCGGCGGCGGCTTTGGGGCGGTGCTCGGCGATTTCGTAGAGCGCTTCGTCCTTCACCACACGCCCGCGCGGCACGTCGCGCTGCTGTGCTGTGCGCTCGCGCCAAGCCGCCGCCACCTGCAGGCCAAGCACATAATCCGGCGTGGTCTTGCGCAATTTCAGCCGTTGCCAGGATTTCTCCGGCGTCATGTCGTAAATCTCGGGGTTGGAGAGATTGGCGTGTTCGTCGTCGAGCCAATCCAGGCGATTTTCGCTTTCGAGTTTCTCGCGCAGCCGTGGGTAGAGGTCGCGCAAATGGGTGACATCGGCGAGTGCATAAGTGAGTTGCGCCTCCGACAAGGGCCTGCGGCTCCAATCGGTGAAGCGCGAGGATTTGTCGAGCCGGCGCTTCAGCACGGTTTGCACCAGCGCATCGTAAGCGACGCTGTCGCCGTAGCCGCAGGCCATGGCCGCGATTTGTGAATCGAACAAAGGTGTCGGCAACGCGCCGCTGAGCTTTAGGAAAATTTCGAGGTCCTGGCGCGCCGCATGGAACACCTTCAAGACATTCTTGTCCGTCATCAAATCAAGGAACGGCTGCAGGCTGAGCCCTACGGCTTGCGGATCGATGACCGCCTCTACACCTTCGGCCGCCGCCTGGATCAGACACAGTTTCGGCCAATAAGTGGTCTCGCGCATGAATTCGGTGTCGACCGCCACGAAATCCCGCGCGGCCAGTTCGCTGCGCAGGACTTCAAGCTCGGCGGTTTTGGTGATGAGGCGCATGGGATTGGTTGGGACGGCGCGAAGCTGGGGTCAAGGGGTGGAGGCGGTCCATTTCAAGCGCCATCTTCTCGGGGGCCGGTAAGCACGATCCGCAGCCTCTCGGGCGCGATCGGCTTGGCCAGCGCCAACGCTTCGCTTTCGGGAGCGTCAAGCCAGACGTCAATTTCATCGCCTGTGAGCAACACCGGCATGGCCTTGGCGTGGATGGGACGCACGAGGTCGTTTGGCCCGGTAGTGAGGAAGGCGAACAAGAAGTGCTCGGCCTCCTGCTTGCCGCGCACGCCCGTCCACGGCCGCCACAGGCCGGCAAAGGCAAACAGCGGGCGCCGCTCGCCGAGCGCGAACCAGTGCGCCACTTTGGGCGAGGCATCGGTGTATTCACAAAAGCTCGTCGCCGGCACGATGCAGCGCTGGCCCGGCGCCATCCAAGCGCGCCAGAATGAGGATTTGAGGTTGCGGATGTTAGTGACCGGGCGCTTGCCGGAGGCTGGCGGGGGAAACCCCCAGCGCATGTTCAGCACTTCGCGCGCTCCGTCCGCGCCGGTGCGCGCGACTGGCGCCAGCTGGTCCGGAAAGATCGCCGGCAGCGGCGGCTGGTTGCCGGTGCGGTCGGTCATGGCGCGAGTGAACGCCAGCACCGCCTCGCGCGATTTGGTCATGGAATAGAGGTTGCACATGCTTGGCTTTTGCCGGTTCCGCCCGCGCCTTGACAAGGGCGCCGCCCCCGTGCGCTTACCCCCGCTTCCCGAGCGCTTCGGAGTCCCTCATGCACACTTATCGCACCCATACTTGCGGCGCTTTGCGCCCCGCCGACGCGGGCGAGAGCGTGCGTCTGTCCGGCTGGGTGCACAGAAAGCGCGACCATGGCGGGCTGCTGTTCATTGATCTGCGCGACAATTATGGGCTGACGCAGATTGTCATTGCGCCGTCGAGCCCGGCGTTTGCAGCCGCTGAAAAATTGCGTGCCGAGAGCGTGGTGCGGATCGACGGAAACGTCGTGGCGCGCACGGCCGAAACCGTGAACGCAAACCTGCCCACTGGCGGCGTCGAAGTGCAGGCGAGCGCGCTGGAGGTGCTGGGCGCGGCGGAGGAATTGCCGTTGCCGGTGTTTGGCGAGCCGGACTATCCCGAGGACATTCGCCTCAAATATCGCTTCCTGGATTTGCGGCGCGAGAAGCTGCACAAATCGATCCTGCTGCGCAGCCAGGTCATCGCCAGCTTGCGCCGACGCATGATCGAGCAGGGATTTACCGAATTCCAAACGCCGATCCTGACCGCCTCTAGCCCTGAAGGCGCGCGCGACTTTCTGGTGCCCTCGCGGCTGCACCCGGGAAAATTCTACGCGCTGCCGCAAGCGCCGCAGCAATTTAAGCAGCTGTTGATGGTGGCCGGGTTCGACAAATATTTTCAAATCGCGCCCTGCTTTCGCGACGAAGACGCGCGCGCCGATCGCAGCCCCGGCGAATTCTATCAGCTCGATTTCGAGATGAGCTTCGTGACGCAGGAAGACGTGTTTGGCGCCATCGAGCCGGTGCTGGCGGGCGTGTTCGAGGAACTGGGCGCGGGCAAGCGGGTCACCAAGGCGGGAAGCTTCCCGCGCATTCCGTATGCTGAATCCATCGCTAAATACGGCTCTGACAAGCCGGACCTGCGCAATCCGCTGCTGCTCGCCAATGTCAGCGCGCACTTCCGCGGCGGCGGCTTTGGCCTGTTCGCGCGCATCCTGGAAAAACCGGGTGCGGCGGTGTGGGCAATCCCCGCGCCGAACGGCGGTTCGCGCGCATTTTGCGACAAGCTGAATGCCTGGGCGCAAAGCGAAGGCCAGCCGGGCTTGGGGTATATCTTCTGGCGTGAAGGCGAAGAAGGCGCGGCCGGGCCGATCGCCAAAAATATTGGCGCGGAAAAAGCGAGCGCGCTGCGCGATCAATTAGGCTTGAAGGCCGGCGATGCCGCCTTTTTCGTCGCCGGCGATCCTGGCGTGTTCTACAAATTCGCAGGTCTCGCGCGCAACAAGGTCGCCGACGAATTGAATCTTTCCGACAAGCACCAGTTCGCGTTCTGCTGGATCGTCGATTTTCCGATGTACGAGTGGAGCGAGGAAGAAAAGAAGATCGATTTCTCGCACAATCCGTTCTCAATGCCGAATATCGACCACGCGGAATTCTTGAAACTCGATCCCGCCAACCGCGCCAGAATCGAGAACATCACCGCCTTCCAGTACGACATCGTCTGCAACGGCGTGGAGCTTTCTTCAGGCGCGATCCGCAACCACAAGCCCGAAATCATGATCAAGGCGTTCGAGATCGCGGGCTACGGCCGCGACACGGTGGAGGAAAAATTCGGCGGCATGCTGAATGCATTTCGTTATGGAGCGCCCCCGCACGGCGGTTCGGCGCCGGGGATCGACCGCATCGTCATGCTGCTCGCCGGGGTGGACAACATCCGCGAAGTGATCGTGTTCCCGTTCAACCAGCAAGCGCAAGATCTGATGATGAACGCGCCCGGCGAAGTGACGCCAAATCAGCTGAAGGAGCTGCATATCAGGGTAGTGGAATAGGGAACCTCCGTCACCTCTCCTTCTGCGAGGGAGAGGTCGCCCGAACTTGTCCGGGCGGGTGAGGGAGGCGCGCGCCGGCCCCTCAGCCGGCCTTCGGCCACCTTCTCCCCGCAAGGGGAGAAGGGACACTACGCCCCGCTCGCCTCGCCCTTAGCCCCGCACGCCGCGCACACGCCGGTCTCCGCGACAGTAAAGTGCCCACAGGCGGTGCACGGTTCGGCGCGGTAGCGTGCGCTTGAGACGTCACGGCGGTCGCGGATATTCGCCACCGGTTTGGGGCGCAACGTCACCAGATTGTCGCTCGAAGCCGCCCGCGCGAAGCCGCGTGAGATCAAGCGCGCGGCGCTTTCCGCGTCCTGGGCTCGTTTCGACAAGCCATCGCCGCGTGCGTCGAACGGATCGACTTGCGCGAGATCGCCACGGCCGAGGTAACTCACGGCAAGCTCGCGGAAAATGTAATCCAGAATCGACGTGGCGTGGCGAATGGCGGCGTTGCCTTTCACTTCGCCTGCCGGCTCAAAGCGCGTGAACAGGAACGCGTCGCAATACTCCTCCAGCGGCACGCCGTATTGTAGGCCGATAGAGATGGAAATCGCGAAATTGTTCATCAGCGAGCGGAACGCGGCGCCTTCCTTGTGCAGATCGATGAAGATTTCGCCTAATTGTCCGTCGTCATACTCGCCGGTGTGCAAATACACTTTGTGCCCGCCGACCACGGATTTCTGGATGTAGCCCTTGCGCCGTTCGGGCAGGCGGCGGCGCAGCGCGTCGGACGGCGCGTCGAGCGCCGGCGCGCTGGCGGCCGGTGGCTTGGCCTGCTCGGCGTCTTCCTCAAGCGCGGGGAGCGTAAGTGTGATCGGCGTCGCCTCGGCGCGCAGATGGATCAGCCCAACGCCCGCTTCGCGCGCGGCGGCGAGCAGCTCCCCGCGGCGCGCGGAATTGGCCTGGCCAAGTGAGATGTCGAGAGCGACCCGCGTGTACGGCGCGACCGCCGCCGCCAGGGCGATGCATGCGTCAGGATTGATGTCACGCTCGCCATCGAAAACGGCGCGATCGGCGTCCTTCAAATTTCTCGCTGCTTTCAAATCGTCCGCGCCCATGCAGAACGCCTGGGCTTGGGCGATCTCATCTTCACTGAAGCCGAGCGTCATCAGCAAATCGCCACGTTTGCCGGCGGCGACGTCGGGCGGGAGCTTCAGCAGCTGCTCGCATAGCGCCGGTCCGATGACCAGCGGATGGACGGCCGCACGCAGATTGAGCGCGTCGGCGGCTGCTTCCTCGATCGCCTCGAGCGCCGGTTCGGTGAGGCCGCACGCGGCGAGTCGCGCAAGATTTACCCCGGGCGCGTCCATGAGCGTGCGCCGTCCCTCCACATGCAAGGCAAACCCGGCGATGTCGTCGTCGCCATAGCCGAGTGCGGTGAGGCCCGCGCATGCATCCGCGTTGAGTAAGCGCCCGAAGCCGCCATCCGCGCGCAGGCCAAAACATGCGACGCCTGGCGCTGGCGAGAGGCCGTTAGTGTTGAGGCCCAAGCGGCGCGCACTTGCACCGTCATTGGCGAAGGCGATGGTGAGCGACACCCGCAAACCGGCGTTCTTGGCCCCCGGCAGCGAGCGATAGACGCTATTGGCGCGCGCCGCGATCGCCCCGGTGAGAGCGGCGGCGGCCTCTCGCGCGCGCGTCACCTCGCTTTCCACCTCGCGCTTGCGGTTTTTCCACTCTGGACAAGCGCCTTTCCGCGCCGCGAGCGCGGCGCTTTCGGAGATGGCCGCGGCATGGGCAAGCGCGGCGACGCTTGCCGCCAAAGCGCGGCCTGCATCGCTGTCATAGGCAAGACCCGAGCGCATGAGCAGGGCGGCGAGCCCTTCGAGGCGAATGAGGATGGGCCGGCGCGGCGAGGCGCCGTCTGCGCCGTGGGCCGCGTCGAGCGCCCGCACCAACGTGCGCATTGCGGCCTCAAAGCCGTCGAAATCAAAGCCGCTGTTGGCGTGGAAGCGCGTCAGCGCAATGCTGGCGCCGATGAAATCGCACTCGTCATCGCAAGCCACCGCGCCAGTGGGGTCGAGCGCGCGCGCGGAAAACGCGGTGAGCGCATGCGCGCCGGCCTCGGGCGCGGCGATGACGACCCGGCCGCGGGCCGGATCGGCGCCGGAATCGAGTGCAGCGGAATACGCGCCGCGCGCCACGGCGCCGGTGAGTGCGGCGACAATGTCGGCGTCCGGCGCACCGGCAAGACGCGCGGCGGCGGCTTTGCGGCGCACCCCGCCACGCTCGATATCGAGCCCGCTGCGCACGGCCTCAATCGCAAGTTCAGCCAAAGCGGCATCGAGCGCGCGCGCGCCGGCGGCAAGCGCGGCGCCAGCTCGCGTGCGGGCCGCCTCCTCGGCGAGCAGCGCGGCGGAATTTTCTGCATCGGGGCGCACCAGGATCGCGGCGCCGTCGCGGCCGGCGGCATCGGCCAAGCGCGCGCCGGCGTCGAGCGCGTCGAGCGCGGCCGGGCTGGGCGCGCCGGCGATGCCAAGCTTGGCGCCGGCGGCAAGGAGAAGTTGCGCGCGCGCGACGGCGCTGAGTTCATCGCGGCGTTCCCGCGGCCAAGTGATGAGCGCCGCCGATACGGCGGGCTCGGCGCCCCCCGACAGCACGGCGCGCATGAGGGGAGGATCGAGTGCGGTCTTGCCCTCGTGCATCAATTTGACAAGCGGGCCGGTCAGATCGGAATCCTCGCCCCACTGGCCGAGCCGCGTCGCCACCTGGGTCAAGGCTTGCGTGACGCTCGCCCCAGCATCGGTTTCGACCGCCAGGCCAGCCTCAAGCGCGGCCTGCTCCATGGCCTCGGTCCAAGCCTCCGGCGCCTCGGCGTTTGCCGGGGGGGAAACTTGGTCGGGTTCCAGGACCATGGCGTGCACCTCCGTCAGAACACACTAACTAGCCCTAATTGGCGTCGGAAATCAATATCTGGTATGGAACGACCATGATTTATCCCAAGATATTGTTTCGCGGCTGCACTGGACTGACTAAAAAGCAATCGCCATAGTGCGCGGCGGCTCGTCGCGAGGAGACACAAAAACACCCATGCTCAAGAGCATGTTCACTTGGTGGAACGGGGCCACTTTGGGCGCTCTGTTCGACATTGGCCGCCGCGGCGTCTTCGTGGGCGCCGACGAGCAGGGCAATCGCTATTTTGAGGAGCGCCGCGCCAGCCTGGAGGGGCGCAAGCGGCGCTATGTGATTTATCGTGGCCTTGCGGAGGCTTCGCGGGTGTCCCCTGACTGGCACGGATGGATGCATTATACGTTTCAGGAGCCGCCAACATTGGCGCCGCTGAAGCGGCAGGCATGGGAGCTTCCGCACGTGCCCAATCTCACCGGCACCGTGCGCGCGTATCGGCCGAAAGGCTCGCTCGCGCGCGGCGGGGTGCGGGCGGCCGCGACCGCCGATTACCAGGCTTGGGTTCCAGGAGACAAGCATTGAGCCTTAATTTCGAGCGCTGGGGCGAGACACTCTTGGGCGCCGCAATCGCTGTAATTGCCGTTGGCTTCTTCGCCTTCGCCGCGGCGCAAGCCGGCCAATCGGCGCACAGTGGCGGCTATGAATTGATAGCGCGCTTTCAGCGCGTGGATGGCGTCGATGTCGGCTCGGATGTGCGCGTTTCCGGGGTTAAAGTGGGAATTGTGCGTGCCGTCGTGCTTGAGGCGGAGACATATCTGGCGCGGCTCACGCTTTCGATCGACCATGGCGTCCAAGTGCTTGACGATTCCACTGCGCGCATCGCCAGCGACGGTTTGCTGGGCGGGGCTTATGTCGCCATCGAGCCGGCGGGGATGGATGTGTTGGCGGCGGGCGGTGAAATCCCCAACACGCAGGGCGCGGTGGATTTGCTGACATTGTTCGCCGGTTTCGCGCAATCTCAGGGGCAAGCTCAGAACCAGGGACCCGCTCCATGATCCGCATATTGCTTGCGATGTTTGTGTTTTTGGCGGTCGCCAGCGGTCCGGCTTACGCGCAGCGCGCGGTGATCCGCGGGCTCGACAAGGTCACCGGCCATGCTGAGGATTACACCTTGTCGCTGGGGCGAACCTCGCGCATCGGCTCGCTCGAAGTGGTGGCGCGGGCCTGCTCCAAGAGCGCGCCGGAGGAAACCCCGGAGGTGCGCATCTATGTCGAGGTGTTCGACCATCCCCCCGCGCGCGAGGGGGAGGAGGCCGAGCGGCGGGAGATTTTTCACGGCTGGCTGTTTGCTTCCAGCCCAGGCCTCAGCGCCGTCGATCATCCCACCTACGACATCTGGGCGATCGATTGCCGGAGTTAAATTTCGTTCCGGCCGCACACCCATCGCGCGAGCGCGTTTGCCATCCTAGACTCAGTTTAGAGAATGGCTGAAGCGGGCGGTCGAGATCGCCCGGAGGGAGGAAATGTCATGCGTGTGATGGGCCATAACGCGCTCGCGATTGCGGTTGCGGCGATCGTGTTTTACGCGATTGAATTTGTGATTTTCGGCGTGTTGATCCCTGGCGACCAATACATGGTGCTGACTGGTTTGAACGCGGATCAGGGCGATGTGGCCCGGATGCCCTATGGCGTGATTATGCCGATCCTGACGGCAATCGGCCTGTCGCTGGTCATCAAATGGCGCAACGCGGCGGGCTGGATGGGCGGGGTCGCCACTGCGCTGCTGATCGCGGTGCTGTTCGCGTTCTCGACCAGCCTTTATTCTTACGTGTACGGCGGCCACACACTGGAGTATCTGCCGATCAATCTGGCGCATTTCCTGGTCTGCTACGCCGCCGCCGGCGCCATTATCGGCGCGTGGAAATAAGCCGCCCCACCCCTCCCCGGATTCGCCGCAGGCGAAGTCCGAGGATAAGTGGAATCTGAACCAAATGCACGCTAGAAGCCCCCATGCGCATCCTCTGCACCAATGACGATGGCATCCACGCCACGGGCTTAGCGGTGCTGGAAAAAATCGCGCGCGCGTTCAGCGACGATGTCTGGGTGATCGCGCCTGAAACCGAGCAATCGGGGGCCTCGCGCGCGCTCACGCTGGCCGCGCCCATCCGCGTGCGTAAAGCCGGGCCCAAGCGCTTTGCGGTATCTGGTACGCCGACAGATTGCGTGTTGTTGGGCGTCGAACACCTGATCGAGGCCGGCGCCCCCGATCTAGTGCTCTCGGGGGTCAATCGTGGGCAAAACCTCGCCGAGGACGTGACCTTTTCCGGCACCATCGCCGGGGCCATGCAAGGCATGCAGCTGGGCATTCCCGCCATCGCGCTTAGCCAAGCGCGCGGCTTTCGCGGCGAGGAAGCCGCGATCCCGTGGGAGACCGCGGAAACTTTCGGCGCCGGCATTGTCGGGCAATTGCTCAAGCACGGCTGGCCGAAAGACGTGCTGATCAACGTGAATTTCCCGGATCTGCCTCCTGACCAAGTGAAAGAAGTCGAGACCACCTTTCAGGGCCGCCGCGATCAGCACATCGTCTATGCCGACAAGCGCACCGATCCGCGCGGCGGCGCGTATTATTGGCTCGGCTTTCGCGGCAAGCTTTCCGACCCGCCCGCGGGCTCGGACCTGCGCGCCATCTACGAAGGCCGCATTTCGGTGACGCCGCTGCACATCGATCTCACCCACGCCGAGACCATCCACGCGCTGAAAGGCGTGCTCGGCGGCGCCCCGCCGAGGGACTGATGGGCGACCGGCTCATGCGTTTCGTGCTGGAAATGCGCCAAGCCGGGGTCACCGATGCGCGCGTGCTGTCGGCGCTCGAACGCACGCCGCGCCCACATTACGCGCCCGCGCATCTTGAGGGCCTAGCGATGGACGATATCGGGCTGCCGCTCGCGCACGCGCAAACCATGACCAAACCCTCGCTCGTAGGGCGCATGCTGACGGCGCTTGAACCGCGGGCCGACGACGCCGTGCTTGAAATTGGCACGGGCACTGGCTTCCAGGCCGCTGCCATCGCGGCATTGGCGCATAAAGTGGTGACGTTGGAACGCTGGCGCGATCTGGCCGCCGATGCGCGCGGGCGTTTCGGGCGGGCGCGATTGATGGGCGTGTTGGCGCACGTGGCCGACGGGTTCGGCGGTTGGGCCGACGAAGCGCCCTATGATTGCATCATCGTCAACGCGGCGATCGACGAGTTTCCGCTGCCGCTGCTCGATCAACTGAAACCCGGCGGCGTGATCCTCGCGCCGTTGCTCCACCGCGAGGGCCAGCTTCTGATCCGCTATCGCAACGGCGTGCGCGAGGATTTGGGGCCGGTCCGATTCCAGCCGCTCGAACGCGGTGTCGAGGGAGAACCGGCTCGCGAATAGGGGTGGTTTGCTAACGATTCTCGCACACACCATTGCCATGCGCCGCGCAATGCCCTTGTTTTTTGTTTTCATCGCCGGCTGCGCTTCCACGAGCGCCGCGCCGATTTCGTATGGCTCCGGCCCTGATCGACCGCCGGCTTCCAGCCGGCAGGGAGAAAGCCGCCAAGGCGCCAGCGCTGGCGCCCCCGCTTGGGCCGATGGCGAGGGCACGCCGCTCTCGGCTTACGCGCTGCGCCCGCAAGATGCGCAGCCCCGCGATCTGGCGCGTTTACCGCGCTCGCACCGGGTCGGTGAAAACGAGTCTCTCTACGACGTCGCCGCGCGCTACCAAATTCCACTGCTCGCCTTGATCGAGCAAAACCAATTGGAACCGCCCTACGCCTTGGCGCCTGGCCGCGTTTTGCAATTGCCGCCGCCGCGCTTTCACACTGTAGCTCGCGGGGAGAGCTTCGAGGAGGTCGCGCGGCGCTACAATGTCGATCGGCGTTCGCTGGCGCTTTTGAACCGGGTGCAGCCGCCTCATCGGGTTAGCGCTGGCGACCGCGTCTTGTTGCCGGCGTTGGCCCGTGAAATAGGATCGTCGGCTTCCAGCCGGCGCGAAGAAAGCCGGCTGGAGGTCGGCGGTCCGACGCAAGTAGCGCGCTTCACTTGGCCGCTGCGTGGAGAGGTCCTTGCGCGCTTCGGCGCCCAGCAGGGCGGCGCGCGGCTCGATGGCATTGAGATCGCCGGACGGGAAGGCGCCGAGATCGCGGCGGCGGGCGAGGGCGATGTGGTCTATGCCGGCGCCGACCTGGCCGCCTACGGCACTTTGGTACTGGTGCGCCATCCCGGCAATTACGTCACCGCTTACGGTTATGCGCGCCGCGCCTTGGTGGGTGAAGGCCAACATGTCCGCGCGGGCCAGCCGATCGCCGAACTGGGGTCTCATGCCGGAGGCCGAGCGCGGCTTTTGTTCCAAGTGCGCCAGGGCGCACAAGCCGTCGATCCCGCGCCGCTGTTGGGTCAATGAATGTCCCTTCTCGCCGTTCCCGGGGAGAAGGTGTCAGCGAAGCTGACGGATGAGGGGCTGTGCCAAGATACGAGAGCGAGCGCTTCCGCCCCTCCCCCTCCCGGATTAATCCGGGGCGACCTCTCCCCCGGAAGGGGGAGAGGTGACTCTCGCGTGCGCCGTCAACGGATTGAATTGGCGGGGGCCGGCTCTATAGTCCGCGCCTTCGCGGGGACCCAAGCGGCCCCCTTCGGTCCCGGCGGCGACGCGCTGCCTGCTTGCGAGGATTAATGTTCATCTCTTCCGCTTACGCGCAGACCACCCCGGCCGGCGATCCCACCACCGGAATCATCATGCAGATGCTGCCGTTGGTGCTTATCCTAGTGGTGTTCTACTTCTTGCTCATTCGCCCGCAGCAACAAGCGCGCAAGCGCCACATGGAGATGATCGCCAATCTCAAGCGCGGCGATGTAATCGTCACTTCGGGCGGACTGATCGGCAAGGTGAAGTCGGTCGCCGACGACGAAGTGCGGGTTGAGCTTTCGCCCAACGTGGAAGTGCGGGTGGTGCGCGGCACGATCGGCGAAGTGCGCTCCAAGACCGACCCGGCGCCCGCCAACGATTCCAAGCCGGCCGCGGCGGAATAAATCATGCTGCAAGTCGCCAGCTGGCGCCTGATCCTGGTGGCGGTAGTCACCGTGCTCGGGATCGTGTTCGCGCTGCCGAATTTTCTGCCCGAACGCATGCGCGAAGCGATACCGACTTATCTCAAGGCCATCAATCTTGGTCTCGACCTGCAAGGCGGTTCCCAGCTTTTGCTGGAAGTCGATGTAGCGACGCTGCGCCATCAGCAGCTCGATAATATCGCCGACCAGATGGCGTCGGCCTTGCGCGAGGCCGATCCGCAAATTCGCTACACCGGCCGCGGCGTGGTGGGCGAGGCGGCGCGTGTGCGCCTGGTCGATCCCACGCAGATCGCGCGCGCGCGAACTGCACTGCGTCTGCTCGCGCGCTCGCCGAACGGCGGCGACGACATCATCGCTTTCACTGAGGGCGCCGACGGCTTGATCGAAGCTCTGATGTCGCCGGTCTATTTGCGCGAGTTGAGCCGGCAAGCGGCGCAGCAATCGATCGAGGTGATTCGCCGCCGCGTCGATCCCACCGGCACCAGCGAGGTATCCATCGTTCGCCAAGGCGACCAACGCATCGTCGTGCAAGCGCCAGGCGTCACCGATCCCGAGCAGCTCAAGAGCCGCATCGGCCAGACCGCCTTGATGACGTTCCACATGGTGCGCGAGGTCGATCCGCAGGACGCCGCCGCCGGCCGTATTCCACCGGGCGCGATGATCGTGCAGCCGTATCCGACCATCGGCGACAGCGCCGAGATCGTCGAACGTCGTCCGCGCTTTACCGGCGAGCACCTGACGCGCGCCAATCCGTCGACCGATCCACAGACCGCCGAGTTCGTGCTGGCCTTCGCGCTCGACAGCGAGGGGTCGCGCATTTTCTGCCGCATCACCCGCGACAACACCGGCGAGCGCTTCGCCATTCTATTGGATAACCAGGTGCTCACCGCGCCGCGCATCAACGAGCCGATCTGCGGCGGATCGGGTCAGATTTCCGGAAACTTCACCGCGCAAACCGCCAACGAACTGGCGGTGATGCTGCGAGCCGGGGCTTTGCCCGCGCCGCTGACCGTGATCGAAGAGCGCACGGTGGGCGCTGGCCTGGGGCAGGACGCGATCGAGTCCGGCACGCTTGCCTCCATCGTCGCCGGACTTGTCACCTTGGTGTTCATGGTGTTGGCTTATGGCTTGTTCGGGGTGTTTGCGTGCATCGCCTTGGTGATCAACGGCATCCTGATCGTGGCGGCGATGTCGATGATCGGCGCCGCGCTGACGCTCCCTGGCATCGCCGGACTCATCCTCACTATCGCCATGGCGGTGGACGCCAATGTGCTGATCTATGAACGCATGCGCGAGGAGGCGGCGGCGGGCAGAGGCCCGGCGATGGCGATCGAAGCTGGCTTCAACCGCGCCATGGTCACCATTATCGACGCCAATTTGACTACGATCCTGGCCGCTTTGATCCTGTTCCAATTCGGCGCCGGGCCGGTGAAGGGCTTCGCCTGGACGCTCTCCATCGGCGTCGTCACCTCGGTGTTCACCGCCGTACTGGTGTCGCAAATCCTGATTGCCTGGTGGTTCCGCTTGAGCCGGCCCAAGCAAATGCCGATCTGAGGGGACCTGGGATATGTCGATGTGGCCGCTGATCAGGCTTCTGCCGAAGAAAACCAATTTCACCTATGTGAAATTCGCCGGATTTGCCGCGTTCTTGTCGGTTGCGGCGGTCACCGGATCGCTAGTGTCGATGTTCACCGGCGGCTTCCGCGACAGTCCGATCGCGATTTTTCAAGCTGCCGAAGGCAGCGCCATGGCGCGCCTGGGCGCGGTGATGGAACGCGGTTTCAATCTCGGCATCGATTTTCGCGGCGGCACCTCGATCCTGATCGAGGCGCCGCAACCGATCGATGTCGGCGCTGTGCGCACACTCGCCGGCCGCTTGCAAACCGGGAGCGTCGAAGTGCAGCAAACCGCCTGCCGCCCCGCCGATGCGCCGCCTTATTGCGCCATCCTCAATTTCGAGAGCACCGAGGGCGGTTCGCAAACAGTCGAGGCATTGCGCGCGCAATTGCCCAGCATTGCGGCCGGCGCGCAAATCGTCAATGTCGATGTGGTCGGCGCGAAAGTGTCCGAGGAATTGTTCGCCGGCGGGCTGATCGCGCTTGGGCTGGCGATCCTGCTGATGCTGATCTACATCTGGTTCCGGTTCGAGTGGCAATTCGGGCTAGGGGGCGTGCTGGCGCTGTTCCACGATGTGATTCTGACGCTGGGGTTGTTCTCGGTGTTCCGGCTTGAGTTCACGCTCACCATTATCGCCGCTTTGCTCACCATTATCGGCTATTCGATGAACGACACTGTTGTGGTGTTCGACCGGCTGCGGGAAAACTTGCGCAAATACAAAAAAATGCCGCTTGGCCAATTGGTGGATTTATCGCTCAACGAGACCCTCTCGCGCACCATTATCACCGGCTGCACGGCGCTGTTCGCGCTGGTTGGTTTGTTTTATTTGGGCGGCGAGGCGCTGAGGGGCTTCGCCATCGCCATGATCTTCGGCATTATTGTCGGCACCTATTCGTCGATTTATGTGGCGGCGCCGGCGATCCTGATCTGGGGCGTTAAACGTGGCCGCGAAGGCGAAGCGCGGGCGGCGCCGCAAGCGGCGCGCTGAAGGAGGAAAAGACATGGCTATGTTTCTGAGCAATATCCGCTACGTCGCTTGGACCGCGCTCGCGGCGGGCGTGCTGTTCTTGATCTACGCCTCGATGGTGATGGCGCCGACGCCTTACACTCTCGTCGATTCAGCCTATTGGCAAGCCGCGCTGCGTTGGAGCCACGTGCTCTGCGCCATCATGTGGGTTGGGCATCTTTACTATTTCAACTTCACGCAAATTCCGAACATGCCGAAAATTCCGGAGGAAGCGCGCGGGCCCGCCATTGCCAAGGTCATCGCGCCCGCGGCGTTGTTCTGGTTCCGCTGGGCGGCGATGCTGACGCTGATCACTGGACTGCTGTTGGCCTGGAACCAAGGTTACGCCATGCAGGCGCTCACGCTAGGGGCGCTTGACGACCCACGCTTTGCCGTACCGAAACATATTTTTATCGGCATCGGCATGTGGCTGGCCATCATCATGTGGTTCAATGTCTGGTTCATCATCTGGCCCAACCAGCAGCGTGCGCTCAACATCGACAATAAATTCCCCGACTTAGATGCAACCGCCAGGGCCGCATCCGGCAAGACGGCGATGTTGTTCTCGCGCGCCAACACATTGCTTTCCGCGCCGATGCTGGTGGCGATGACGGGCGCGACCACGCTTTTCTGAACCATGGATCGCGGTCTCGACGCGCTGGTTCGCCGCGTGGACGAGGACCGCTGGCTCGCCAGCCGCTTCGCACCGCGCCTCGTGCGTGCGCGGCTGATCGCGCTTTATGCGCTGCATTATGAAATCGCCCGCACCGCCGAAGTGGTTTCCGAGCCTGGCGTCGGCGCCGTTCGCCTGCAATGGTGGCGTGAAGCGCTGACGGAAATGGCCGAAGGCGGCGGCCCGCGCGCGCACCCGGTGTTGCAGGCGCTCGCCGGAACCCAAATGGCGCCGGCGATCGTGGGCGCACTGATCGCGGCGCACGAGCAGGATTTCGTCGCGGCGCCGTTTCGCGCTTGGGCCGGCTTGGACGCCTATCTTGACGCCACCGCCGGCAGCGTCATGGGGCTCGCGGCGGCCCTGTGCGAGGCGGCCGCGCCAGAAGAATTTATCCGCGCCGCCGGCCGTGCCTGGGGCGCTCTCGGTTTGCTGCGCGCGGAACCCCATTGGCGCGCGCGTGGGCGTTCGTTTTTGCCCCAGGATGGCGGATCGCTCGCGGAATTGCTGCAACGCGCGCAAGGCTCTTACGCCGAGGCGCGCGAGAGCGCCTTGGCAAGCTCGCTGTTTCCGGCGGTCGGTTATTTGGCGTTGGCGCCGAATTATGCGCGCGCACTTGCGCGCGGGCGCTACGAAACGCCTTTGTTCATGCGGCAAATCAGGCTGGTTGCCGCGGCGGCGACCGGGCGCTTGTAATTCTTAATTCCGCGCTTGCCGGAGTGAGGCCGCTTCGCGTGTGGCTTGGCGCAAGCGCGCATCGAGGTTCTCGCGGTTGAAGCCGGCAATCAGCTCGCCGTTAATGATGAAGCCTGGTGTGCCGTTGATGTTGTAATCGAGGGCCTGAGCACGATTTTGTTCCAACAAGGCGCTGATTTCCGGGCTCTCCATCGCCCTGCGCATGCGCGCGGCGTCAATGCCAGTCGAGCGGGCGATGGCGTCGATGCTTTCTAGCGTGAGCTCGCCCCGATACTGCATCAGCGCACGATGGAAGTTCCAATAGCGCCCTTGCGGCATGGCGGCGATCGAGGCGCGCGCGGCTTCCATGGACTGGTCGCTGAGGATCGGCAATTCCTTGAACACGATGCGCACGTCGCGGCGGCTGCGGGCCACATCGGCGACCCATTCGAGAGCCGCGTGGCAATAGGCGCAGCGATAATCGAAAAATTCCACGATCACGATGGGCGCGTCGGCGGGGCCGAGGGAAAAATCGCGCGAGTCAGATTTGACCGTGCGCCAACGCTCCGAGGAGGCGCGTTGCTCAAGCGAATCAAGCGCCTCGCGCAACACGTCGGGATTGCGCACCAGATAGTCGCGCACCAAAGCGCGGATTTCGGCTTGCTCTTGGGCGTTGAAGCTCTGCGCCGAAGCCGGCGTGATGAAGAGCAAAAAACACAGACTAGCAATAAGGCGCGCCATCGCATTTCGCTCCAAGGTTCGCTCCTCAGCTCGGCCGGCCGGAGCGCTCGGCCCGCTGGCGCACTTCCTCGCCGGCGAAGTTCACGATGTCGGCGGCGCGCTGATAGGAGGGTGTGTTGCGCGGCAGCGTGCGGCGGGCGCGTTCGGCGAAGCTGAGCGCGGCGGCATAATCGCCGAGCGCGAAATTCTGCTCGGCTGAGGCGAGTTCGGCCAGCGATTGCTCGCCGCGCAAATCCCGTGTCGCCGCGAGTTCGCGCCAGGCGTAGGCGTTGTCCGGCTCGATCGCGGCGGCTTGGCTTAGCAATTCGATCGCTTCGTCGGCGCCTTGGCGCCCATTGGCGGCGGTGAGCGCGCGGGCGAGATTGATCAGCAGTAGCGGTTGGTTGGGCGCGAATTGCAGCGAACGGCGGTGATAGGGAATGGATTCCGCCGCGCGGCCGTTTTCGAACAGGATTTGGCCCATCAATTCCTGAAAATACGCATTGCGGGGATCTTCGGCCATTAATGTTTCGAGTTCTTGTCGCGCCCGGCCCAGGTCGGAGACGCGATAATAGGCGACAGCGCGCGCATAGCGCGCCGGCTGCGAGCGATCGCTCAACGGATAGCGCGCCAACGTCTGGCCCTGAGTCTGGATGAAGCCCACCAATTTGGCTTGCATGAAGCGGAAGCGGCGGAGATTTTCCTCGCTGTCGGGCGTGTCGTAGTGCGCGCCTTGGGCGACGCGCAAGCGCAACGCTTCCACGCGGTCCGACGAGAAAGGGTGCGTCATCAAATAGGGCGGAATGCGCCGGGTCTGGAATTCGTAAGGCCGCAGATTGTCATTGAAGAAAGAGATCAGCCCGCGCCCGGATTGCCCAGAGCTTTCGAGATAGGCAGCTCCCGCTTGGTCGGCCGACGATTCCTGCACTTGGGTGTGGCGCACGAAATTGGCCATGGCGAATTGTTGCGAACCGGCGATCAGGGCCGCGCCCGCATCGGGGGCGCCCGCGGCGATGGCGAGCACGCCTAAACCGATCGAGATCAGCGCTGGACCCATGGCTTGGCCCATGGCCTCTCGCGCGCGCGCGAGGTGCCCGCCCGCGATGTGGCCGGTTTCGTGCGCGAGCACGCCGATCACTTCGTTTGGCGTTTCCGCCGTGAGAATGAGTCCGGTGTGGATGAAGATGTTCTGCCCGCCGGCGACGAAGGCGTTGAGCGTGGGATCGTTGACCACGAGCAAGTGCACATCGTCGGGTTCGAGGCCAGCCGCAACTAGCAGGGGGCTAGCATAGAGGCGGAGCGTATCTTCGATCTCGGCGTCGCGGATCAGCGATTGCGCTGACGCCGCGCTGGGCATGCCAAGGCAAAAGGCGCTGAACGCCAGAGCCGCTCCAAATGCGCTTCTGCGCCAAATTGCGAACATCGCCGCTCTCATGCCCGCTCCTTAGATCCTCATTTGGGTTGAAACCCCGGTTTGCGGCGCCAGCAAGGCCGCTTCAGTTCCTTTTCGCCCAGCGCGAGATGCGTGAGAAGAATTTATCACGCCGTTCCTGGTCCGGCTCATAATTTTCATCGATCGGCGCCGACCCAGGCATCTCGGTCGGTTCATTCGCGGCGGCCTCCGTGGCCTGCCGGTCCGGCTCGGGCGCGGTTCTTGCGCGCGGGGCCGGGGAGCGAGGAGCAATGATATCGGTGGCCACGGGTTCGATGGAGTCGTCGTCCTGTGCCGACGTCTCTTCTCCTTGGCTCGGCCCGGAGCGGTGCGATTCAGGCCGGGGCGTTAGGTGCTTCAGATCGCCGCCGACAAAGTCGAGCCATTCGCCGCCGTCTACTTCATACGGACGCCGCCCGCGGCCACGGCCGCGTTTGCGCCGGCCGCGTCCGCGCTCTTCGCGCGCCGCCATGGAAGGAGCGGTTTCCGGCAGGCTTTCTGGGCGCGCCTCGGCCTCGCCGCTCTGGTCGAGACGCTGTTTGCCGCCGCGCCGGCCACGCCGGCGGCGGCGGGGCCGATCGCCGGCGGGGTCGGAGATGCGAGAGGGCGGCTCGCCGGTTTCGGCCTCTGCATCGGCTTCCTCCTCGGGTTCGTCGGCCTCGATCTCCTCGACCGCTTCAACTGGGTCGGCCTCGCGGGGCGGGCGGCGCTCGGCTTCCGCTTCCGGCGCATCGCCATCGAGCACATCGCCGCCGATCTCGATTTGGTAATCGCCGGGATTGAACCCCGCGCCGGCGCCAACGCGCACTTGCACGTGGCGGTTTGTTTCGATCGCCGTCAGCGCATCGCGTTTTTCATTGAGTAGATAGAGCGCGACATCTGAGGCCGTCTGTGCCTCCACGACGCGGCCTTTTTGTTTGGCGCTGGCTTCGTCGAGCGCCCGCAGCAGCGCCAGCGCGGCCGATTCCACCGAACGCACGCGGCCCGCGCCTTGGCAGTGCTCACAGACATGGCTGGTGCCTTCGAGCACGCCGGTGCGGCGGCGCTGGCGCGAAAGCTCGAGCAGGCCGAAGCCGGAAATCTTGCCCATCTGCACACGAGCGCGATCGAAGCGCAGATTATCCTTCATCCGCTTTTCGACTGCGCGATCGTTCTTGTTTTCCTCCATGTCGATGAAGTCGATCACGATCAGCCCGGCCAAATCGCGCAAGCGCATTTGCCGCGCCGCTTCGTCGGCGGCTTCCATGTTGGTCTTGAAAGCGGTTTGTTCGATGCCGCGTTCACGGGTGGCGCGACCCGAATTTACATCGATCGCGACCAGCGCTTCGGCCTGGTTGATGACGATGTAGCCGCCGGATTTCAGCGTCACCACCGGGGTATAGATCGAGTCCAATTGTTTCTCGACGCCGTGACTGGCAAAGATCGGCGTCGCATCGCGCCACAGGTGCACGCGCTTGGCGTGGCTGGGCATGAGCATGCGCACGAAGTCCTTGGCTTCCTTGTAGGCGCCTTCGCCATCGACATGAATTTCATCGACGTCTTTGTCGTAGAGGTCGCGAATGGCGCGCTTGACGAGCGAGCTTTCCTCGTAGATCAGCGCCGGGGCCACCGATTTCAGGGTTTCGTCGCGAATGGTTTCCCAGGCGCGCGAGAGATATTCGTAATCGCGTTTGATTTCGGTTTTGGTGCGTTTGGCCCCGGCGGTGCGGATGATCAGGCCCTGGCCTTGCGGCACTTCGAGCTCGACGGCGATTTTCTTCAGCCGCTTGCGATCGGTGGCTTGCGTGATCTTGCGTGAGATGCCCCCGCCGCGGCCGGTATTGGGCATCAGCACGCAATAGCGCCCCGCCAAACTAAGATACGTGGTCAGCGCCGCGCCTTTGTTGCCGCGCTCTTCCTTGACCACCTGGATCAGCATGATCTGGCGGCGGCGGATGACTTCTTGAATTTTGTAGCGCCGCGTTAGGATGCGCCGGCGGCGCTCGTCGAGAGCGTCTTCGTCCTCGTCTTCGCCTTCCACCTCGGCTTCGGCGGCGGCGAGTTCGGCCTTGATCAATTCCTGGTCGGCGACTGGGATGGCGTAATAATCGGGGTGGATTTCCGGAAACGCCAGAAAGCCGTGACGATTGCCGCCATATTCGACAAAGGCGGCCTGCAACGAGGGTTCAACCCGCGTCACCTTGGCCAGATAGATATTGCCTCTGAGTTGTTTCCTGGATTGGGTCTCGAAATCGAAATCTTCAACGCGGTTTCCGTCGAGCACCGCGACCCGGGTTTCCTCCGGGTGGGCGGCGTCGATCAGCATTCTCTTGGCCATTGAAATGGGCTCCGTGAGCGGCGCGCGCGCGGGTCTGGGCGAAAGCCAGGTGAGAGGCGGCGAAGCGTCGCGATGTCATATGAAAACGGTCGTCAAGCGCGATTTCGGAAGCTCCGGCGGGGCCGGTTCCAAAATCTGCCGTGAGAACCATGTGTTGCTCCGAACGGTCGCCGCCCCTTCGGGCGGCGCTTACGCTCCGAGCGGGATCGAGCCTTGAGGTCCGTAAGCGGGCGCTGGAAGCGCGCCGCAGGGCCAGACGCCGATCCGCGTGGCGGGAGCGTGCCGGGCGCTCTGGGGACATTTCCCTAGGCTGCGCACGCGGCGATAAGGGCGACCATGCCTGATTTGTCTGAAGAAAGAAAGCATCCCGGCCGGTCATGGCTAACGCAACGCTCACCTTCCTTTTCAACGTGATAGCAAGCCGCATGCGCTAGTTTCCGGCGCTTCATGGACCTTACCCGCCGTTCTCTCGCGCTTGCCGGCATCGCCGCCCTCGGCGGCTTGCCGGGTCGCGCCTGGGCCGACGCCCCGGCGGCGATCCGCGCCGTCTTGGTTCAGCAATTTGGAGCGACCGCCAGGGTGACCTTGGAACTGGAGCGGGTTGTCGCGGCTAGGACATTGTTCCTATCGCAGCCGGATCGTTTCGTGATCGACCTCGCCAACACCCGCCTGGACCTGCCCCAAGGCGCCAGCGGCGAAGGCGGTGGCGCTGGATTGGTACGGCGCTACCGCTATGCATCCCGGCCCGAGGGGGTTTCGCGGGTGGTGCTCGATCTGGCCACCCCGGCCAACCTGGTGCGCCAGGATTTGGGCGGTCGGGGTTCAGCGGAAATCAGCTTCGATCTTGCGCCAAATACGCCACTCGCCGCTGCCCCCCCCGCGCGTGAAATGCTTGGACGCGATGCGCCCCGGCGCACCATTGTGGTCGATGCCGGTCACGGCGGGCGCGATCCCGGCGCATTGGGGGTGACCGGGGTGCGCGAAAAAGACGTGGTGCTCGATGCCGCTCTGCAATTGCGCGACGCACTCCAAGCCCGTGGCCGTTACCGGGTGGCGCTGACCCGCGAAGGCGATCATTTCGTGCCGCTGGAGCAGCGGGTCGCATTCGCGCGGGCGCAAAACGCGGATCTGTTTATCTCGGTCCATGCCGATTCCCACGCCAACCGCGAGGCCAGCGGGGCCTCGGTCTATACCCTCTCCGAGCGCGGGGCGAACCGGACCCAGGGCGTTATGGCGGCCCAGAATTGGGAAATCGACCTCGGGCAGGCTTCTCGCCAGGGCGTAGTGGGCGATATCCTGATCGACCTTGCCCAGCGCGAAACCACCAATCGCTCGGCCCAGTTTGCCCAAACCCTTATTCCGCGCCTGGGGCAGGTGTCGCCGCTTTTGACCCAGTCCCACCGCAACGCCGGCTTTTTCGTGCTGCTGGCGCCGGATGTGCCCGCGGTCCTGATCGAGACCGGCTTTCTGAGCAATGTCGCCGACGAGCGCCGGCTTTCCGATCCGCGCGCCCGCCAAGCTTTGGTCGAGGCCATGGCCGGGGCGGTGGATTCCTATTTCACCGGCCCGCAACTTTACGCCGCGCGGGCCTAAATTAACGTACCACTCATCCCCGGGGCGTCGCGTAGCGGCGCGCCCGGGGCCCATAAACATCAACGTTGTGTTTATAGGCCCCGGACTGAATGCTACGTATTCATCCGGGGATAGGTGAGATGGTGTTGAGGGCGATTGGCGCTAGTGAGGCGGCGCCGCTCCTGGCCACATTCGCGCCGCATTGGAAGGCGAGGCCGGGGTTTAACGCGCAAGCAGAAGCGGGGCGCCATGGTGCGAAGAATTCTGATCGGTTTGGCCGTCGCCGCCGGCGTGATGGTGCTTGGCGTCGGCGGGTTCCTGATCGCCGCCCTGCAAGGACTGCCTAGCCTCGACGATTTGCAGGATTACGAACCGCCCGTCACCAGCCGCGTCCACGCCGGCGACGGCGCCTTGGTGGCCGAGTTCGCCCGCGAGCAGCGCGTGTTCGTGCCGATCGAGCAAATTCCCGATCATGTCAAAAACGCTTTCATCGCCACCGAGGATCAGCATTTCTTCGAACATTCCGGCATCGATTATCGCGGCTTGGCGCGCGCCATGGTCTCGAATGTCGGCAATGTGCTAAGCGGCCGGCGGCTCGAAGGCGCCTCGACCATCACTCAGCAAGTCGCCGGCAACATGCTCACCGGTCGCGCGGCCGCGTGCGAGGGCGGGGTGGGGGGCTTGTTCTGCGCAATCTACACCAAGCTGCGCGAAGGGCTGATGGCCCAGCGCATCGAGCGCGCGCTGGACAAGGATCGCATTCTCGAACTTTATCTGAACCAGATTTATCTCGGCAACCGCGCCTATGGGGTCGCCGCCGCGGCGCTCAATTATTTCGACAAGCCGCTCGCGGACTTGACCATCGCCGAAGCGGCCTATCTAGCCGTGCTGCCAAAAGGACCGGGCAATTACCATCCGGTGCGCAATAAGGAACGCGCCGTGGCGCGGCGCGATTACGTGATCGGGCGCATGGCCGAGCGCGGCTACATCAGCGAAGCTCAAGCAATTGAAGCGCGCGCCGAGGATCTGGTTTCGCATGACCGGCTGGCCGGCGATCAGTTCATCGCCGCCTCGCACTTCGTCGAGGAAGTTCGCCGCCAAGTGCAGGAGCAATATGGCGAAGCGGCGCTTTACGACGGCGGGCTCTCGATCCGCTCCACCATCGACACCAGCCTGCAATTGGCCGGCGCCCGCACCTTGCGCGCGGGGCTCGAAGCCTATGACCGCCGCCATGATTGGCGCGGGCCGATCGGTACGGGCGATGCCGCCGGCGATGTGCGGGCGCAATTGGCCGCCGCCGCCGCGCCGCCTACTTTGTCGAACTGGCTGCGCGCCATGGTCACCGCCAGGGCCAGCGGCGCGGTCACGCTCACCGACGAAAACGGCGCGAGGGGGCGTCTCATCAACGACGACGCGCAATGGGCCGCGCAAGGCGCAAGCCGGCAAGCCGCGCGGGCGCTGCGCCGCGGCGCCATTGTTTACGCAACGCGCGGGCAGGGCGGGCGCTACACGCTGAGGCAAACCCCTGAAGTGCAAGGCGCGCTGATCGCGATCGACCCCCATACTGGGCGCGTGCTGGCGATGGTGGGCGGCTATTCGTTCAACGAAGTTGGCGGTTTGAACCGCGCCACCCAGGCGTGGCGCCAGCCGGGCTCGGCGTTTAAGCCCATCGTCTACGCCGCCGCGCTCGACTGGACCGGCCAGACCGGCCCCGACGGTCTGCCGGTGGCGATCACCCCGGCCACCTTGATCGACGATAGCGAACAAGCGATCGCCGCCGGCGATGGCACGCTCTGGTCGCCGGAAAATTACACCCGGGAATTCTACGGTCCGACCCCGTTGCGGCGCGGTTTGGAATTGTCGCGCAACGCCATGACCGCGCGCATCACCAGCGAAATGGGGCCCGAGCGCGTGCTCGATTATGGCCGCCGCCTGGGCGTTTATCGCGAGAACGACCGCAACCCCGCGCAGGCGGTTTATGCGCTGGCGCTGGGCGCGGAAGTCACCACTCTGACCCGGTTGACCAGCGCCTATGGCATGTTCGTCAATGGCGGGCGGCGGATTTCGCCGATCATCATTGACCGTATCCAGGACCGCAACGGCCGTTCAGTGTTTAGGCGTGATCAACGCGCCTGCCCCGAATGCGGCGCCGAATGGAACCGTCAGCGGCCGCCGGTCTTGCCGGACACACGCGAGCAAGTGATCAATCCGGTCACCGCCTATCAGATCGTGTCGATGGCCGAAGGCGTGGTGCTGCGCGGCACCGCCACCAGCGTCAACGAGCTGGGCACGCCGCTGGGCGGCAAGACCGGCACCACTAACGATTACAAGGACGCCTGGTTTGTCGGCTTTTCGCCCGATCTGGCAGTCGGGGTTTGGGTTGGCTTCGACATCCCGCGCGACATGGGCGAGGGCGAAACCGGCGGGCGCATCGCCGCGCCGATCTTTCGCGAGTTCATGCGCGCGGCCTTGCGGGAGGTGGCCCCCGCGCCGTTCCGCATTCCCGCCGGCGTGCGCCTGGTGCGGATCGATTATTTGACCGGGGCGCTGCCAGGGCCGCAGACGACGCAGACCATCCTTGAAGCCTTCCGCCCGGAGACCGAGCCTAACCGTGGCGCCTCGTCCTCGCCGTTTGTGTTCGGCGGCACCGACCCGATCGATCCGCGCGTGCTCTCGGGGCTCACCGGAACTTCCGCGAGTTCCGAGCGCCAGCGCAATCCGCAGGAAGAACGCCAAGCCGAGGATTTGGGCGGGCTGTATTAGCTATATGGACCGCCGGCATTCTGCCGGCCCTTGTTGTTTTACGGGTTGTTTGCCGGCTGGAAGCCGGCGGTCCATATAGCGCCAATAGGAGATTCCATGCGCGCCGATATCGTCACCCTTGCCGAACAAATTAATTCCGCGTTGGCGCTGTTGCGGAGGCGGCTTTGACTGGGATCGCGCCCAGGTCCGCCTTGACGAACTGACCGCGCTCTCCGAGCGCCCCGAATTCTGGAACGATCCGGAAAAAGCGCAAAAACTCATGCGCGAACGCACCAAGCTCGAATCCGGCATGGGCGCTATCGTAATGCTTGAGCGCGATTTGAAAGATTCCCTGGAACTGGCCGAGATGGCCGAGGCCGAGGGCGATTTCGGCTTGGTGGATGAAGCGCAGGCCACTTTGCGCAAGGCCCAAGCGCGGGCGGCCAAGGCCGAGCTCGAAGCGCTGCTCTCGGGCGAGGCCGACGGCAACGACGCTTATGTCGAAATCAATTCCGGGGCTGGAGGCACCGAGAGTCAGGACTGGGCCTCGATGCTGCTGCGCATGTATGCGCGTTGGGCCAATTCCAAGGGCTACAAGGTCGAGGAGCTGGAACACCAGGATGGCGACACCGCCGGCATCAAATCCGCGACTTTGCTGATCCAAGGCGAGAACGCCTATGGCTGGCTCAAAACCGAAGCCGGCGTGCATCGGCTGGTGCGGATCTCACCGTTCGATTCCAACGCCCGCCGCCACACTTCGTTCGCCAGCGCCTGGGTGTATCCGAAAATCGACGACGCCATTGAGATCGAGATCCAGGACAAGGACGTGCGCACCGATACTTACCGCGCCTCCGGCGCCGGCGGTCAGCACATCAACAAAACTGACAGCGCCGTGCGCCTCACCCACCTACCAAGCGGCATTGTCGTCGCCTGCCAGGCCGAGCGCTCTCAGCACAAGAACCGCGCCGCCGCCTGGGACATGCTGCGCGCGCGTTTGTACGAAGCGGAATTGCAGCGGCGCGAAGCGGCGACGCAAAAGCTTGAGGACACCAAGACCGAAATCGGCTGGGGCCGGCAAATTCGCTCTTATGTTCTGCAGCCCTATCAGATGGTCAAGGATCTGCGCACCGGGGTCGAAACCTCCGACACAGCCGGCGTGCTTGACGGCGACCTCGATCGATTCATGGCTGCGTCCCTGGCCGCGCGTTTAAGCGGGGCAGGTGAAACAAATGTGGAAGATATCGAGTAGTGCGCCTTAGCTGGTGTCGAACACCAGCTTTGCAGCGCCGGCGGCGGCGGCGACGCGGGCGCAGGAAACGCGGCCGATCAGATCAGCCGCGCCGGCGGGCGTTTGCAGCAACCCCGCCGCGCGCGCGGGCTTGGCGTACAAGCGCCGCGCCAAGCGCGCCGCGTAACGCGCCGGATCGTTGAACACGCGCAGCAAGGCTTCGCAGCGTTGTGAGATCGCCCACGAGCCGAAATGG
>Ga0247727_10000481_pt1 | contig 96765 bp, 97 predicted proteins | sample WisWelCaveWW1625_FD_202498 | JGI IMG/M metagenome (GOLD analysis project Ga0247727, IMG submission 202498) | Biofilm microbial communities from Wishing Well Cave, Virginia, United States - WW16-25 | ecosystem: Environmental > Aquatic > Deep subsurface > Groundwater > Cave microbial mat | place...
TACTGAGGTTCATAGGTACGTTTCACTTTTTTTTCAAGTGTGTTGCTCTGAGAAGGTCGTGTGATAGAATGAAGCTTCGTGTTAAAGAAAAAACGGGCTGGTTCGATGGTGAGGAAGCACACCGCCATTCTTGAGTTTCGAACAAAGGGCTACAAGCGGGGGCGTCGGGGTTCACGGCGCCCTCGCGTGCGTTATGAGCCGCCTTGCCAAGCCGATTAGCCAGTCCTTCAGCGAGTTTTAAATCTCTTCTATCTTGAAGTGTGACAATCACTTCCATTGATTCCTTCGAGAGAATTATTTTTTCGATAGTTCTTTTGGTGACAAGCTGTTTTTCAAAATAAAAAATAGCTTTACTTCCAGAGCAAAGAAAAACATAATTAAACATCCTTCCTTTTAGAGCCTTGTATGCCTTTAAGCGCTCTCGGGGTCATCCGCAACCGGATGAACAAAAATATAGACTGAAAAACAATCATTTTAAAGGAGGCACCCATGAAGAAGTCCGCCATTTACACCCGTGTTTCAACCTCCATGCAAGCTGAAGTGGAATATAATTCCTGCGAAGCTCAAAAAGACAGGATATTGTCTTACATCAAAAGCCAGGAAGACTTGGAATTCTTTAAAGAATACTCCGATCCAGGGTACTCCGGAGGGGATCTTGAACGCCCCGCTTTAAAGGCGTTATTAAGGGATATCGAGGATAAAAAAGTCGATGAGGTTTTGACCTACAAGATAGACAGGCTTACCCGCTCATCCAGAGATTTTTATACCTTGATTGAATTCTTTGAGAAGCATGGGGTTTCTTACGTATCCGTAACAGAGAGGTTTGACACCGTGAGCCCTTCGGGAAGATTGCTGCGCAATATTATGCTGACCTTCGCGCAGTTTGAGAGAGAAATGACCGCCGAGAGAATAAAAGACAAGCTTGAACAAAAAGCTATTAAAGGTCTTTGGAATGGGGGCAACCCACCCTTTGGGTACAAGAAAGAACATAAGAAGCTGCTTATAGATAAGAAAAGATCGAAACATGTTAAAGAAATGTTTGAGAGATTTATCGAGACGGGCTCTTTTAAAGAAGTCATGAAACTTGTGAGAGAAAAATCCCTAAGTCATCCATGCACAAATAAACCCATGAGTGAGTGCTGTGCTTACCACATCCTCCGAAACCCTGTTTACGTTGGGAAGGTCCGGTGGAATAAGATCATTTATAACGGCGTCCATGAGCCAATTATTTCCGAGGATTTATTTCTGGAAGCTCAAGGGTTAACCAAAGAAAGGCTTAAGAAAAAAAGGGTGTACAAAGAATATTTGTTGTCGCGCCTTGTGAAGTGTGCCGTGTGTGGCTCTGCCATGACCAATACCTTCACCAACAAGAAGAAAAGACGCTATTATTACTACAAATGTATCAAGGTCGTAAAAGAAGGTTCCAGCGCCTGTTCTCTTAAAGAAGTCAATGCCGAGAAAATCGAATCGTTTGTTTTTGAAAACCTTGAGAGGATTTCAAAAGATGAGAACTATATTGAAAGTTTGGTCTTCAAAACCTTAAGAACCTCACCCCAAGGAGTAGGATTCGAACTCTCGGGTCCATCCGAAAAAAGCTACTCTCAAAAGATAATACATGTGCTCCAGGGGTACGTTTCTGACTTCAAAAAAGGCTCACAGCTTGAAAAACAGCTTGTCACCAAAAGAACTATCGAAAAAATAATTCTCTCGAAGGAATCAATGGAAGTGATTGTCACACTTCAAGATAGAAGAGATTTAAAACTCGCTGAAGGACTGGCTAATCGGCTTGGCAAGGCGGCTCATAACGCACGCGAGGGCGCCGTGAACCCCGACGCCCCCGCTTGTAGCCCTTTGTTCGAAACTCAAGAATGGCGGGGCCAAAGGGATTCGAACCCTCGATCTCCTGCGTGACAGGCAGGCGCTTTAAGCCAGCTAAGCTATGGCCCCAAATTCTATTTTTTCGGTTAAAACAAGCACCCTGTTGTCGAGGACTTCCAGAAAACCGCCCTCGACCTTAAACGTCTGGGTCTTCCCTTCGGGGTCCTTATAAGTCAGGCTTCCTTTATCCAGCGTGGTTACAAGCGGCGCGTGGTTGCGCAAGATTCCCAGATACCCGATCGTGCCGGGCGCCACAACGGATACGGCCTGTCCTTCAAAAAATACCTCAGTCGGCGTGACTATTTTAAGGAGAAACGAAGCGGCCAATTTATGCCCCCGACGAGAGCTTGGCGGCTTTTTCGACGACTTCCTCGATACTGCCTACCATATAAAAAGCCTGTTCAGGGTATTCGTCCATCTGCCCTTCGGCGATCTTCTTAAAGCCCGCGATGGTTTCCTTCAGGGTCACGTATTTTCCCTTCGCGCCCGTGAAAGCCTCCGCCACAAAAAAGGGCTGTGAAAGGAATTTCTGTATCTTTCTTGCGCGTGCCACCGTGAGTTTGTCTTCTTCTGAGAGCTCGTCCATGCCCAAGATCGCAATAATGTCCTGGAGGTCTTTATACCGCTGCAAAATCTTTTGTATCTGGCGCGCAGTGTTGTAGTGATCATCCCCGATAATTCTAGGGTCCAAAATACGTGAGGTGGAGTCAAGCGGGTCGATCGCAGGGTAAATACCCAGCTCCGCGATCTGTCGCGAGAGCACGGTCGTCGCGTCCAAGTGCGTGAACGTCGTCGCAGGCGCCGGATCAGTCAAATCGTCGGCCGGCACGTAGATCGCCTGCACCGAAGTGATCGAGCCTTTCTTGGTCGAAGCGATGCGTTCCTGGAGCTCACCCATTTCGGTCGCCAGGTTTGGCTGATAGCCCACGGCGGATGGCATGCGGCCCAAAAGCGCCGACACTTCAGACCCCGCCTGCACAAATCTGAAAATATTATCGATAAAAAGAAGTACGTCCTGTTTTTCTTCGTCGCGGAAATACTCGGCCATTGTCAGCGCCGTAAGGCCCACCCGAAGCCTTGTCCCCGGCGGCTCGTTCATCTGACCAAACACAAGACAGGTCTTGTCAAGCACACCCGATTCTTTCATTTCGTGATAAAGATCATTGCCTTCACGAGTGCGCTCACCCACTCCGGCAAACACCGAAAAGCCGCCGTGCTGGGCCGCGATATTGCGGATGAGTTCCTGAATAATAACGGTCTTTCCCACGCCTGCGCCGCCGAAAAGTCCGACTTTTCCGCCCTTAGGATACGGGGCCAGAAGATCCACCGCCTTAATGCCGGTCTCAAAGATCTGGGTGGCGGGTTCGCGCTCCTCGAAGCTGGGAGCGGGTCTGTGGATCGAATAAAATTTTTTGGCCGGAGGCGCGGGCTTCTCGTCGATGGGCTGACCCAGCACATTAAACATGCGTCCGAGCGTCTCGCGCCCGACAGGCACGAAAATAGGTTTACCCGTATTGACCGCCTCGAATCCTCGTACGATACCATCCGTGGAAGAAAGCGCTATACAGCGCACCAGGTTATTGCCCAGATGCTGCGCCACCTCTGCGACCACTTCTTCCTTCCCCACCTTCACGATCACGGCGTCCAGGATGTTCGGTAAAAAACCCGGCTCAAAACGCACGTCGAACGTGGGCCCGATTACCTGGATCACATGACCGATATCGGTTTTTTTGTTGTTCATTACCCCGTCCTTGGATACTTGCGAAGCTTTCTTTTCTTGCACCTGTGTCTGCATTTTATCATACTCTCCTTAAACCAGTACGCTTGATCCACTGACGATCTCGGAAAGCTCGCGCGTGATCGTAGCCTGCCTTGTTTTATTTCTCAAAAGAACTAGGTCATCCAAAACTTCTTCCCCATTCTCGGTCGCCTGCTTCATCGCGACCATGCGCGCGCTGTGCTCCGACACGAGAGACTCCAGAAGCACTCCGTAGATCTCTCCCTCAAGATACTTTGAGATAAGCGCTCTGAAAATTTCGTTAAGTCCGGGCTCGTAAATATAATCGATGGGCGGCAACCCGCTACTTCCCGTTTCTTCCAAAAGATAACCCAGACTTAAGAACGGAATCACTTTGGTTCGCCCGGCCGACCCGACGCGAAAATCGGTATAAAGGATCTCGATAGAATCGACTGTCTTATTCAAAAAAAGGGTTTTCAGGTCTTCTGTAATCTTTTTCACGAACGCGATGTCGACCTGCGACCTATCGGGATACACGGAAAGAAGCGTGACGGGTCTTTTTTTGAAATGCTCATAGCCCATTTTGCCGATCGTCAAAAGCGCCGCATCAAACTTCTGGTTTTCTTTAAGCCAGAGCATCGTCTTCTTGAAAAGATTGGTGTTGTACGAGCCGCAGAGCCCCTTGTCGGCGGTCACGAGCACGAGAAGCTTTTTTGTCACTTCCCTTTTCTCGAAAAGCGGGTCTGTCAGGTTCTCGATCGACGCTGAAAAATTGGAAAACAGGCGCTCAAGCTCGAAAAAATAATGCTTCGACCGCGTAAAACGATGTTCCGCTTTTTTGAAGCGAAAAGCCGCGATCATCTCCATGGCCTTCGTGATCTCATGGATATTTTCGATGCTCTTCATCCTTCGGCGGATTTGTCTTAAGGAAGCCATACGAAAACCTTTTTATTTTTTCAGAAAAGCGGCCTTGAATTCACCGGCGGCCCGATCGAGTCTCTGCGCCACCGAGTCCGTGAGTTCTTTTTGCTTTTCGAGATCGTTCACGACATCCGGGTATTTTTCCGCTACAAACTTATGAAAACCCTGTTCAAACAACTGGATTTTTTCAATCGGCATGTCATCAAGATGTCCCTTTGTCGCGACATAAATAATGCTCACTTCTTCGGCGAGCGTCATCGGCGTATATTGGCCCTGCTTTAAAATCTCCACAAGCCTCGCGCCGCGGTTTAGCTGATCGCGTGTGGATTTATCCATGTCCGAACCAAACTGCATAAATGCCGCAAGCTCGCGGTATTGCGCTAGTTCCAGACGAAGTTTACCCGCCACTTTTTTCATGGCCTTCGTTTGTGCATTGCCGCCGACGCGGGAAACCGAAAGACCCACGTTAATGGCCGGCCGCACACCTTGATAAAAAAGGTCCGCCTCAAGATAGATTTGCCCGTCCGTGATCGAGATAACATTCGTTGGGATATAGCCTGACACGTCGCCCGCCTGCGTTTCGATGATAGGCAGCGCCGTGAGACTGCCACCCTTCAGGTCGTTTCTTAATTTCGCTGCGCGCTCGAGAAGCCTTGAATGAAGGTAAAAAACGTCCCCTGGAAACGCTTCGCGCCCCGGCGGACGGCGCAGAAGAAGCGAGAGCTCACGGTACGCGGCGGCATGTTTAGTCAGGTCATCATAAATCACAAGCGCATGCATGCCATTATAAAGAAAATACTCGCCGATTGCGGCGCCCGTGTAGGGACTCAAGTACTGCATCGTCGCAGCCGAGTCCGCGGAAGCGCTTACGACTGTCGTGTAGTTCATTGCGCCATTCTGCTCAAGTGTTTTCACGACCGAGAGCACACTCGATGCTTTTTGTCCGACCGCCACGTAGATGCAATAAACGTCCTTGCCCTTCTGGTTTAAGATCGTATCGATCGCGACCGCGGTCTTACCGGTCTGACGGTCGCCGATGATAAGCTCTCTTTGTCCGCGCCCGATCGGAATCATGCCGTCGATAGCCTTGATACCTGTCTGCAAAGGCTCTTTCACGGACTGCCTGACAAGAACGCCCGGCGCTTTAAATTCGATGGGCCTTGTCTCGGTGGCGACGATTGGACCTTTGTTATCGAGCGGCCTTCCGAGCGCATCTACAATGCGCCCCAAAAGTCCTTTACCCACGGGAATGCTCGCGATGCGGCCCGTGCGCTTGACGATATCGCCTTCTTTGATGCCATGGCCTTCTCCGCAAAGCACGACGCCGACGTTAGACTCTTCGAGATTGAGCGCAATGCCCAGCTCTCCTCCGGGGAACTCGAGAAGCTCGCTCGCCATGCAGTCATCGAGTCCGTACACGCGCGCGATCCCGTCTCCTAGAGACAAGATGACACCGGTCGACTCCATCTTTACGCCGGCTTCGTAGCCCTTGATCTCCTGCTTTAAAATAGTCGTGATTTCTTCGGGTCTGAGCGCCATAGATTCTCCTGCTTAAATATTTCTTATTTTCGTAAGTTCTTTTTTCAAAATGTCTATTTTGTACTTCACCGAGCCGTCGATGATCTTATTGCGGACTTTTATGACCACGCCGCCGATAAGCGAAGGGTCGACTTCTTTTTTGACGGCAATCTTGTAGCCGGCTATCTGCTCGAGTTTCCTGACGATGGTCTCTTCGTCCCTGGTCCCCAGCGGCACCGCGGTGCGTATCTCGGCTGTGCCCTGGCCCTGGGCTTCATCCGCGATGCGTTTGAAGCTGACCGCAATGTCATGGATCAGATTGAATCTGTTTTTCTCAAAAAGCACCGAAAAGAAATTAAGCAGTGTCTCATAGATCTCGTGATTTCTTTCCTGGTAGAGTTTAAGAAGGAACTTTCTCTTCTGCTCGTTCTTGAAGCCGGGATTGTTCAGCGCCTTTTCAAGCTCCGGGGAGCTCTTCAGCGCGTCCGAAAACGCGCAAAGCTCTGCCTCTATCTCCTCGTCTTTATGGGTAGCCCGCGCGATTTCAAACAAAGCCTGCGCGTAGCGGTTGGCCGCCAAAATATCTTTCACCCCACCACCTTCTTTCCCTTTTTATCCGACTGTGTCCAGGTCCTTGATGAATTTCTCGACTAGCTTCGCGTGCTCTTTTTCGTCCAGACGTTCTCGGATCACTTTTTCCGTAATAAGCCCCGAAAGCTCCACGATTTCATCGCGCATCGAGAGCCTGGCTTTTGTGATGTCCTGGGCTATTTCGGCGTGCGCGCGTTCAAGCAGCTTCTGGGCGTCCTGCCTTGCCTTCTCCTGGATGTCCTTCGCAAGCTGCACTCCGACGTTGGCCGCTTCCTGGATCTTCACGCGGCCGATTTCCTCTATATTTTCAAACCGCGCGCGATAATCCTTTTCTAGGTTCTCGAGCTTCTTTTTTTGATTCTCGATTCCCTGAAATTCATCCTCAATCTTTTTCCGGCGCGCGTCGATCACCGCAAGCACCGGCCTGAACGCGAATTTCTTCAAGACAAAGAAAACAATCAGGAAACCCAAAAGCTGGGCCACCATCTCAGGCAGCGCTTTTATTATTACCTGAATATCCATCTCTTAAATTTCCTTCCTCGATCCGTTAAAGCTTGTCAGCCGATCTTCGCCGAAAGCGTGAATACCACGATAAGCGCGTAAATGGTCAAAGCCTCGATGAACGCGCAGCCGATCAGCATGCTCGTAAGAATTTTTGCCGATGCCTCCGGCTGACGCGCTGTCGCTTCCATCGCGCCCGAAACCGCTTTCCCAAGACCCATCGCCGATCCAAAAGCGGCGATCCCGAGCGAAAGCGGAAGAAAAATAGAAAGTGCGGTTTGAAACGTCATATCCATTGAACGAACCTCCTGTTTAGTTAAGGGTTACTGTCTCATGTTCCTCATGTTCGTGAGGGAGCATCATCGCGATGTAAACGGTGCTTAAAAGCGTAAAAACAAACGCCTGAATCGTTCCTACCAGCATTTCAAGAAAAAGAAAAGGAAAATGAAGTGGCACGCCCGCCGGGATATGAAGGGGCGCCAGCATTTGAACTCCCAGCATCATGAAAACCGCAAGGAGCACGTGGCCCGCCATGATATTGCCGTATAAACGAAATGAGAGGCTGACCGGTTTGATAAATTCCCCCAAGATGTGAAGCGGCAGCATCAGTACCACCAGACACCAGCTCACGATGTCCTTTGGGCTTCCGCACAAGTGATAAAGATACCCCAAAATCCCATTTTCCTTTATCCCCGTCCACTGCACGTACAGGAAAACAAACACGGCGATCGGCGCTGTGGTGGTAATGAAAGCCATGATTGAATTCTGGAGAGGGATAAGGCCAAACATATTGGAAACAAAAATATAAATAAAAAGAGACCCGAGAAACGGCGTGTACTTGCGTCCCTTCGCAGAAATGATGCCGCACACCACCTCGTCCAGCCCTCCGATCAATATCTCCGCGAACGTCTGCCGTCTGTCGGGAATGAGCTTAAGCCCCTTTGACACAAAAATCGCGAGGAAACTTATAAGCGCCACCAGTATCGCGCTGAATATCACTTTCTCCCACTGCGTCAAAAAATCGGAAAATGCCGAGGGGGCGGTAGCCCTGGCCAAAAGCTGCACCCAGCTGGTGACTTCCAGATGCGCGCTGTGCGAAGTCTCATGCGTGGCAGCGGCGGCGTTCATGCAACCCGCTTATTTAAAGCGTTCTGCCGCAAACCAAAAAATCCCCGACAAGCCGCGAAGGAAACAAAAAACGCGGAAATACCGGCCAAAATTCCGGCCATCGGAAAAAACTTAGACTTCAGGATGAAAAAACCGGCGAGATACATCACAGGGAACTTAAGCAAGAGATAAAACGGGACCTTACCACGGTCCGTTTTTTGCCCGCTTGCGACAAGATGAAAAATCTGGAATAAGAAAAAGAAGCTTAAGAAAATCCAGGAAGCGCCCACTCCTACGGCAAGGGACGCCTTCCAGTCCTTGAAAAACAAGAAAGCCAAGGCAACCGCCGTCGAGAGGCCGAAACCCGAAAAAACTATCCATCGAAACAACTTATTTGAGACCATTCTGTTTCTTATTTTGACTGGTTGGCTCGTCTTTTTGAATCACCTGCAAAAGGCGGAAGATTTCCCGCCCTGCGGCGAAAAAACCTAAAAATACGAAAATTATCGTAAACCACGGATAAAGCTGAGTCTTGCGATCAATCCAACTACCGATAAAAAACCCGACGAGAGGACCTGCGAGGAGGATAATGGGAATCGTTGTAAGAACGCCCAGATCCTTGACTTGCGAATAAAAAGCGTTCTTATTCCCGGTTGATCCGCCCATGAGCTGGCGTCATTCTAACAAGGGCCTTTGGCTTTGTCAACCGCAGGAAAAAAGGGGTCAGACCCGGGTCTGACCCCTTTTCATTACCTTATAGGAATAGAGACTTCTTTGCGGGTTTCGACCGCTTTCTGGATGCGCACCGTCAGCACGCCGTTTTCGTAACTGGCTTCGGGGCTGCCGTTTTCTTTGGCGTCCACCGGGAGCTCTATCACACGTTCAAACATCCCATGCTGACGCTCAATCCGTCGGTAACGCACGTCTTGGCTGAAGTTTGAGCCTTCGCGCTCTTCCCGGCGCTCGGCCCGGATGCGTAAGAGCCGGTCATTTTCAATCTTAAGCTGGATATTGTTCTTATCCACGCCCGGCAGATCGACCTTCACGATCATTTCCCTGTCCGTTTCCCTGATGTCGGCGTCGCCAAAAACCGACGCGGTGTTGTCCTGAATGGACGGGCCTCCCCACTCCGGGTCTCCGGGCTTTATCATTTTCATCTCGCCCGTATCCTCGTCAATGATAGGCACTCCCTCTTCCTTCACGACTTCGGTGATCTCGTTGGTAATATGCTTATACTGGCTGTTCAAGGACTTCAACTGCTCAAGAAATACCTTGTAGTCACGCTTGGCCTGGTCCACCGCGGCATCGGTGTCCGAAGATGTTTGACTGAATGCGGATGCCGGACCTATTAGGGAAAGAACTGCAAGTATCAAAAACAAAGAATAGATTTTTCTCATTTCAAGCCTCGCTTTCTTAAGCACTGACTTTCGCCGTGCGGCTTCCCGGCTTTACAGCCGGCGTTTTACCCTCTTTGCAGAGAGGGCATTCTTCGGGTTTATACGTTTTAATGTCTACTTTTAGCAAAGAAAATAAAGGCTCTTTAAATTCGGTGACGCCGCCGCTTCTGTCCACAATGGAGGCCACCACGACCGCTTTCGCGCCATTTTCATTCACGATCTTGATGACTTCGTTCGTGGACCTGCCGGTCGTCACGACATCCTCGACCACCAGCGCTTTTTCATTCTTTTTAAGACCGAAACCCCGGCGAAGCATAAGCCGGCCATCTACCCTTTCGGCGAAAAGTGAGCGTGTTTTAAGCGCGCGGCCCATTTCATAGGAAACTATCACGCCTCCGAGCGCCGGGCCGACCACCACGTCTATCTTTTGCCTGCCCAGTTTTTTCTTAAGCGCGCGGCAGAGTTTTTCGGCGACCCAGGGTTTTTGCAAAAGAAGCGCGCATTGCATGTAGTGGGGGCTGTGCAGACCGCTTGAGAGCAGAAAATGGCCCGAGAGAAGCGCTTTTTCTTGTTTAAAAATTTTTAAGACGTCTTTTTCAGTCATGGCCGGTTCCTTCTTTCACCTAGACTATACTACCCCCACCTTAAAACAAAATGAATTTTGGATTACAGAATCTTAATCCTGAGGGGCCAGTTCCGACACCCGTTTGCCCTTCTCCGGATTAAACCATCGTGTGATCCATTCGGGCTGCGCGTCTGAAAAAACAAATGAAAACGTGATGTGTAGATAAGACCACAGAAAAAACTGCTGTTTAAAAAACGAATCGTTCAATTCGTAGCGCCTGACTCCGAGTGGGGATAATAAAATAAAAATAAAAGTGACCCCCGCCGTCAACAGCGCGTATTCGGTTATCTTGCCCGGCGCGGCTTTTATCATCCTGTAAAGCGGGAAAAATACCCAAGAAACAACGTGATAACATACCACCTGGATAAAAGTGATGGGTGTATAAAATGAAACTGCAAGGATCACAAGCCCCATCATTTCAAACGCACATGCACGGACCATTTCTGCTCTGGTAAAAACATTCTTAAGCCTGCTCAAGAAAAACAAAAAAGGGATAGAAGTACTGATGACGCCGACGATCAAAAAAGCGCTATTTAAAAAATAGAGGTCCGGATGATTCCGGAGTGTCGCTAAAAATACGAAAAAATTAAAAAAAACTGCGCTTAAGCGCAGATTATTCAAGTCTCCGGATTCCCGGGATGCGGAGGTTCCGTTAGAAAAATTTAAAATATAAGATTCATTAAACGCGTGATGGACCGCAAAATAAATAACCAACGAAAATGTGTTTGCATAGGCTAAATACCCGACGAGCGCTATCAATAAAAGCGCCGGGTAACTGGCTGGTTGGCTTGTGATTCTAAGTATCCGTTTTTTCGAATACCACAGAGCGATCAAGTAGTGGCCGAACGCAATACTGTAAACCAGTGCGCGTGAGGCCTCTTCGGAGGGGGCTATCCAAAAAATGGCGATCGTAATCGCCACACTGAAAAGTCTTAGCGCGTTAATTGCGTCCATTCAGGCCTTTTTCTTTTTGCCCACTTTTTTATAAGCGGCAGCCGCCATAAAAAATCATACAAGAACATAAGACGGCTATTTTGAAGCAATTCCACTTTGGCTCTAAATTTATAGTATTCTTTGAAGCGCGGCGAGAGCCAATGTAGATAATCGGACACCGCCCCGGACTCTGACGGATCAAAAGCGCCGTTCAAATCTGATTTTTCCTTGGAAATCTCATGGTAGATAGAGATGATCTCCTCTATCACATTTTCATGCCCTGCGGTTTGACGGATATGCTGTGATACCAAAGCCGCATCGTAAGCGTCATAGCGTTTTATTTCCCGTACCAAAAGATCCACGCTGACAGGCTCCTGACGTACGCGGATGCCAAAATTGGCGGTACGAAATTTATCCACTTCACTCATCGTGACCATGGCGCCCATTTTTCCCATGTCGCAGAGGATCACGGCCGTTCCTACCGCCATCGCCTCGAGTGCCGCGCGCGCTTTGGCAAATACAATATCGTAGTTTCCAAGAACCCGTTCCGGCCGATCGCAGGGACGGCCGACCCCGGCGCCCGCCACATCGAGCTCTATCCCCACCTGGCGGCAAGCCTCACGGACCATCGGAATATAGGTTTCCTCGGTGGCATAATTGCTGAATATAAGCGCGCGCTTAGGGCTGGGCGGAAGCGGCGGCCGTGACTTGAAGCGTTCCAAATCCACAAAATTCAGCAGGACTTTGACCTGGTTTTCCGGAATTCCATGCTCGAAAATAAGCCGGTCCCGGGAAGCGTAGTCCACCGCCACATAACGCAGGATACGCGGAAACCTGGGAGGTGCTTCTTCCCAGGGGATCCATCCATGGCAAAAATACACCGCCGGCACGCCGGGAAAACGAAGAAGCGCCGTCATCGTTTGAAGATGGTGATGTCCGTGGATCACGTCGGGCTTTACTGAAAGAGAATTAAGATTGTCCACCACTGGAATGGTGGCAGCCCGAAGCTCCGCGGCACCCTCACCCAAAACCGGCGAAAAAACAAACGGAGAATGGCCGCGTCTTAAAAGCCCGAGCGCCACGTCACGCACGTAAAGCTGGGTGCCCGCGCGCGCGGAGAGATCGCCATTGGTGATTAAAATTTTCATGAGGGGACCTTCGTTTTTTCCACAAAATCCCAGAGAGCTTCGCCCAAGGGGGCCATATCTTCCTCAAAACGTAAGACTCTCTTATAAAAACCTTTGGCGACTTGTCCTTCACCGTATTTTTCGTAAAAAGGCTTAACATCGGCCAGTTTATCATACCCCGACCGGTTGCCGCAGGGCCTTAAGGATTCGGTGCGGTAGGACTCAACCGGTTTGCCTTCAAACAACCTACGTGTTTCATCGGCAAATTCCGGGTAAGTACGTCTGGCGAACGAAAACTTTTCCTCCAATTGGACATCGCTTAACGTCCGCGAAAAAAACTTCCGCCCAGGCGATTCGGCATGATTGGTATGCGGCGCCATCAGTAAAAAATCATAATTTTGAATTTGCAATCCTTCGCTTTTATTCGCTATTTCCACCGCGGCGCCGATAATCATGCGGCAAACGTCATGAACGGGGTTATAGTATTCGGCGGCGTCGCCAAACACAAACTGAGTTTTCTTACGGATAAGCTCAGCCGTGATTTCCTCCGTCAAGCTGATGAAAAAACCGTAGTCCCGCCTTAAAATGGCGGCGTAGATATCACGATCGGTATAGCGGCCGTACACAGCGCCTCGTTGGACGTTCATTTGATCCATTAATTCTATGACAGGTTCGAGGCGAGTGCCACCGGAGGGCCTGGAGCCATCGGTGAGCGCATGCATGGTGGCGGGCTTGATGATTTCAAGCCATCCGTAGATTTGAACCGCATGCACCGGATGGCCGACAATGAGAACGGATTTCGTAAAAGGGAATAATTCTATCACTTTTAAAGTTCCCAAGCGCTTTTATAACTTCCGGTTTCTTCCGCGTATTTCATAAAATCACTGTAAAATTTTAGCGAGGAGAGGGTGGCGCTGTCGCCGATCACGATGAGCTTTTTTTTCGCACGCGTCATCGCGACGTTCATGCGCCGTGTGTCGTTCAAGAATCCCATCTCGCCCTCCATGTTTGAGCGTACCAAAGACACGATCACAAGCTCTTTTTCGCGGCCCTGAAATCCGTCCACGCTGTCTATCTCGACACGCGAATCGGGCGTCTTGCTGGCCAAAAGGCGTACCTGCGCGCTGTAGGGACTGATCACCGCTATCTCCTCAGGCGGCATCCCGAACGAAAGGATTTTCCCTAGCTCCGACAAGACAAGCTCCGCTTCCTCCGGATTATAGCGGCTTTGGCTTCCCTCTTCGAGTTTTTCTTCAAAGCCTTTACCGGCCGTGTCGATAAAAATCAGGGGCGCTTGAGTCGCCGGACACTTTTTCACGCCCGGAAGATCAGAGAGCGTTTTATTTCTTACGGACTCATCCGCAATAAGAAGATTTTTATAAAACTCTCTTGAGGAAAATCCCATGATCTTTTCATTCATGCGGTACTGGCGTTCAAGAAGCTTCTTGAATTCATCCGGCAGAATATCGTAGTATCTTTCAAAAAGGGTTTTTCCCAGGCCCCTTTCCTCGGCCTCTTTCGAGCGCACGGTCGGCGGAAGCTGAAAATGATCTCCGGCCATGATCACTTTCCTGGCCCTTGTCATCGGGATCCACGTGATCGGTTCCGTCGCCTGGGTCGCTTCGTCGATCACAAGAAGATCGAACATTTTATCGCGAATCGCCTTATCCTGGATGCTCGCGGGGGTCCCCACAATGACCTCCGCTTCGCTCATCACACGCTCAAAAATATCCCTCTTCATGCTTTTTATTTCCTGCTTAAGCTGGGTGATTTGACCGCGCAGTTCACGCTCCGCTTCACGGCCGGGGCTTCTTCTCTGGCGAGCGCGGTCCTCTTTTTTAAAAAGCCGTCCGAGTTCGGCTTCGATCCCGGAGATGGTCTTCGCCATCGGGTGGAGCGCCAGCTTAAAATCAAGCGTGTGTTCCCTCAAAGCCACTGAGATGCGTGCCGGATGTCCCAGTCTTACCGCATTGATTCCTTTTTCAACAAGTTTTTCGAGAATATTGTCACAGGCCGTATTGCTCGGGGCCGTCGCAAATATAGACTCTTTGAGCAAAATACTTTGGGACATAAGTTCCAGCAGCGCCGTCGTCTTGCCGGTTCCCGGCGGACCATGAACGAGGGCCACGTCCTTCGCCGCGAGCGCCATCCGCACCGCTTCTTTCTGTGAAGCGTTCAGACCCCGATCCTGCCATTGGATTTTTTCGGCGGCGATCTTCTTTAAGGAAGGTTTCTCGTCTTGAAGAGAAATATCACGGAAAAGCGCAAGCCGGGTATTCTGGGTCTGATAAACCGCGTCAAGTGCCTCCCGCATTCTCTTATAAGTGACGCGATTGATGGACTTATGAAGCTGAAACGTGAGATCTCGATGTGCGGACTCCGTGGCCGCCAGAAGCCAGTCGGGCAATTCTTGGTTAAAAGCGACGGTGAGTGAAGTTTTAGATTTCTCATAGACGGTGCCTGTCGGAATATCACTAAGCGTTTTCCTGGGATCTTTTCCGGCGCCCAAAAACGCCGGGTTTTGCTCAGGAAAAAGACTTACAATATCGCCGACTTCGAGCGAAAAAAGCGGCAGTTCTTTTTTGCTTTGTCTTACGAAAGTGGCAAGAACGTGCTCGGCGGGACTATAATATTTTTCCACAAACTGAAGTCCCAAAAGCGCTTTCCCGCGAACTTCTCTCTCTTTGGGAGAAAGGTTCAGGAACTCGTTCTTAATTTCTTCGTTTTCTTCCGTTTCTTCGAGCGCGACAAGCTCTTTTAAGAAAAGAAAATACTTCTTATCTATGGAAATCAGTCCTTAAGCTTCGTTTGGTTGGGAAGCAGGTTTATGTTGTGGAGCCGCGTTCGGATTTGAATGCGGAGGCCGGTTAGGACGCGGTCCACTAGTGCCGCCGTAGCGGTTCTGGCCGCCTGAATAGCGGGATGAATGACCACCGCGGCGCTGACCCGAACGGTAATGGTCACGCGGATCGCGATTGCCGGCATAACTGTTTGCTCCGAAACCGGCATTGAAAGGTTTGCGGTTGCGCGAATTGTCCAAAATCATATCGAGTTTTTTCTCCAAAAACATCAAATGATCCGATATCTTTTTCAATTGTGTTGGTACGTCCTGACTGTTCGCCGCAAATCCAGATGAATTACCTTCTTCGCTTTTATTCTTTTTAAAAAGACTCACTTGTTTCTCCTTTAATAAACAGAAACTTAACAGTGCTTCCCAAGAGCCATGCAAGTTTTATACGATTAAACCGTATTTTAAGTAGTGACCAGAACATTCTAATGGTTCGATGACCTATACGGCACTTTCAGAGCGCACCCTTGCAGCCTATGCGGAGGGTAAGCGGTATTATAAACTTAATTGCTTAATTCTCCCAATACTTTCTTTGCGGCGTCCTTGGGGTCGAGAGCTTGCGTAATGGGGCGGCCCACCACGATGAAATTAGCGCCTTTCGCGATCGCTTCTCTGGGTGTTACGATCCTCTTTTGATCCTGATGCGTGGCCCAGACTGGCCGGACACCCGGCGTTACGACCAGAAACTTGGGACCCGTGACCTTTCTTATAGATTCTATCTCCTGACCGGAAGCTACCACGCCGTCAAGGCCCGACTTTTCGGAAAGCATCGCAAGCGCTTCGACCTGATCTTTCAATTTTCTTTTGACACCGACTTCGCGCAGATCATTTTCCGTCATGCTCGTAAGCACCGTCACCCCCAGGATAAGGGGAGCCGTGATTTTTTTCTCTTGTGATGTTTTATGCACGGCTTGCACGGCGCTTATCATCATATTTTTGCCGCCCGACGCATGCACGTTCAGCATGAAGACGCCGAGTTTCACCGCGGACTCACAGGCCGCGCCGACGGTGTTCGGAATGTCGTGAAATTTTAGATCCAAAAACACCTTTCCGCCATGGGAGTGGACCATTTTGACCACGTCGGGACCCGCGGACGTAAAAAGTTCCTTCCCGACTTTAAAAATATTTACGGTGCCTGAAAGCGCTTTCACCAGCTTCTGGGCTTCCTCCAGACTCGACACATCCAGCGCGACTATCAATTTTTCGTTGTTCAAAGTATCTCCTTCATCATCCTTCCATCGGCGGGTCCCTGCCTGCCGGTAGGCAGGCTGCCGCTGAAGATCTATGACTCTTTTATAGAGCCGATAACCTCTTTTAAACTGTTTATTTTTTCCTTACGCATAAAATCTTTGATCCCGTCCAAAATCTCCATTGAAGCGGCGGGATTCATGAAATTAGCGGTACCCACCTGGATCGCCGAGGCGCCAGCGATCAGAAATTCAAGCGCGTCCTTCGCGTTCATGATACCGCCCATCCCCATCACGGGAATTTTGACCCTTTTACAAACTTCCCACACCATTCGCACCGCAATCGGACGAACACAGGGCCCGGACAACCCGCCCGTCTTATTGGCAAGTACAGGCTTACGTGTCTTAACGTCGATCACCATCGCCACAAAAGTATTGATCAAAGAAACCGCGTCGGCTCCGGCGCGTTCGGCTGAGAGCGCCATTTTTGAGATATCAGACACATCCGGCCCCAACTTTGCGATCAGCGTTTTATCCGTCACTTTCCTGACTGCTGACACTACTTCAAAAATCATATTTTCGTCGTGCGCGAACATTCTCGCCCCGCCAGGGGACGAGTCCGCCAACGCTTTAGTGGCGGACAAGCTCAGTGAAAAGACCTTATTGCCGTAAGGTACATTGGGGCAGGAAAGATTAAGCTCAAAACCATCCACACCCGGGGCCGCCTCGATCTTTTTCACAACTTCAAGAAATTCATCCACGCTGTAACCCATCACACTGACAATGATGGGGATCTTGAGCTTTCGCAAATAAGATAATTTCTCTTCTATAAATTTATCGGCCCCCGGATTTTGGAGACCAATCGCGTTCAGCATCCCGGAGGGGGTTTCGACAATACGTTGGGGAGGATTGCCCAGCCGTGGCTTGACGGTGATCGTTTTCGTCACGATACCGCCCAGCTTTTTAAGATCAAAAAAATTCTCGAATTCTTTCCCATGTCCAAACGTGCCGGATGCCGTCAGTACGGGATTTTTAAGATAAATTTTGCCTATTTTGACAGAAAGGTCTAATCCCATAAGATAGCTTCGCCCTGGAAAACAGGTCCTTCGCAGCACGCGATCGCGAAGCGATGTGTATTATTATTTTTTACCTTGATCGCGCATCCTAAGCACGCGCCAAACCCGCACGCCATCGGCACTTCGACTGACACCTCACAATCCACCCCATATTTTTGCGAAATAAAAGACACCGCTTTCAACATCGGCGTCGGCCCACACGTAAAGATTTGCACACTTCTAGAAACCTTCTCTGCAAGCTGCGGGTGACGCCGGAGGGGAGGTCTCCGCTGTCTCAAGAAAGAGTCTAAAATTTCAGTAATAAACCCATGGTGGCCCTTCGAGCCATTGTCTGTCGCAATGTGAAGCTCAACTCCCAGCTCTTTGAAATCCTTTTCGCATAAAAGAAGTGATTTGTCCCGGGCCCCCAAGAAAACATGGATATTTTCTTTTTTCCGCTTCGTCTTTCCTTTTATCCGTTGTTCGGCCAGGTGATACAGTGGGGGAATACCGACGCCTCCGCCTACCAACACAGCGCAAGATTCTTGGTTCTCCGGCAGGAAACCATTCCCCAACGGGCCGGTGACGGAAAAAGTATCGCCCTTTTTTGCTTGGGATAAAAGTTGCGTACCTGTTCCGACCACCTGATAAAGAATCGAGAAATCCCTGGATGAAGCGGTTAGAAAGCTGAAAGGTCGCGGCAAAAGCGGCTCAAAAGAATTGGAGCAAAGAATCTGAACGAATTGACCGGGTTTGGCGGCCCGACCGATCCGGGAAGAACCGACGCGCAAGACAAAATGTCCGGGCGCTACTTTTTTATTGTCAATGACGGTGCATTTTTCTCTGAACATAGGGTAATTTTCTTGTGAAAATCCTGAAGGGCCGTTACGCCCAAATTTTTTTCTTTCATTGCACGGATCCCTCCTACGGACGCGAGCGCGCCTTCCACCGTGGTCACACAAGGGACACCGCGCGAAACAGCCAAGGACCGGATCACGATCTCGTCTTTTCTCGGCTTTTCGCCACTCGGCGTATTGATGACAAGGTCTATCTCCGATTTATTCAGAAGGTCCGTGATATTAGGACTGCCTTCGCTTATTTTTTTTAAAAACCCTACTTCTATGCCTGATTTTTTCAAAACCTCGGCGGTGCCGTGGGTCGCAACGAGTTTAAAACCCATCTCATAAAGGCCGCGCACAATGGGCGTGATCGCTCCTTTATCTTTGTCTTTAACGCTCACAAAAACCGTGCCCTTCACGGGAAGCGTGGAACTGGCGGCTACTTGCGCTTTCGCGAAAGCCTTGTCAAAAGAGTCGTCGATTGCCATCACTTCGCCGGTGGATTTCATCTCAGGTCCCAAAGTAATATCTACGCCGCGAAACTTCACAAAAGGGAGCACAACTTCTTTCACCGAAACATAAGACGGCGTTATTTCTTTCGTGAAACCCAGGTCTTTTAATTTCTTTCCCGCCATGACTTTCGCGGCGAGCTTTGCCAGCGGAACACCGATCGCTTTCGAGACAAAGGGGACTGTACGGGAAGCGCGTGGATTTACCTCTAAAACGTAGACGACGCTTTTTTTTACCGCGAATTGTACGTTCATAAGCCCCACGACGCCAAGCTCGCGAGCCATAGCCGTGGCCTGCCTCTTAATTTCTTCAATCACGGCCTTTTCCAGCGAATGAGGAGGCAACGAACAAGCGCTGTCTCCCGAATGGATGCCTGCCTGCTCGATATGCTCCATCACGCCTCCCACGACAAACGTTTCACCGTCGGCGATAATATCCACATCGATTTCTTTGGCGCCCTCTAAGAATTTATCCACGAGGATAGGCCTGTCGGAAGATACTTCGACGGCATTTTTTTCCATGTAAGTTTGAAGAGATCCTTCATCATAAACGATTTCCATCGCGCGGCCGCCCAGCACATACGAAGGCCGCACGAGCACAGGGTATCCGATACGCGCGGCTTCCCGCTTGGCTTCTTCCACATTCACAGCCGTGCCGTTTTCGGGCTGCTTTAATTTGAGCTTTTCCAAAAGTTCTTTAAATTTTTTCCTGTCTTCCGCGCGGTCGATCGCCTCGGGGCTTGTGCCTATGATGGGAACGCCGGCTTTCTTTAAAGCGACCGCCAGATTCAGCGGAGTTTGCCCCCCGAACTGGACGATCACGCCTTCAGGCTTTTCTTTATCAACGATATTCAAAACATCTTCCAACGTCACCGGCTCGAAGTAAAGCCTGTCGGAAGTGTCGTAATCCGTCGAGACTGTCTCAGGATTGCAGTTAACCATGATCGTTTGAAAACCGATCTCCTTCAAAGCGAAAGAGGCGTGGCAGCAGCAGTAGTCAAACTCGATTCCTTGCCCGATGCGGTTGGGTCCTCCGCCCAAGATCATGATCTTTCTTTTGGAATCGGTTTTGACCTCATCCTCCTCTTCATAGGTCGAATAATAGTAGGGCGTATAGGCCTGAAATTCCGCCGCGCAGGTGTCCACGAGCTTATACGTCGGTAAAATTCCTGATTTTTTCCGGATGTCCCTTATTTCCATTTCAGATTTTTTGAAAATTTCTCCGATCTGAATGTCCGAGAAACCTAATTGTTTGGCCCTTCGCAATAGGTCCTTTGTAGGGGCGCACGGCCGTGCGCCCTTACATTCTTTTTCAAATTCCACGATCTCAAATAAATTTGAAAGAAACCACGGATCGATATGGGTGATCTTATGAATTTCCTCGAGATCCATTCCTTCCTCAATCGCGCGCTTTAGGTAATCAAGTCTCTCGGCGTTCGGGCGTTTCAAATGGTCAACCAAATCCCCCGTGGCTTTTTTGGACTCGAAACCAGCGGCTTTTACTTCAAGCCCCCGCAGGCCTTTTTGCAGCGCTTCTTTAAAAGTGCGCCCGATCGCCATGACTTCGCCCACGGATTTCATCTGCGTCGTGAGCGTCGTATCGGCGCCCGGAAATTTTTCGAACGCAAACCGCGGGATTTTCACTACGCAATAGTCGAGTGTAGGCTCGAAACTCGCGGGTGTTTTTTTCGTGATGTCATTGGGGATCTCATCGAGCGTGTAGCCGACCGCAAGTTTTGCCGCGATCTTGGCGATCGGAAAGCCGGTGGCTTTCGAGGCAAGCGCCGAAGAGCGCGAGACTCTCGGGTTCATCTCGATCACGACCATATGGCCGTCTTTGGGGTTTAACGCAAACTGGATATTGGAGCCGCCCGTTTCGACGCCAATCTCGCGAATACATTTGATCGAAGCGTCGCGCATAAGTTGGTACTCCTTGTCGGTGAGTGTTTGCGCCGGCGCGACCGTGATTGAATCTCCCGTATGAACACCCATCGGGTCAAAATTTTCTATCGAACAAATAATGACAACATTATCCTTCCGGTCCCGCATCACCTCAAGCTCAAATTCCTTCCACCCCACGATCGATTCTTCGATCAAAACTTCGGAAGTCATCGAAAGCTGCAGGCCGTAGGAAACGATTCTTTTAAATTCCTCCATCGTTGTCGCGATGCCGCCGCCGGTGCCGCCCAGCGTAAAACTCGGCCGGATGACAACAGGAAGTTTTATCGTTTTAAGAACTTCGAGTGCCTCTTCTATTGAATGAGCAAGACCGGACTTCGGCAGATTCAGGCCTATGCGCTGCATGGCTGTTTTAAAAAATTCGCGGTTCTCCGCTTTTTTGATCGCCGGCAGATCGACGCCAATCATCTGAACGCCGTATTTCTTGAAAATACCGGCCTCCGCGGCCTTCACCGCCGTATTAAGTCCCGTCTGGCCTCCAAGCGTGGGTAACACCGCATCCGGGCGCTCGGCCGCGATAATCTTTTCAAGAAACTCCACCGTGATGGGCTCGATGTAAGTACGGTCAGCGGTCTGCGGATCGGTCATGATCGTAGCCGGATTGGAATTAATGAGAACTACCTCGTAGCCGTCTTCGCGGAGCGCTTTGCAGGCCTGAGTGCCCGAATAATCAAACTCGCACGCCTGCCCGATCACGATAGGGCCTGAGCCTATGATCAAAATCTTTTTAATATCCGTCCGCTTAGGCACGCTTCACCTTTTCCATCATCTCAATAAACTTGTCAAAATGATGCCTGGCGTCATGCGGGCCCGGCGCGGCTTCCGGGTGATACTGCACCGAAAAAACCGGAAGCTTTTTATGCTCCATGCCTTCACAGGTGCTGTCATTCAAATTAATGTGCGTAAGCTCTACGTTCTTATCTGGGATCGAATCTACATCCACTGCAAAACCATGATTTTGGGCCGTGATATTCACAGCTCGCGTGCGAAGATCGATCACCGGCTGGTTGCCGCCATGATGGCCGAATTTTAGTTTAAACGTTTTTCCGCCGAACGCCTGGCCCAGGATCTGATGCCCGAGACATATCCCGAAAATAGGAAGCTCTCCCAAAAGCCCCTTCACCGTATTTACTATATAAGGAAGCATTTCCGGGTCTCCGGGGCCGTTGGATAAAAAGAGGCCGTGGGGCTTATAGGCCAAAATTTCATCCTTCGTCGCCGTAGCAGGCACGACAAACACATGACAATTCCGGGCGGCGAGACTCCGCATAATATTGTGCTTGATCCCGGAATCCATAGCCACCACGCGGTATTTTCCCTCTTTGTTCCAATCGTAAGCGGTCTCACACATCACTTCCTTGATAAGGTCCCGCCCGACAAGGCCCGGGGACGCGATCGCTTTCTTCACGAGACTCTTCGGATCCAAATCCTGCGTTGAAATGACGCCTTTTTTAGCGCCCTCTTCCCTTAAGTGTTTTGTCAGGGCCCGCGTGTCGACGCCCTCGATGCCTACGGTATTGTTTTTCTTAAGATAGACACCGAGGTCTTCGGTAGCGCGCCAGTTAGAATAAATGCGGCTTACTTCTTTTACGATGAACCCCTCGACAAACGGCCGGGTTGATTCGACATCTTCTTTATTAACGCCATAGTTTCCTATCAAAGGGTAGGTCATGCACACCATCTGGCCTTTATAGGAAGGGTCCGTCAGAATTTCTTGATAGCCCATCATGCTAGTGTTGAATACCACCTCGCCGGCGGCTTCTCCTTCGGAGCCAAACGAATAGCCGCGGAAAATTTTTCCGTCTTCCAGAGCCAGCAATGCTTCTTTTTTCATTTAGAAAATGATCTTTCCGTCCTGCAGTACATGTTTTCCGCCAACGAAGACATCCGTCGCGCGGCCCTTCATTTTCCATCCCAGAAAAGGAGAATTTTTAGACTTCGATTCAAATTTTTCCTTTTCCGTGACCCATTCAATACCCGCGTCGAAGACCGTTACGTCGGCCACGGCACCCTCCGAGAGATGACCGCGGTCCACCTGGATGATTCCGGCGGGGTTCAGGGACATTTTGCGGATGAGTTCGGTCATTGTCAAAACTTTTTCCTCAACGAGCTTCAGCGAAAGCGCCAGCGACGTCTCAAGACCAATAATCCCAAAAGGCGCCTTGTCGAATTCGACATCCTTTTCCCCTTGCGCGTGGGGCGCGTGGTCCGTCGCGATCGCGTCCACCGTGCCGTCCTTGAGAGCTTTCTTCACCGCCTCCACGTCTTCCTTCGCGCGGAGCGGCGGGTTCATTTTAGCGTTCGTGTTATACCCTAAAACGACTTCATCCGTGAGATGAAAATAGTGCGGACAGGTCTCGGCGGTCACGCGCGAGCCCTGCGCCTTCGCCTGGCGGATCAAATCGAGCGATTTCCGGCTTGAGATATGGCAAAAATGGAGCTGCCCGCCCGTGAGGTCCGCCAGCTGCAGATCGCGTGCCACTTCGACGCTCTCCGCCTCGACGGGGATCCCCGGCAGTCCCAGCTTCGTAGACACAAAACCCTCGTTCATACAGCCACAACCAAAGAGCCCTTCGTCCTGGCAATGCACAAGAATCGGTAAACCGAATTTTTTGGAATATTCAAGCGCGCGCCGAAGAATATTGGAATCGGAGATCGGGCGGCCGTCGTCTGAAAGCGCTACCGCGCCGCCTTTTTTGAGCTCACCAAATTCCGTCAGTTCTTTTCCTTCCTGCTTCAAAGTCACCGCGCCGATCGGCCAGAGATTGGCCAAACCCAAACGCCGGGCTTCGCTCACCTCAAATTCCATATCCGAACGGCGGTCGGCAATCGGATTCGTGTTGGCCATCGGGCAAACGCCCGTGAATCCACCCTTTAGCGCCGCACGCAGACCCGTCTCGATCGTTTCCTTATATTCATAGCCCGGCTGACGCAGATGGACGTGGATGTCAATGAGTCCGGGTGAGACGACCTTTCCTTTCGCGTCAATTTCGCGGTCTACTTTTTCGGGGATCTTTTTCGCGACCTTTTTCACATGGTCATTCTCGATGAGAAGGTCCATCACTTCGTCGATTTTATTTTTTGGATCCACCAAGTGACCGTTTTTAATTAAGATTTTCATCTCTCTACCATTGTTGTATGAAACAATACCGCCATGCGGACCGCGACGCCGTTCGTTACCTGGTCCAGTATCACCGACTGCGGCCCATCCGCGACTTCGGCCGAAAGCTCGACGCCGCGGTTGATCGGCCCAGGATGCATGATGATAGCGTCGGGCTTGGCCTTCTTCAGCTGCTCCATCGTGATCCCGTATTCCGCCGCGTACTCGCGGATCGAGGGAAAAAATGCGCCCTGCTGGCGTTCCAGCTGGATCCTTAGAATATTGAGCACATCCTGGTCCCGCACGGCCTTGTCGAGATCATAGAAAACTTCGACACCCAGCGATTCGATCTTCGACGGAATGAGCGTCGGCGGGCCGCAAACGCGGACCTTGGCGCCTAGTTTTTTGAGCCCCCAGATATTCGAACGCGCGACGCGCGAATGAAGAATATCCCCTACAAGGCATACTTTGATCCCCTCCAGTGTTTTTTTCTTTTCGCGGATCGTAAAAATATCGAGGAGTCCTTGAGTCGGATGCTCATGGATGCCGTCACCGGCGTTGATGACCCCGGCGCGCACGAAACGCGCCAAATACTCCGCCGACCCCGAGGAGGAATGCCGCATCACGATCGTATCCACATGCATCGCTTCGATGTTTTTGGCGGTGTCGCGCAGACTTTCTCCTTTGGAAGTACTTGAACCCTGGGAAGAAAAATTGACAATATCCGCCGAAAGACGTTTGGCGGCGATCTCAAAACTTGTCCGCGTCCGTGTGGAAGATTCGAAAAAGAGGTTCGCGATCGTTTTGCCGCGCAGCGCCGGCACTTTTTTCACTTCGCGGCTTGAGACTTCTTTAAAAGACTCAGCGGTCGTAAGAATAAGCTCTATTTCCTCGCGTGAGAGTTCTTCGAGCGACAGGAGATCCTTTTTAGTCCAGCGAAATTCTTTTTTGGCTCCTTCTTTAGGGCTCATTTGGACGCCACCACCACTTCTTCTCTCTGGTCGGTTTCTTTAAAATGCACGTGCACGATCTCATCTTCGTTTGTGGGAATATTTTTCCCCACAAAATCAGCCCGTATCGGAAGCTCACGATGGCCCCGGTCTATCAGCACCGCAAGTTCAATTTTTTTTGGCCTTCCAAAATCGATCAGCGCATCAAACGCGCAGCGAACGGTCCTTCCGGTGTATAAAACGTCATCCACCAGCACCACGATTTTTCCGTCGAGATCAAAATTAATTTCCGTTTTGTGAATCACGGGCTGTTCGGAAACCCGGGTCAAATCGTCACGATAGAGATTGATATCGAGAATTCCCAAAGGCGGCTCGGCTTTGGCGATGTCCTGGAGGGCCTTTTGGAGGCGTTTGGCAAGAATGACACCGCGCGTTTGGATCCCGACTAGGACGAGACCCTCCGTACCTTTGTTTTTCTCGAGAATCTCATGGGCCATGCGGACCACGGACCGCTCGATGGAGGGGGCGTCGAGGACGAGTTTAGACACGAAAAATCCCACGCGCGCATAGAGGCCGTGGGTTCAAATTGTGGGTAGTCTTCATCTTTTTCCTTTTCGAGCCTCTCAGGACCCGGTTTAAAAGGTACTACTAAAACTTAACTAATCCGAAGTATACTCTTCGCGTCAGCTTGTGTCAAGCAGGCTCAAGGTAAAAGCTCTTCATTCTCATACCGGTTACCGATAATTTCAGCGTCCAAGCGCTCCAGGTTGCCTTTGATCCCGTGTCGCTCAAGGACACTCTGGAGCGGGTGAATATTTTTGGTTCCGAACATATCTGGCACGGAATCCACGACGCCCGTAAACTCGGCGCCACCGTGGCGCACCCGCACGATGTCTCCTTCAAAAACTTCCCGGCCCTTCTTGTCAAAAAAGGTGGTGGTCTCCAGAAAAACGCAGTCCTCGTAAGATGCGCGTTTCACCGGACGCCCCTTCCCCTCATTCTGGCCCTGGTCGTCTTCACATAAGAGCACGTGCAGTAGCTTCTGATAGCCCCGGTAGTACATCTTCTTCTCTTTTAGATGCCAAACTTTAAATTTAAGGTCTTTCATAAAAGAATCTAAAATCTTAAATTTTAGATTTAAGATTAAATAGAATTACAAACTCACCTAAGATTTTCTTACGTAAAAAATGGTCCTTCACTGCGCTCACTTTGTCCCGCAGGACCTCTTCAAATTTCTTGGTGAGCTCCCGCGCAACGACGATCTCAATATCCCCCAGCGTCTCCTGGATCGCCTCCAGTGTTTTGAGAAGGCGATGTGGAGATTCGTAGAAAATCACGGTCCGGTCTTCAGCTTTAAGAGAAAGTAGCTTATTTTTCCTCTGGCCGGATTTTACGGGAAAAAAACCTTCGAAAATGAAGCGGTCCGTCGGAAGGCCCGAAAGCGCAAGCGCCGCCAAAATCGCCGAAGCGCCTGGGATAGCTTGTATCAAAATTCCCTCTTGAATCGCCGCGCGGATAAGCCGGTAACCCGGGTCCGCGACGCCCGGCGTGCCGGCGTCTGAAATAAGCGCCGCGCTCTGACCGCTTTTCAGTTTTTCAATAATCCGTGGCGCGCGCGCTTTTTCCGAAAAATCAAAATAGCTTACCAAAGGCTTTCGAATTCCGTAGTGATCGAAAAGAATCTTGGAGTGCCGTGTGTCCTCACACGCGATAAAATCCACGGCCTTCAAAATCTCCACCGCGCGGTAACTCAAGTCACCGAGATTGCCGATGGGCGTTGAAACAATATAAAGAAAGCCGGGTTTGGAATGGTTACTCAACGGTGACGGACTTCGCGAGATTGCGCGGCTGGTCAATGTCTTCGCCGAATTCCCGCGCAATGCAGTAAGCCAGAAGCTGAAGCGGCACGATTGTCATAAAAGGCGAAAAAATTTCGGGAGTCTTGGGAACCTCTATCACATAGGCGGGATTGAGCCTTTGTATCTGGCGATCGCCTTCAGTCACAATAGGCACAATGATACCGTTGCGCGCCTTTATTTCCTGAATGTTGGATATCATTTTCTCGTACGTTTTTGATTGCGGCGCGATGCAGATCACCCAAGGGTTTTCGTCGATCAAAGCGATCGGTCCGTGCTTCATCTCACCCGCCGGGTACCCTTCGGCTGGAATATAGGAAATTTCTTTAAGCTTCAGGGCCCCCTCAAGCGCGTTCGGATAATTGATATTTCGTCCCAGGTAGAGAAAGAAACTATTGGGCGCGCGTTTATGCTTGGCGGAATCCCCGTTAAAATATTTATCCAATCCTGCGTGATAACGCAGATTAAAGGCATGTGCCTTATCAGACCACCCTTTCTCATCTTTCTTATAGTCATCTAAAATTTCCCTCATAAGGTGCGGCACTTTAAGAAATTCCTGAAGCGACGCTTTGCGTACGTTGGGCGTCATTGTCTTTGAAATCTCGGCCAGATAAAAACCCAGAAGATACAAAACCGCAAGCTGAGCCGTATAGGCTTTTGTAGACGCTACCGCGATCTCAGGCCCCGCATGCGTATAAATGACGCCTTTGGCTTCCCGCGCAATAGAGCTCGCAAAGACATTGCAAATCGAAAGTGTCAGCGCTTGTTTAGTTTTGGCTTCCCTCAAACCCGCCAGCGTGTCCGCCGTCTCGCCGCTTTGGGAAATCGCGATCACAAGCGACTCTTTTCCAACCTTCGGATTGCGATAGCGAAATTCGGAAGAGGTATCCACCCACACCGGAATATCCGTGAACTCTTCAAAAACATACTTGGCCGTCAGGCCCGCGTGATAGGCCGTGCCGCAAGCAATGATCACTACCTTTTTGATTTTTAGGAATTCAGACGCGGTAATTTTCAGTTCATCAAAATAAATCTTCGTGCCGCGGACCCGCTCTTTTAAAATAGCCGAAATGATCTCAGGTTGTTCGAAGATTTCCTTCAGCATAAAGTGCGGATAACCGCCCTTCTTTGCCTGTGTCACATCCCAGTCGATCTTTACCGGCGCGCGCGAAACCGGCTTACCCTTGGAATCAGAAATACTGACCGAATTCTTCGTCAGCGAGACGATCTCGCCGTTTTCCAAAAAAATGACTTTATGAGTATGCTCCACAAGCGCCGAAACGTCACTTGCGAGAAAATTTTCATGGCTTCCCAATCCCAGCACTAAAGGGCTATCGTGACGCACCGCCACGATGCGCCCCGGCTCTTTCGAGCAAATGACCGCGATCGCGTAAGTGCCTTTCAGGTCCTTCAGCGCCGATCTTACGGCCTCTTCAAGATTTCCTTTGTAGCATTTTGAAATGAGGTGAACGATCACCTCCGTATCCGTTTCGGACCGGAAAGTGACACCTTCTTTTTGGAGCTTTTCTTTAAGGTCGAAATAATTTTCGATGATGCCGTTATGCACAACCGCGATCTGGTTTTGGGTGTCCAAATGCGGATGGGCGTTTTCTTTACTCGGTGCGCCGTGTGTGGCCCAGCGCGTATGTCCTATCGCCGTATGGCCGTTCAGAGGGTGGGTTTTTAAAAGTTCCTCGAGATTCTTTATTTTTCCGTGTGTTTTTTGGACCGCGATCGAATCAAACCCGTTCTGGACCGCAAGTCCCGAAGAATCATAACCTCGGTATTCGAGTTGTTTCAAGCCGCGGATCACAAGACCGCGGGCTTCTTTATCGCCTGTATAAGCAAAAATTCCGCACATGGTAATTTACCCTCAAGCAGTTCTGATTCGTTTACTGAAATTTTCCCAATAAACTTCCAAGAAGGTTGTCTTTCGCGGATAGTTCCTGCGAGCCTTCCGCGACGCCTTTCTGTGATTTAGTCAGGAGATTCGATATAAGTTCCTGGCCTTTTGTGGCAAGCACTTTTTGGCCGATGTAGTTCATGTCAGGAAGGATCTTTACATTCGGAAGGTTTCCCTGGATTTGAAGCGGCATTTCAAGCTCGCCGCGTTGATTCATCAGATATTGAAGTTCATTGACACTGCGCGCCGAAGCGTCGGAAAGCTCAGGACTGATCCGAAGAACGCTCCCGATCTCAACTGCGCCGTCAAGTCCTACGCGGCCGCGGCCGTTTAATACCGAATAATCCGTCGCGATTTGAAGATTATCAAAGAAGAGACTGCCTTGATTGATCACAAACGGCACATCCATCGGTTGTAAGATCGTGTTTCTGTCATTCAATTTCGCCTGGTAATTCTGTGGTAAGCCCGCGTTTAATTTTTCCTGCGCGCCAGGAATCATGGATAGACGGCTGAATACTTCGCGAAGGAGATTAAAGTTTAAGATCGCTCCTTCGTTCAATAAAAGCCTCCCCTGACCTGAAAGCGTCCGGGAAATCTCGGGCCATCCCATTCCCGAAGCGCCACCTTCAAAAAAAATCGAAAGACGGCCCGCGACTTCGGGCCCCTGCGCGGACGTTTTTGGCGCAAGGGTTTGCAGTGACAAATTCTCGAGCGCCGCTTTTAAAGTTAACTGCGGCGAGGGCGCGCTTAAACCATTAACAACTCCCGCGATCTTGATCGTGCCTTTCGCGAATCCCGCTGAAAAATTCCTGATCGTAGCGCGGTCGCCTTCCACCAAAAAATCCGTGGTGACGTCTTCAAAGGAACTCGGGATGTTATTTAACGCCAGCCTGCCTTTGGTGAGAGCGGCTCGTATGGCAAACTCCCTGGCGATGTTGTTTACAAAGCCAAGTTCATCGATATTGATCTGCAAGTTCCCCGCCAGATGCCGGATACCGGCCTTGCCAAAATCAGGAAAAGTTTCTGACAGTTCTCTTAGATCCAAACCACTCAGATCGGTCTTAACGGAAAAATCCCGCAAAACCGCGGGTTTGTTTCCCTGCGGAAGACGAAAATGTCCATCCAAGAAAATGTTCTGTTGCCCGCTAAAAATAGCGGCTTTTGCCTCAAAAGAGAAAGGCTTTTTTAAAGAAAAACTCGTCACGGTCAAGTCAAGCGCACGGATAGAAAGATGCTTAGGTTTATTATTAATAGGATCGTAAAAATCGACATTTCCGTCTTTAATACGGAATGAATTAACAGAAAAGACAAACTCTGCCTCTTTTGTCTCCGCGGCGGGAGCTTGGGCTTTTTCTTCTCTCTTTTTAGGCTCCAAACCCGCTAAATAAACACTGCCATCGGGTTTACGCTCCAAGATCACAGACGGTCTTGTAAGCAACACTGAGGAGACCTCGATATTTTTCTGCAAAAGCGGCGCAAGATCCACCACCGCACTGGCTCTATCAAAATGAAGCGAAGGCTCGCTGTTATTTAAAGCATTTTTTGGATAAACAGAAAGATTTTTTACTTCGAAGGCGACACCACCTCGCCAACCCAGTGAAAGCCCGCCAAGCTTGGCCTGCCCTCCCAAAGTTTCCTCGATTTTTTGAATGATAAATGGCCTGAAGCGGTTGACATCAAATGTTAAGAGAAAAATAGAAACACCGGCGATCAAGAGCACCGCGAGAACTAGAAAAACCATCAGGATCTTTTTCATATACGCCCCCCAAAATAAAATGGGGCAGCCCCTTGTGAGGGCTGCCCCATCTCTTTTAAGACTTAATTACTACCTCACCTCAATCGCAGCTTCAGGTTTGGTATTCACAACCACGTTGTAAGACGTGGAATTGACACCGCAATCGGAACCGGAGCTGTCTTTAACCGTGAATATCACGCGATAGTTGCCGCTCTTCTCATACACATGGGCGGGTTTGGCTTCATTGGAAGTCGAGCCATCACCAAAGTCCCAAGCGTAAGTAAGCGGGTCGCCATCCGGATCGGTAGCTCCCGAACCATCAAACACGATTGTCTGACCAACGCAGCTATTAAGATTCTCTCCGGCCGGAACAGTAGGCCTTGAGTTGATCTTAATGGGTTTTCCGGCAGAGGCTGTCGAGCAGGCAAAGCCTTGCCCGTTGTCTACCGTGACCAGTACGTTGTAGTTGCCGCCCTTCTGATAGGCATGGCTTGCGTGCGAACCGCCGTCCCATGTCTCGCCGTCACCGAAATCCCAGTGATATTTGAGGGATCCGCCGGTGGCGGGCGCATCGAAGGTAACCGTCTGGCCGGTGCAGGCCCAGTCAGGACCCTGGATCTGGACAGTCGGCCTGTCCGCGATCCAAGCGGAGGTAACCGCTTGACCAACAGAGCAGTTGGTGCCTTTGCCATCATCGATAGTCAGAAGCACTCTGTAGCTGCCTGCCTTTTCATAGGCATGGGAAACTTTCATCCCTTCTCCTGTCGTGCCGTCGCCAAAGTCCCAAGTGTATTTGGAAGCACCCTGGACTTGGGAAGCGGAAGCGTCAAATGTGACCGTCTCACCCAAACAAGCTTTTACCTCAGGGCCGGCATTGGCCATAGGGGCAAAGTTAGGAGACACTCTCGTGGTAGTAACGCCGGTATCGCAGGTCATGCCGGAGTTGTCCTTTACCGTCAGGGTAACGTTGTAGTCGCCTGCTTTCTCGAAGCAGTGTGTAACCACGGGATCAGTAGAAGTTGCACCGTCACCGAAATCCCAGAAGATCGAAAGCTTCTGTCCATCGACATCGTAGGACTTGGTGGCGTCAAACGTAAAACAGTTGCAACCGGCAGATTTGGGCGCCGGAGCCGCGGGTCTTACCCAGTCCCGATTTTGATAATCAAAAGGCCCTGTGTAAGACTTTTGGGAAGGTTTTTTATACTCGATATGGTCACCGGGATCCTGGTCAACCTTATCGGCATAGGAGGCATAAGCGGTAGAAGCGGAGGAACTCACCGCCACGGCCGCGAAGGCCACAAGGAACATCTTTGATAGCTGTTTAAACATATTTTTCCTTTCATGGACCATCATTTATATGAGACAGTTTTACAAAAAGACACTACAGATAGTTAAAGTATTCTAGACTTTCCCATTAATAAAGTCAATAATCTTAAGCATTTTTGCTTAGAGGTTCACGCATTGGTTTTTTGGGGAACTATTTGTTATAATCCTTAGAACCATGCGAAAAAACCGCCCCTGGGTACTCATGAACCCTGGACCCGTCAACGTTACAAACCGCGTCAGACGTGCGCTTCTGAAGCCTGATATCTGCCACAGAGAAACGGAGTTTTCGGAGCTTTTGACGAAAGTCCGACAAAAGATCCTTAAAATTTTTCGAGTCTCGAAGACCCATACGGTCGCGGTTTTTTCAGGCTCCGGCACTACGGCGCTCGAATCGATGCTCTCCTCCTTTGCCAGAGACGACAAGAAGGTCCTCGTACTCTCCAACGGCATCTACGGAGAAAGGATGAAAACAATCCTCGAGATCCACGATACGCCGGTGGAAGTTTTGGAAAGCCCTATAGGGGGTTTCCCGGACATCCTAAAAATAGAGGCGCTTCTTAAAAACGACTCTTCCATTCACGGCATCGCAATGGTGCATCATGAAACCTCCTCAGGAATGTTGAACCCACTACAGAAAATTGGCACGCTCGCGAAAAAATACAAGAAAACATTTCTTGTGGACGCGATCAGTTCCCTAGGCGCCGAGCCGATCGATTTTCAAGAATGTTCGGTTGATTTCTGCGCGGGGACCTCCGGTAAATGCCTGCACGGTTTTCCCGGAATTTCGTTTGTGATTGTGTCAAAAAAGGAATTGACACAGTTGAGGAAGAGAAAACCCAAAACCTTATACATGGACCTGGCGCGTATTTTAGAGGCCGAGGAAAACGGGGACACGCCCTTCACGCCGGCGGTCCAGATCTTTTATGCATTCGATGAAGCGCTGGACGAACTTCTGAAAGAAGGTCTTGACCAAAGGATCGGAGACTATGCGAGGAAAAGCGCGCTTCTGGAAAAAGGCCTTATGAAACTTGGAATTAATTTTCTCGTCCAAAAAGAGTACCGTTCGCATGTGCTCACGGCACTCTGGACACCCCCGTTCATTTCGTATAAAAAACTTCACGATGAACTGAAAAAAGAAGGTTTTGTGATCTATGCTGGTCAGTCAAAATTGAAAGACAAAATATTTCGCATCTCAAATCTAGGGGATATTCGGGCCAGAGACCTTGTGAGGTTCCTCACGATCCTGGAAAAGGTCCTGTCACGCCATAGAAAAAAATCTTGATGACCCGTCCGGCAATAGAGGAAAAGAAAGATTTCCAGATCAATCGTTTTTTTTCAAAGCGCTTGACGCGGCTGCTTCTTAAAACGCCGCTCACGCCCAACCAAGTCACTTTCTTAAGCCTGTCCTTCGGAATCCTGTCGGGTGTTCTTTTCTCCAGCGGAAATTATGGTCTTTCCATAGCGGCCGCTTTTGCGTATATCGCCGCCTGCGTGCTGGACAACTGCGACGGCGAGATTGCCCGCGCGAAAAACCTGAAAAGCGTTTTTGGCGGCTGGCTTGACATCGTTGTGGACTTTCTGGCTGACCTGTCTCTTTTTACGGGCCTGGCGCTGGGTGTGTTAAAACGCGGGGTCGAGGGGCCCGCGGTCTTCTTTCTTATTCTATGCCTCGCGGGTAGTTTTATTAATTTATGCATCGTTATCCTTGAAAAATTAAAAGGCTTCGGGCCGGCTGTTTTCAATAAACCCAATCCCGACGGGGTCAAGCGTCAAAATATTTTTTTCAAAATCTCGGAAGCGCTCCGTGAAGGCGATTCTTCCTGGTTTGTGGTTTTATTTGCGGTTTTTGGAAAACCGGAGTATCTTCTTTGGGCGGGCGGCATTTATATGCAGATCATCTGGATAAGCGCGATCGCGCTCAATTACCGATGGCTTTTCTCGGCAAGGAAAAACGTCGCAGACTGAAAGGTTTTTCGTGAAAGTCGTAAAATTCCTACTCCTTTGCCTTGGTCTATGGATGCTTTTTATCACCGTAAAAGCGGTCGGGGTCGGAAATATCCTCTCCAATATCCTCGAGCTTAAATGGAAGCTCCTGCCGCTTCTTTTTATCTACCCATTCATTTTCGCGTTCGATACCATCGGCTGGGCTTACGCGTTCCCGCGCAGCCTACCCACGCACGTTCCGTTTTATGAGCTCTATAGGATACGGATCGTCGGGGAGACGCTCAATGCCGTGATTCCCTGGGCCGCGTCGCTGGGAGGCGAACCCATCAAAGCCGAGCTTCTAAAATCAAGGCACGGCATTCCGCTCTCGGAAGGATACGCATCGATCCTGATCGTCCATACCACCTTTTGGCTGTCGCTCAATATGTTCGTGATAGGCGGTGTTCTGGCAACGCTCAAAACTTTCCCTCTTACGCCTATCCTCTGGCAAAGCGTGATCGCTTTTCTTGTGGGGCTCGGGTTTGTCGCGATATTTCTCGTGATCGGCCTGCACCTGGGTGTATTCAAAAAAGTCCACAGTCTCGGCGAGACTTTTAAATGGTGGGGGGAAAAATCCTCGGAAAAAAGACTGCGCTTCCTTAAGCTGGACGACGAGATTAAAAAATTCTACACGTCCGATCCGAAGCGTTTTACGTTTTCCGTGTTCTTCAATTTTCTCGGGTGGCTCACGGGAACTCTGGAGGTTTACTGGATCGGAAACATTCTGGGAATGCCTATCGGATTTTTTGAAGCCTGGCTTCTCGAGGCGCTGATCCAAGTGCTTCGCATCGTGACTTTCTTCATCCCTTCCAGTATCGGCGCGCAGGAAGGCGGCATCGTGCTGATTTTCCAGCAATTCGGCTTTGCAAACCCTTTAAGCCTTACTTTTGCGATCATCCGCCGCCTCCGAGAAATCCTCTGGATTGGCTTAGGCCTTCTTCTCTGGTCGTTTATCGAAGACCGACCAAAATTAAAAAAATCTGCCGCTTAGAATTTTCTTTTATCGACGAGGCGGATGAGTTTTCTCCCGGTACGGAGCGTGCCTCTGGGGTGGATTTTCAAGCCGAGGCCAAAGAAGCCCATTTCATAGTTTCTCCAGCCGTCCGCTATTTCTTTCTTCATTTTTGAGAATACTTCTTCCTTAAAACTAGATTCACTTCTCGTGCCATCGGTATTCTCGACATTAAATTCTATAAAGTCCTTATTGTTACGCTTCTCGATCACGATCTGCCAATCCCGAGTCAGTCCTTCGATCGTCGAAAAAACAGGCTCAAACATCCACGGCGCGACATTGCCCATCGCGGTCGCGGTCCATTCGTTCATGCGGCCTTTCAGCTTGTCGATGCGCGCGCCGGGGAGTCCGCTTTTGGATTTACCTTCGAGAAAACGCGTGATGTCTCCCGAGCGGTAGCGTACAAGCGGCATCACACGGCGGTTAACCGTCGTGTACACAAGTTCACCGTAACCATTTTTATCGCGGTTTATGATTTCAAAATAATTGTGAAATTGATTCAGGAGGTAGCCTTCTTTGTCGCGATTTTCCATCCCGATCGCGCCAAAGGCCTCCGTTTGTCCGTAGCTTAAAAGAAAATCAGCCTTCCATACACGCTCGACGTACCGCCGCGCTTCTTCTGTAAAATTCTCGCCGCCGCCGATCATGAGTTTGACCGGCCAGGGTCCCTTCTTCTCGGCCACTTCCGCCAAGCCCAGCATCCACGAAGGATCGCCCACAATGACCGTGATGCCATAATCTTTCAAACGGTCGTAAAAATCGTTGGGATCAATCCTTCCGGCCTCGACGTGAAAACACCCCAAAACTTCGCAGGACGCCACGAGTATCGGCCCCGAGACCCAAAATGAGCAATCAAACGCGCTCGCAACCCGGTCTTCGGGTCTCACCCCCACGCCCCATAGTCCCACCGCGCCGGCCCAGCCGACTTCTCTTATTTCATTGCGGGAAAAATAAACTCTCTTCGCGCGCTTCGACGTGGTGCCTGTCGTTTCATAGGCCGTATCGGGCTTCGCACAGACAAACTCCTCGACATTCTCACGAATATCCTCGGCTGTCGTGAAAAAATCGCCCAAGTCATCAGGCGTTTTTACCTTTGAAGGATGAATGCCGCGCTCGTTAAATTTCTTTCTGTAGAATTTGGAACGCTCATAAACATAAGCAATAGTTTTCCTGAAATTCGCAAGTTCCAGACTTTCCAAAAGACCAGCAGAGATTTTTGAGTAGAGAAAATACCCTTTCTCGGCGGAATTTCCAAATGGGATTTTGTTAATGAGAGATATTATGTTCATTAAAGAAAATTACTTTTTCGTGCACTTTCTAATAAGATTTTCGAAAAGCTCAATAGCAAGGTCCATTTCATCTTCGGTGATCGTAAACGACGGCGCGATCGTGAAAACGTTTTTATAGTAGCCTCCGACGTCGAGCACAAGGCCGTAGCTGCCCTTTGAAGTCTTAATACCGCCTTTCATGCCTTCCGCGAAGATCTTGTCGGCAAGCGCGCGGTCAGGCGTGTAGCCGTCACGGGGACTACAGATCTCCATGCGAAGCGCCATGCCCATGCCATCGACGTCGCCGATGATCTTTTTATGGCGTTTTTGAAGCGCTTTTAGCCTGGACAAAAAAGCTTTTCCTTTTGCATTTACAATTTTTTCGTAATTGGTTTCCTCCGTCATTTTCATCAGTTCAAGACCCACGGCCGTGCCGAGCGTATTGGACGAAAATGTCGAATGCGTGGAGCCCGGCGGAAACACCTTGGGGTTGATCAGCTTTTCTTTCGCCCAAATGCCCGAAAGAGGGTTCAAACCATTCGTAAGCGCCTTGCCGAAAACGATCACATCGGGCTTCACGCCAAAATTAGCGAAGGCCCAGAGTTTTCCCGCGCGATGAAAACCCATCTGGATTTCATCGTCAACGAGAAGGATTTTATGACGCTCCAAAACATTTTTAAGGTATGGAAAATATTCTTTCGGCGGGATCACGTAGCCGCCCGTGCCCTGGATCGCTTCCACGTAAAAAGCGCCGTACTCGGACTCTTTGGCCTTCGCGTCCCAAACACCGTTGTACTCTGTCTCAAAAAGCTTCTCAAATTGCTTCACGCAGTACATTTTGCAGTCCGGATACTTTTTCCCATAAGGACAGCGGTAGCAATAGGGGTACGGCACAAACTGCGCCTTATCGGAAAAATGGCCGTAACGGCGACGGTAGCGATAGCTGGATGTGATCGCGGAAGCGCCGAGCGTGCGTCCGTGATAGCCGCCCATAAAAGCGAACACAAGATTTTTTCCGGTGTGGCTTCTCACAAGCTTTAAAGAATCTTCCACCGCCTGGGAGCCGCCGACATTGAAATGCACGCGCCCTTTTTCGCCGAAGAGCCGCTCGACGGACTTCGCGATTTTCTCGGCAAGCAGCACTTTTTCTTCGTGAAGGTACTGGCAGGCAAGCTGCGGAAGTTTGTCAATTTGGTTTTTTAAGACATTCCCAAGACGGGGATTCGCGTAGCCAAAACTTGCGGCGGAGTACCACATCTGAAGGTCCAGGTATTTGCCGCCTTTTTTGTCGTAGAGAAAACTCCCCTCGCAGCTGTCAAAAAATTTGGGCGGTTCAAGATAATGGACTGTATCACCCCAAGAGCAGTATTTTTTTTCCTTCTCCAAAAGCTTTTTCTCAGACGTAAGCATGCGCGCCTTTTCTTTCCTCGGAAAGCCACTCCCCGATTTCCTTGAAATTGGAATAAGCCCTGTGTTGGATTTGATGTTCCGCGCAGAATTTCAGCAATTTGTTCTTCGCAAAGGTCAGATCCGATACGCGCGCGCCAAAACGGTCGGACAAACCGTCTCCCACAAAAACGGTCCGTTCACCGGCCGCGCGTAAACTCTGTACCACCCTTTCCTTGCAATTTGCGCACGCGTGCTCGCACAAATTGCCGTCCGGGAAATGCACTTTAAATCCCGCGGGAGGAATATATTTCAATTTGTTGGAATAAACCGGCAGATTTTGAAGAAGCCCCGGAGACTCCCAAAAAGCCTTTTTTAAAACATGATCAATGACGATGTCAAAACCGTCGCTTATGATCGCGACGGGAATATTTAAATGTTTTGTCTGTCTCACAAAATCGACAAAATAGGGATCTATCTGGACTTCATCCAAAAGCACCATAAATTCCTGACCGGTCGCGGACACAAGATCCATCTGACGCGAAAGGCACTCCCGTGATCCTATTTTGCCTTCAAGCCATAGCTTCTCCACACCGGTCCACTGACTCAAACCAAAACGCTCCAAAATCATGTCTACCACGTCCGTTTTAGTGATCGTGCCGTCAAAATCGATAAAAAACCGGAGGGGTGTCATATAATTTTTATCCGTCAAATTTTTTTATAACCAACGCGATATTTTGTCCGCCAAACCCAAAAGAGTTGCTTAATACTGAATTTACCTTCGCTTCGCGCGCCTTATTCGGCACATAATCCAGGTCACAACCCTCGTCTTTTATCTCATAATTGATCGTCGGCGGAATAATGCCGTTCCGGATCGTAAGAACGCTGGCGATCAGCTCTACCGCGCCGGCCGCGGCAATCATATGGCCCAGCATTGATTTGATCGAACTTATCGGAATCTTGTAAGCGGATCCCCCAAAAACCTCTTTGACCGAATGGGTCTCAATCTGGTCGTTCAACTGTGTGGAAGTACCGTGCGCGTTGATATAGTCCACATCCGACGGATCTATCTTCGCATTCTGAAGCGAAAGCTTCATCGCCTGAATCGCGCCGCGCCCGGTAGGATGCGGATCCGTCAGGCGAAACGCGTCCGCGGTGCCGCCGTAGCCGGCAAATTCCGCGTAAATTCTCGCGCCGCGCTTTTTCGCGTGTTCTAATTCTTCCAAAATAAGCACCCCCGCGCCTTCCGACAGCACAAAGCCGTCGCGGGTTTTATCAAAAGGTCTCGACGCTCTCTCAGGAGCGTCGTTCTGCGTAGAAAGCGCCGTCAAAAGATTAAAACCCGCGACCCCCAAGGGATGGATCATCGAATGAGAACCGCCGGTAATCATAATATCGGCCTTGCCTTTACGGATAATCTCGGCCGCTTCGCCGATCGCCTGGCTCGAAGCCGCGCAGGCCGTCAGACAATTGGACACGATCCCCTTCACCTTAAAATAGGCGGCGAGATGATTGACGACCTGGGAAGGCTCCTGCTCCACAAGCGACTGAGGACGGATGCGATTCACACTATTTTTAAAATAAAGATTCACATCGACCGGCTCATCGCCGCCGTTCATGGATCCGGAGAGGATCGAAGCATAATCGGAAAAATTAAATCCTCCGTCGCCGGCGCCGAAATAAATCCCCAGACGGGAATGATCGATCTTATTTTGTTCGACCCCGGAGTCTTTTACCGCTTCCTCGGAAGCTTGAAGCGCAAAAAGGCTGTTTCGCCCCAAAAAACTAAAATCAGAGATGAGCTTTTGCCATTTTGAAATATCAAATTTTTTTACTTCACCGGCGATCTTTGTTGGAAACTTCTCCGCATCAAAAAGGGTGATCCGGCGCACCCCCGACCGGCCTTCACAGAGCCCGTCCCAGGTGTCCCGGACATTACTGCCGAGCGGCGTGACGGCCCCGAGACCCGTTATGACAATTTTTCTTTCGCTCATTCCAAAAACCTTTTACTCACGGCGGAGACGCTCTGGCCATTAAACCCAAACGCATTGGTGACCGCGTAGCGGATGTCGGACATCAGGGGCTTGTCTTTGACGATCTGAAATTTCCAATCGCGCCGCGGTATTTCAAGATTAAGCGTAGGCGCGATCGCGCCGCGCGAAAGCGCCAGCGTCGAAATAATAAAATCAAACGCGCCGGCCGCGAAACCCGTAAATCCGATCGCAGGTTTTGAAGCGCTCACCGCAAGGTTGAGTTTTGAACCATTAAAAACTTCTTCGATCGCTTCTGCTTCTAAAATATCATCCTTTTCAAGGCCGAGGCCCGAAGCCTGCACATAATCAATTTCTTTTGGAGAAATCTTCGCTTCCTCCAGAGCGCCTTTCAAAGCAATGACCCGCCCTTCCTGGGAAGAACAGCCAAAACCGACGACTTCGGCATAAATTTTAGCGTTCCTTTTTTTGGCATGCTCAAGTTCCTCCAGCACCACGAATCCTGCGCCTTCACCGATCACAAAACCGCGGCCTTTTTGATCAAAAGGTTTATAAGTTTTATTCGGGCTTCCATTTGTATTTTCTTCCAGCACTCCCAAAATCTTGTATTGCGAGACCCCGACGGGATTGAGTTTTGATTCGGCGCCGCCCGCCAGCATAAGATCAGCGGAACCACGTTCAAGAATACGATAGGCTTCCTCCAACGCCTGAAGTCCCGCGGAAGCGCCGGTCGTGATCGTATTATTGGGGCCCTGTAGATCGAAAAGAATCGACACATGGCACGCCGGCATATTCGGAAGGTATTTGAGAAGCCACAGCGGAAAAAGCGCGGGCATGCCTTCTTCGCCGAATTTTTTAAGATCAAGATTGCCCTTTGCGTCCAGCGAGCTTTTCACGCTGTACGCGAGTTCATCGATTTCGTAGTTCAAAACCCCGGAACCTACGATGACTCCGAATCTTTCACGGTCAACGGCCGCAGATTTTAAGCCCGCATCGTCGAGCGCCAAACTTGCCGCGGCCACCGCGAGCTGTATGTCGCGCGCCATGACTTTGAGTGCTTTGCGCTGCGTGATAAATTTTTCCGGCGTAAACCCCCGCACCGCGGCGCCTATTTCGTCAAGCCGGGCGCCATTCTCTCCAAACGAAACAAAATCCACTCCGGAGCGTCCCTGAAGAAGCGCGTCCCAAAGCGCGGCGGCGCCTTCTCCAAGCGCCGTCATCGCGCCAAGCCCCGTGATCACAACTCTTCTTTTCAGCACACACCCTCGCTTATTTTAGCGACATTGTAGACATCAAAATACTTTAAAAAATGATCATTGAAAACAACTTTTTGGTTCTGCCGCTCGGCCAAAAGCTCCACGGCGGCCAACAGCACTTTCGCTTCCGCGACGATCTGGCCGTTCGAACGGACCAATCCCTTGATCCAGGCCGCGTCCTCACGCTCCTCTTCAATCGTAGCCTCGATCACAAAATGGCACGGGGGCGGCACCGGCTTAAAAAACTTCGCGCTTTCGATCTTGGCCAGGATCACTTCTTTCTCAAAATCAAACCCCAGACCGTAGAGAACGCCGCCTGCCTGCGCGATCATTTCGACAAAAAGCGGTTCAGGCACCAAAGGTCTGCCCGGAAAATTTTCCCTGAAGAAATCTTCTTTTCCCGAATAAGATTTGAGCGCGCGCGTATAGCGGCCTTTTTTTAAGACTTCAAATTTTTCTATTAGATCCCAACGCATCTTGAAATATTTTCGCTCTTCATGCTTTTCTGACACTCGACAACGATATAGTTTTTTTTCTTGATGATAAAAAACCGGAAAACTTCTGATCTAAACCTAACAGAAAGATTTCTTCTTTTATCATGGTTGACCGACGCATTCGTGAAATTCATGAGTCCCGCATTTTTTATATTAGAAGCCTTGAAAGCGGCTTCTTTAGCCGCCAGGAAAACCGCGAGTCTTTCGTGAGGCCTCTTTGACTTTCTGATCGCAGAAATTTCCTGACGCGTGAAAAACAGCTTTAAGTTTTTTTTATGGCGGGTGTAGAAAGATTTGGCTTTCCGAAGCTCGATAAGATCCACACCCAAAGAGAAAGAACGGGGAGAATAAGACAATCGCTCCCTGTCCTTATTTACCGGCCGGCGCAAGCTTCCCGGAAAGGTAATCCACGATCATGCCCACTGTAAATACCTCTCCGAGATTGGATACGACCGGATTTTTTGAAAACTCCCCCCAATGGCCGTTCGGGATCTTTGTTTTTAGTTCTTCGATGCCGGCAGACGTGATACGGCCGTCCTTCACAAAACGCGCGTCGGTCAAAAGTTTTTCGGGAAAAAGCTCGCCCTTCGGGATCTTTACCTTGAAGGTTTTCTCGAGGCGAAACACAATATCGAGAAAATCAATCGATTCAGCGCCCAAATCCTTTATCAAGGATGATTGAAGACTGATATTGGACTCATCTACTTTCAGAGCCTGGGAGATGATCACTTTGACGTTTCTTACAATTTCATTTCTCTCGTTTTGCATAAATAAATACGATCTCCTATTTCAACTTTAGCGGCGACCTAAAAGGCTCAGACCTCCGTCCACCGTGATAATCTGACCTGTTATGTACCGTGCCTGGTCTGACGCTAAAAAAGCCACGACCGAAGCGATATCCTCAGGCTCCGCGAAAGAACCCAGCGGAATTTTTTCTTTGATCTTGTCGCCGAACGCCGAACGCGCCGCCTGGGACATCGGCGTATTGACCATACCGGGCGCTACAGCATTCACCGTAATATTTTTTGAAGCAAGTTCCGCGGCCAGCGATCTTGTAAACGCGTTGATCGCGCCCTTTGATGCCGCATAATTGGCCTGTCCAAAACCGCCCAAGTCCGCGATCACGGAAGAAATATTGATGATCCGGCCGCCGCGCTGCATTACCATCTGACGCGCGATCGCCTTGCAGAAAAAATACGCGCCGCCAAGATTCGTATCAATCACTTCCGTCCAGTCTTCGTCTTCAAGCGTCAAAAAAAGGCCATCGCGGATAATACCGGCGTTGTTAACGAGAACGTCAATTCTCTCTTCTTTCCCGAGAATTCCGTCGATGGTCTTTTCGACGGCTTCTTTATTTCTTCCGTCGCAGCAAAGCGCATGGACATTTGCCGAATTTTTTAAAGAGCTTACTATCTTTTTCGCTTCTTCCGCCGAACTTAAATAAGTGAAATAAACTTTTGCTCCGGCCGCGGTAAAACACCTGACAATCGCGGCGCCGATTCCCCGTGAACCGCCCGTGACAAGGACCACTTTACCTTGCATTTTAGATTTCCACGGGCGTCAGCACAAAATTTGCCGTAAGCGCTTTCTTCGGCGAAGCTGTTTCACTCACCAGATCAATACGGCCTTCCAAAAAAACAAAAGTCTCTTCCCGCTTCAAAAGTTTTACGAAAATTTTTAGATTGTTTCCGGGCTTCACAAACTGGCCGAACTTTACTTCTTCTGCAGCGGCTAATCGGAAAAAAGCCGTCTTAAAAACTTCCGAAAACTCCAAAAGTTTTGAGGCAGCCTGTTTCAGGCTTTCCAGAAGTAAAACTCCAGGCATCACCGGAAAACCGTCAAAATGGTCTTGCAAAAACTCCTCATCGCCTCTCAAGGTAAAGGAAGCCGTGAGGCTTTCGTTCTTTTTGACTTCCAAAACTTCATCAACAAAACAAAATACACTCAAAGAACCACCCTGTTTGACGGATAAGTTACGGCCAAATATAGCTTTACAATATAGCATGAAAAAGGCCGCCTTGCCAAGCTATCCCTGTGGTAAATCGGCCCCGAGCGCGGCGCGCCGTTCGGCCTTTAAATCGCGAGCAGGATTTCCGCCCCAGACACCGCGCGGAGGAATTTTGGTGCCTTTAGGAAGAAGGCTGCAGGGAGTCACCGACGCTCCGTCGCCTATTTCGCACTCGGGCATGATCACGGACCCTAGACCGATAGAAACATTATTGCCTATCTTCGTGGGCGCGAGGCGTATAAACCCGCGTTCGGAGGCATGGCAGATCAGCGCGACCCCTCCTCCGATTAAAACATTGTTCCCTATTTCAAGAAGCGATAGGTCGGCGAGACCGGCCGTATTGATATTCACGCCGTCTCCTACCTTCGCGCCCATCAGTCTGTAAAAAAGCACCTGAAACGGCGAAAGCCTCAAAACGTCCAGAAACGCGGAATTCACGATCAGGATCAGCGAGTTATACCCCATCCACGAAAGACATTCTTTGGAATGAATGGAATGCAGGCCCGGGGTCACTTTAAATCCGAAAATATTTTTTATAAAGACCGCGAAGAAAATAAGCGTCGTCCCGAAGAGAAAATAACCAAACGCCATCGAAAATGAAAACGCCAGGATCTTAAGCCACACCGCGTAGGCGCCCATAAATTTCCAAACGCCGTAGAAAAAGAAAACCATCGGGAAGAGGCTAAAACCAAGGATCAGGATCGCCAAAAGATGAAGAAACCAGATCCAAAGATCAAATCTCCGCTTCTCCCACGCCGCCTGTTTCTGCTTCTCTTCTTTTGTGTTCATGGGCTGGATTTTATCACACTAACGGCCCCGAGGGATACTAGCGAGCATGTCTTGCGCTCGACTATGAATGGTGATACATTAACCGAATTATGAATACGAAAGAAAAATTTATATTCATCAGCGGCGGCTCGCGCGGCATCGGGCGCGCGATCACGCTCTCCCAGGCCGGCAAAGGTGTTTCGATTTTCGTGAACTACCTGCGGGATGACGAATCGGCGCTTGAGGTGAAAAAACTGGCCGAGAAAAAAGGCGCCAAGGTATCTCTCATCCAGGGCAATGTGGGTGATCCCGAAGCCATCAAGGCTATTTTCGAAGAAATCCATAAGAAGACACAGAGACTCGATGCGCTGGTTCATAATGCGGCGCTCGGTGTTTTTAAGCCTGTTTCACAGCTTCGCGTGAAGGACTGGGATATTTCACTGGATGTGAATGCCAAAGCGTTTCTTCTCTTAAGCCAAGCGGCGCTTCCTCTGATGCAAAAGCGCGGCGGTAAAATCATCGCCATCTCGAGCCTTGGGTCGCACCGCTTCACGCCCAATTACGGTGCGATCGGCATCTCAAAAGCGGCGCTCGAAAATCTTGTACGCTACCTTGCTGTCGAGCTTGCCCAGCATAAAATCCGTGTGAATGCCGTCTCGGGCGGCCTTGTGGCGACGGATTCTCTCAAAATGTTCCCCAACTTGGAAAATATGAAAAATGAATTTCTAAAACACACCCCCGGGGGCCGTTTGGGTGAGCCAGAGGACATCGCGAATATCGTTTCCTTTCTTTTAGGACCTCAATCCGACTGGGTTTACGGACAAACCATCATCGCGGACGGCGGCTACTCGCTTTTCTAAATGTTTTTCGCGCAAGCGGTCCTTATTTTTATTTTTCTTGTTTGGGTAAAAAGGGCATTTTGGATGGGTTCTTTCCACAAAACCCACCCCCCGATCGCTCCGAGCCGCTTCACGAGGACTTTACTTCCCAGAATAAGCATTGTCGTGCCGGCGCGCAATGAGGAAAAAAATATATCCAATTGCCTCCGGCATCTTATAAACCAGACTTACGCCAACTATGAGATTGTCGTTGTTGATGACCGCTCGACCGATCGGACTCCGGAAATCATCGAGGATATTAAAAGAAGCTCAAAGATCTCCATCAAAAATATCCGCATCGAAAAACTGCCGCCCGGCTGGACCGGCAAAAATCATGCGGTCTTCGCGGGATCCAAATTAGCCCAGGGAGAATGGTTTTTATTCACCGATGCGGATACGACACACGCTCCCGAAAGCCTTGAGACCGCGCTTGCTTTCTCGACGGAAAATAATATTGATTTTCTGACACTGGCGCCCGAAGTCGAGTCTAAAAGCTTCTGGGAAGAAACTATTCAGCCGCTGGCGGTGGCAAGCCTGGCGCTCTGGTTCGATCCGGAAAAAATAAATAATCCTCAAAGTCGCGTCACACTCGCGAATGGACAGTTCATCTTCGTAAAAAAAGACGTCTATGAGCAAGTAGGCGGCAATGAAGCCGTCAAAACTGAGGTCATAGAAGACGTGGAACTTGCAAAAAAAGTAAGGGCCGCGGGTTTCATTGTCAAATTTCTAAACGGCACGCGGCTTTATTCTACGCGGATGTATACCTCTTTAAATGAGATCAAAACTGGCTGGACCCGTATCTTCACCCATCTTTTCAATAAAAATATCCCCGCGATATTGCACAAGATATTTTTGTTCTTATTTTTTTCGCTGCTGCCTTTCGCGGCGTTTTTCTTTGAAGTTTATTTAAGGATTGCGTTGTCCGAAAATTTTTCGCCATCTCTTTTTTGGCTCAGCCTGAGTCTCTGTTTCTGGATTATTCTTGTAAGATTCTTCGGCAACAAGGCCGTCAAAGCCAATCCCTGGTACGCGTTTCTTCATCCGCTGGGAAGTCTTGTGATGGTTTGGATACTCTCGGCATGCGTGATGAGAATTCTTCTCAACCAAAAATCCCTCTGGAAAGGGCAAAGTTACTAAGATCGCTGAGCTTTTGCAAAATTCTGTGTTTGAGGGGATTTTGAAGCAGGCGCGGCGGGTTTACTCTCATAAATCTTCAAAAGTTGTCTGTTGATCTGCCTCATAAATTCAAAATCTTCCCCGACGTTGATGCTAAGCTCTTCGTATTCGTAAATGCCGATCGTCCGATTTTGCCAGTCGATAAGCTCCATGGCGACGGGCAAATGGCTCTCCTTATGAAACTTGACCTTCACGCGATATGCGAAATAGCCCGAATTCTCATTTGACTCAAGAAAAGTCACGTCCACGCTTTTACCTTCCGAAGTGGCACTGGCGGGGGTACGGTCAAAAATAATTTTTAGTTTCTTTTCCCTGGCCGCCCTAATCACTGCTTTCGTGAAATCATAAAGAAAAGTGCCTATCCCCGCGTCCTCTATATCATATGAAGCGCTGCCCTGCCGGATCCACGGACTATTCTGGTCCAGAAAAATGACCGGTGCCAGACCCCAAAGAAGGCCCGGCTTATGGATCGCGAGCTTCCCATTATTTTTTCCGCGCTCATAAACGACTTGAAGCCCTTTTTTCTCGGTGTTAAGCCAGCCCATAAAAATTTTCCAGGGTTTTTCAAATTTAAGAAAAATCTTTTCTTTCTCTCCAAGGCCGGCGTCTGACCGCTCAGTTTTATAAAAAATAGCCCGGTAGCCATTCATAGACTCGTAAGTATCGAGACTTTTTTCGAGAATTTCCGCCAACTGCACGGACTCTTCGTTTTGGGAGAGATCATTTTTTATTTCCGATAACTCAAAGATCAATCCGTCCTCAGCCGCAAACAAGGGACCGCAAGACACAAGGAAAAATAAAAGTATTGAGAAATTAAAATACATTTTTAAAAAGCGCTGATTTTTCATCAAAGTTTACCCAAAAACTCCGTTATTTTTCTTTCATACAATTCTTTTCCCAATATCACCGCCTGATTATGCCTGGCCTTCGGCACGATCAGACGTTCAAAATTGCCCTTGTGCGCCATAAGTTTTTCCAAAAACCGTTGGTGCGTCCCCGGCACATAGTCATCCTCCTCACCGTGAATCATAAAAAGCGGTTTATGCCGTTTTTTTAACAACCTTTCGACATCCACAAAACGCTTGCGCGATCTTTTCTGGGAATACCAAAAACTTAAATTCGTGAACGTATTCACGAGCCAGTCGGGATAATTTTCACCGAAAAAATTGGGCTTCACGAGGATCGGCGCCCATTTGCGGATATAGTCGCGGAAAATCTCCTTCATTGAGAAAAGACCATCGGCGATGATTCCACGAACCGCTGGCTCTTCAAAAGAGGCCGCCAACGCGATATCCGCGCCGTTTGAAATGCCAAAGAGAACAATTTGGACGTCAGGCTTAAATGCTCGCTTGGCCCAGTGAATTGTCTTTAAAACCCTTTCGACATCCTCACGCGCCGGCCACTGGGAAAGAGAATTTATCTCGGATTCTTTGGATTTTTCCCTGAAATCAAGGCTCAAAACATTGAAGCCCAGACGCGGGATAAAATAGGCGTATTTTTCCCACGATTCTTTTGACATCCCCGATTCATGACAGAAAATCACAAGCCGCTCCGAACCTTTTTTCTCCACGACAAGCACTTCGATCTCGCGGTCGCTGGAATCAAGGATCACCATCTTCTCGCCCATTGAAGAGATAAGTGTCTCCGCGGGCGGATTGTAGACAAGACTCAAGAAAATATTGCTTATCATCCGCGTATATTTGAAGCCCGTATAAATAAAATAGACCGCGAAGACCATAAACGGAACAAACGGAATGATAAGAAGAAGCAGTTTAAACATACTCGAGACGTTTTTGGTCCTTTTTCCTAAAAAGTTCTATCACCCACGCGCCAAGAACGCTTAATTCAAATAAAATAATGAGCGGGACCGCAAGAAAGAGCTGGCTTGCGATATCAGGTCCTGGCGTCAGCGCCGCCGCGAGAATAAAGATCAAAACAATCACATGCCTTTGAAATTTATTCAGAAGCGTTGTATCGAAGACCCCAACCAACACAAAGCCCATCACAAAAATAGGTAGATTAAATGCCACCCCAAACGCCAACAGTATGCCGGACAAAAACGAAATACACTCATTGATCGAAATCATCGGCCTTAAAAATTCCGTCTGCATACTCATGAAAAATTGTAGCGTTAAAGGCACTACAAAGAAAAATGAAAAAAGCGCGCCGGCGATAAAAAGCCCCGAGGTTAAAATAATAAGTGGTGGAATAAATTTTTTCTCTCTTTCATAAAGCGCCGGTGAAATAAAAAGCCATATCTGCCCCGCGACAATTGGCGAGGCGAGAATCAACCCTGCAAGAAGCGCTATTTTTATTCTCACCATGAACGCGTCTGCCGGTGAGAAAAAGTAAACCTGGTTTATTTCCTTACGGATCGGCAAAAGCAAAAAATGAAGGAGCTTGTCCGAATAGCAGTACGAGGCTAAGCCGCCTAGCGTGATGGCGCCAAAGCTTATAATAAGTCTTTTTCGGAGTTCTTCTAAATGTTCAAAAAAAGTAAACTGGGTATTTTTCGACACGGAAATCTAATGGTTATTTTTTTGATCGTCGCGGCGCTCCTCGGATTTATCCTTCGAGGCTTTCTTGAATTCTTTGATCGCCTGACCGAGAGAGCGGCTAAGTTCCGGAAGTTTGGAGGCGCCAAAAAAGAGAAGCACAATAAGAAGAACTAGGAGAAGCTCCCCCCACCCCGGCGCGCTCAGCGCAAAAAAGAGACTTTTCATGCATTTAACTATATTCCAGGCTTGAGGTTAAGTCAAGAAATTGACATATCCTGCTGATTTTGCTAGGATTTAAGTTAGGTTTTCTATGGAAAAATCACCCACTTCCTTTGTTTCTCTCTTTAAATTTTTCACACTTGCGTCGATGGTCGCGCTAGCCACGTCGGCGGCGGTGCTTTTTTCCGATAACCGGGACCTTAAGCAAAAAAATTCGTCTCTTCTGGAACAATCCAAAAAACTCGAAGGAACTATCCAAACCGTTCAGGATGAAAATAAAAATCTCATCGAAAAAATAAGAAACGAGAAAATAACGCTTTCGGAGTCTTTAAATTTTATTAAGAGGGAAAATGAAAGTATCCAGATGGAGCTAAAAAAAGCTGAGCAAAGTCTGGACAACGCGGCTGAAGAAAAAACTTACCTTGAAGACATCCTGATCCACAAAACGAAAGAAATAGAGCGGCTCAAACAAGTGCCGGGAATGGTTGTTTCTTCTGCCGCCGGTCCGCCGCCCGCCAGCATCGCGCAGCTGCTCAAGACAAAAGACGAAGAAATTAGAAAACTAAGCGATCAAAATTCCATGCTTTCTAAAAAACTTGAGAGACTTTACAAGACCACGAACGAAAAAATATCGGAAATAAACGTTGCCAAGATCACGCTTGAAGAAACTATCTCACAGGCGCGCAAGCTGATAGAGGATGAGTGGAACACCGTGGATCTCGGATCTCTGAACGCCCATTCTGCGGGAGTCCCGGCCAACAGTAAGACCCAAGCGAGAAAAGAACCCAAGAAAGAAGGCCGCGTGCTTGCGGTGAACGAAAACCATGGATTTGTAGTGGTAGATGTCGGACGCCTGGACGGCATTCAAAGCGATTCTCAGCTTGTGCTCAAGAGAAACGGCAAGGCCGTCGGCACGCTGTCAGTGCTCGAGATAAGAGATGTCATGACCGCGTGTAATATTAAGGATTTAAATCAAGGCAAGCGGATACAGATCAACGATCTTGTTTCGATACAGAAGTAAGGTAGTTTCTCCCCGCGCGGTAAGCCTCAATATTGATCTCCGCCGCTTTTGGAATATTCTTGCGAATGATCGCTTCCAAGACTTCGTCTTTAAAAATCCCCATTACTTCGCTTAACACCCCCAGTAGCACGATATTCGCGCAACGGCGTTCTTTTACCTGGGTCGTCGCGATGCTCATCGCGGGAACATTGACGAACGTGCAGTCAAAACCGTTTCGGTCTATCTGAATACCCTGACTGTCCAAAATTACAAGACCGCCTTTTTTGACGAAATGCTTTTTTTCAAAATACATCTGGGGTGTCATGCATAAAAGCACGTCGACTTCGCCGGGCTCGGGGTTTGGGTTCGCGTAAGGACTGTTGGATAAAGTGACCGCGGCCACCGTACGCGCCTTCGTCACCTCCGGCTCATACCATGGCGAATTAAATGCGTATTGGGTGACCCCTGTTTTCATCAGGATGTCCGCAAGCGATTGGACACCCTGCCCGCCTTCGCCACAAAGATAAAAACGCAGGGTTTTACTTTCTTTTATTTCGGACTCGGGTTTTTTCAGAAGCATTCCCATGGATTCAAGGGTTTTACTAAAATTATCGAAGCGGCCCTGCGCGGTGGTGGTCGCCGCGTGATTATTTTTTTTCTCCCGCGCTAAATTTAAAATTGTCTCAGGATTTTCAAAATCTTCTCCCCAGCCGACAGCCAGAGGAAAGGTCTTCAGCATCGTGACGGAAGCGTATTCCTTCGCGAGCGCTATCTGATGAAGTTTTTTGCCCGCGGTTTTAAAAGCTTCAATGATTTCCTGAGGCGCGCGCTGATGTTCGGTGCAGGTGGCCACTACTTCCACGACACTCATGCCATCGCCCTTTATTTGATGAAGCAGCGCCTGCGAAAGAAAATGGGAAAACTGCTGGTTTAACTCCGGAGTTCCGACAAGCGTTCTGCGGTAGTAGCTTACCCCTTGGCGGTGAAGAAGATCCGAAACGTCGATCGGGAAACCGCTCATGTTTTTGTCGCGGCCTTTGGGTGTGGTTTTTGAAAATTGGTCAAGCGGCGTAGTAGCCGAAAGCTGGCCGCCCGTCATGCCGTAAGTTCCATTATTAATGAGTACTACGGTAATTTTTTCACCGCGCGCGGAGGCGTGTAAAAGCTCGCCCAAGCCGATATCCAGTGCGTCACCATCGCCTTGGTAGCAAATCACAAGAGAATCGGGTTTTGACCTTTTGGAAGCGGAGGCGGCGGCCGGACCTCTGCCATGAGGCACTTGGATATTGTTGACCCTGTCTTTTCTGAAAAAATCATAAAGAAAAATGGAGCACCCCACCGGCGAATAAAGCGTGACCTCAAAATCTTTTAAGGCATCAAACGCCGCCCCCAGGGCTTCCGTACTGTACTTATGATCACAGCCGGCGCAATAGTACATACTCTTATCCGTCATGGATTCAAGCTTGCGCGGCTCGGGCCTTTTGCCGTCCATGCCGGCGCGGTACTCGACGTCATGCGTGGAATCGTCCAAAGTGATCTTGTCGAACCGATCGCCGCGGTTGATTCTTAAAGAGTGCGGACTTGAGAGCACATCCCGGTAATTTGAAAAATTTTTCTTAAAATCCGTTTTTCTGATTTCTTGGATCAAAATTTCCAAGTCCGCCAAGACCTGCGTTTCCGAAGGAAGCGTGCCGCCCGGCCGCTGACACACGCCCACAATGCCCGGAGTTCCCACCACCGTACGCACACGCTCATAGAGCTGATTGATGCCGCCTTCCATCACATAAAGAGGCCCAAACTTTTTTACCGCTTGAAGCAAAGCTTTTTCAGGAAAAGGATTAAGCGCCTTAAGGCTCAACTGTCCCACCGGAATCCCCCGTTCCCGCGCGCGGTCCACGATCCCGTATCCGATCCTCGAAAAAAATCCGTAGTTTACAAGAACGATTTCCGCTGGTCCGTCAGGATCTTCCATGCGGTAGGAACGCACTTCCATATTTTTTAGAAGCGGGTCTTTCTTAAGCGCCTCAAATCTTCTCAAAAGCTTCCAATTGTGCTCCTCCAGTACGCCTTCGCGCACATAGATCGACGTCCTGACGTCCCATGATAAGTTCGCTTCAAAAGGCCTGGGCGTGTCGGGAATTTCATACTCTTCTTTAAGCTGTCCGACATAACCGTCGCTTAAAATGAACCCGGGGATTTTGTATTGATACGAGAGACGGAACGCGGTTCTCACAAAATCAAACATTTCCTGCGCTGTCGCGGGCGCCAAAACAATATTTTGATAATCCCCGTGACCGCCGCCCAAAACAGCCTGGTTAAAATCGGACTGCGCTCCCTGGATATTGCCAAGACCCGGACCGCCGCGCACGACATCGACATACACAAGCCCGCGGCCGCCAAGTTCCATGCCGGCCGCATAGGAGATCGCTTCCTGCATCAGACTTACCCCGGGGCTTGAAGTTACCGTAAGCGCCGGTACCCCGACCGAAGCCGCTCCCAGCACCATGTTGCCCGCTGCGATCTCGCTCTCGGCCTGGATAAATGAAACACCGCACGCTTGCGCGATCCTGCCGAAATACTCGGTCACCTCATTGACAGGCGTGATCGGATAACCCGCCGCAAACATCACTTTTTCATCGGCTTTGGAAACCGCGCCGGCGGATTCGATCGCCCAAAGAATGGCACCGTTTACGAGCGCTAGATTTCCGTTGCTGAGTGCTTTCGCCATAAATTTATACCGTCACTTTAAGCGAAGGATCTAAGGCGCTGGATTCTTCGATCGCCACAGCGACCTCAGAATGACCATTCATGCCACCGCCTTGGTTAGAAAAATTTGACGAAAGCATATTCAAAATTTCCTCTTTTATTTTTTCTGCTGATAGGCCCAAAGCGTCTAAAAGAACTTCGCGTTTGCCGTGTTCAATGAAGCGGTCGGGTATTCCAAGTGTTCTCACCTTTGGCAAAATCAAACCCTTTTCTTTTGAAGCGGTTTTCTCGAACAATTCCAGCACCGCGCTCCCAAATCCGCCCAAAAGAGTGCCTTCTTCGACCGTCATCACAAGCGGCACACTCATCGAAAGTGAAAGGATAAGTGATTCATCCAGCGGCTTCGCGAAGCGGGCATTCACAACCGCCGCTTCCACTCCTTCTTTTTCCAATAAAAGCGCGGTCTGATAGGCCGGATATACCATGCTCCCAAAAGCCAAAATCAAAACGTCCTTGCCGTTCCTCAGCACCTCGGCTTTTCCCTGCCGGATAGGCGCAGGTTCCGTATTTTTCAGGGACGAATCAGACGCTTCAGCCACCGTTCCCCTCGGGTAACGCACGGCAATCGGCCCGATCAAATGGTCTGCGGAGTAATCAAGCATTTTTTCAAGTTCGCGGCCGTCGCGCGGGGCCATGACCGTCATCCCGGGCACTTTTCTGAGATACGTAACGTCAAACACCCCGTGATGCGTAGGGCCGTCCTCACCGACGAGCCCTGCGCGGTCGAGACAGAAGACAACCGGCAAATTCTGTAAAGCCACATCATGGATAATCTGGTCGTGCGCTCTCTGTAAAAACGTGGAGTAAATCGCCACAAGCGGCCTTATCCCCGACTTCGAAAGTCCTGCCGCGAACGCGACGCCGTGTTCTTCGCAAATACCCACGTCGAAAAAACGTCCCGGAAATTCCTTTGAAAACTTCACAAGTCCCGTGCCGTCGGGCATCGCAGCCGTGATCGCCACAATCTTAGGATTTTTTGAGGCAAGCTCCGATGCTTTTTCACCGAAAACTTGCGTGTAGGTTTTTGCGGCGGATTTATTTCTTGCTTGACCTGTCTGCACGCAGAAAGGCGTCGATGCATGCCACTTGGCCGGATCTGACTCGGCGATGTGGTAGCCTTTACCTTTTTTCGTCAGTACGTGCAAAAGGATCGGCCCTTTGATTTTTGAAACATTTTTGAGAATCTTCACAAGCTCGTCCAGATTATGTCCGTCGAGCGGCCCAAAATAGCGGAAACCCAGTTCTTCGAACACAAGCCCTGGGACGAGAAGATTTTTTAAACCTTCATCGACGCGCTTGGCGTACGCGATCATGGTATTGCCCACCTTTGGCATTTTGCGGATAAAACGTTCGACGTCTTTGCGCAGATGATTGTAAAAAGGGTTGGTGATAATGCGGTTCAAATGCTTTGAAAGGGCCCCGACAGTCGGAGAAATGCTCATCTCATTGTCGTTCAGAATGACGATCAGATCATCCTTCAGGTGGCCCGCGTGATTTAAGGCCTCAAACGCCATGCCGCTCACAACCGAGGCGTCGCCGATCACCGCGATCGCTTTGCCGTGTTTTTCGTCCGACAGAATTCTACTCCCGACGGAAATCCCAAGAGACGTAGAAATAGACGTGCCACCATGGCCCGTCGTAAAAGGATCATGAACGCTCTCGTCTTTATTCGAAAAACCACTCAAGCCTCCCGGTTGTCTAAAAGTTTTAAAAGCTTCCTTCCGGCCGGTGAGAATTTTATGCGCATGGACCTGGTGCCCGACATCCCACACGATCGTGTCGAATGGCGTGGTAAAACAATAATGAAGCGCCACCGTAAGATCGACCGCGCCAAGCGCGGCCCCTAAATGTCCGCCGTTATTCGCCACGACTTCCAGGATGTACTCGCGGACTTCCGCCGCGAGTCCAGGCAGTTTGTCCTTTGGGAGCTTTTTTAAATCGTCGGGGAAATTAATTTTTTCCAGCAGAGGTCCCATTAGTGGTTTCTCATCAGAATAAAATCGGCTATTTTATGCAAAAAAACACCCTTTGATCCGAAAATCCGGATCTGTGTTTTCGCTTTCTCTACAAGCGATTTAGCCTCTTTAATCGCCTCAGGCCGTCCTATCACTTTAGCATACCCCTCCCGGTCTAGAATGTCATCCACAATTTGAAATACGAGCCCCACATACCTGCCGTATTGAGTGAGCGCTTTGATCTGTTTCTGGGTCCCTCCGCCTAGGAGCGCGCCCACCTTTAAGGAGGCAACGATTAAAGCGCCTGATTTATGGGTATTGATATACTCGATCGTCGGAAGGTCAACTTCTTTGTTTTGAAATTCAATATCGACGGCCTGTCCGCCGACCATTCCACGCGTACCGACGGCTTCGGCCACCATGCGCGCGGCAAGCAGGCGGCGCTGGGCCCCTTTGGCGTCATGATAACCATTGGATGAGCTTAAAACACCGAATGCCAGCGTCAGAAGCGCGTCCCCTGCCAGAAGTGCCGTCACCTCGCCAAACTTCTTGTGGCAAGTGGGCCTGCCGCGCCGCACATTATCATCGTCCATGCATGGCAAATCATCGTGAACAAGCGAATAATTATGAATGAGTTCGATCGCGCAGGCAGCGGGCATCGCCTCTTTCGGGTTTCCCCCCACCGCTTGGCATGCCGCAAGCGTCAAGATCGGACGTATTCTTTTGCCACCGGAAAAGACCGCGTACCGCATCGCCCGGTGGAGCTTTACGGGGAGCTCTTTCTCGGAAGGCAAAAATTTATCGAGCGCGCTGTCTATTTTTGCGGATTGTTTATTGAAATAAGACTGGATGTCCAATGCTACTTCTTCTTTTTTGACTTTCCCGGTTCTTCTTCCTCGAGCGGCACGGTTTTAAACTTTCCACCGCTTGTTTTCATCAAAACCTCGACTTTTCTCTCCGCTTCCGTAAGGCGCTTTGAGCAGATATCCGCCATCCGCACGCCTTCTTCGTAAGATTTGAGCGCCTCTTCAAGAGACAGATCCCCGTTTTCCAGTTTCTCAACAAGGCTTTCAAGCTTTTTCAAAGCAGTTTCAAATTCTATTTCCTTAGATTCGGGCATACGTTATCCTCCGTGTATCTCTTTGACTTGGCTCACAAAAAAACCTTCATTCAAATTTGTCCTCACAAGGTCCCCCGCCCGTACGCTCCGGAAAGAAGTGATCACTTTTTCTTCAGGGAGCCTCAAAGACACGCTGAAGCCTCTTTTTAAAGTAGCCAAGGGTCCCAGCGCTTCGAGTTTGCCGACGAGTGAAAAAAACTTTTCTTTTTCAAGCGCGATGAAGTTTTCGAAAAAATGGCGAAGGCTTTTTTTAAGTTCATCAAGCTTTTGAAATTTTATCTCGAAAATAGCCAGCGGGTCCTTCAGCGCGCGGTTCCCGGCAAGTATTTTTAATTCTTGCCTTAGGTTTTTAATAATCATGCCGAACGACTGCAAAAGACGCGCTCTTAATTCCGAAGTCCTTAAAAAAAGCTCCTCTTTTAAAGGCACGACCATTTCCGCGGCCGCCGAAGGCGTCGGCGCGCGTAAGTCCGCGACAAAATCGGCGATCGTAAAATCGATCTCGTGGCCCACGGCCGAAATAACGGGGATTTTGGATATAAAAATCGCCCGCGCGACTATTTCCTCATTGAAAGCCCATAGATCCTCCGGGCTTCCCCCGCCGCGTCCCACGATCAACACGTCGACATCTTTAAATTCGTTAAATCCGGTGATGCCTTCCGTGATCGATTCGGCGGCGCCATCGCCCTGCACCTGCGCCGGGTAAACCAGGATCTCGACATTTGAAAAACGACGGTCCACTATATTCAAGATATCACGCAACGCGGCGCCATCCAGGGAAGTCACGATCCCAATACGCGAAGGAAGGTAAGGTATTTCTTTTTTATGCGCCGCGTCAAAAAGACCCTCTTTTTGGAGCTTTTCTTTAAGTTGAAGAAAGCGAAGCTGCAGAACCCCTAGCCCCTGAGGCTCCACTTTTTCAACATACAGCTGGTACTGGCCTCGAACCGGGTAAACACTTACGCGGCCGAAACAAAGCACGCTCAAGCCTTCTTTTAGATCAAAATCGAGCCTTTGATTTTCGCCCTTAAACATCACGCACTGGATCTGGGCGGATTCATCCTTCAGTGAAAAATACATGTGCCCCGAGGTGTGAAATTTAAAATTCGTGATTTCTCCCTCAATCCAGACGCCGGAAAAGTTTTCCTCCAAGACGCCGCGGATGTCGCGCGTGATCTCGGAAACGGAAAATATTTTTTTTTCGACTCGAAGTGTGTAGGTGCTCATTGGAAAATACTTTGTTAAGGGATTACCTTTTTTTGGACGCGCTCGATCGCGGTGGCTCGCCCAGTGTGCTGATCAATCGTGATAATGGCGCCGCAAAGCTTCACGTCGTTTTTGGCGACTTCCTTCTTGACCCCCACCTGCGTCAAAAATTTCTGGATGATCGGCTCCTTCTCCGCGCCGATCACCGAATCATAGGGCCCCGTCATGCCAAGATCCGTGAGACAAGCAGTGCCTTTTTCGGTCACGCGCTCATCCGCGGTTTGGACATGCGTATGCGTGCCGACCACGGCCGATACGCGGCCGTCGAGATACCAGGAAATCGCGACCTTTTCGCTCGTAGCCTCCGCGTGCATGTCGACAACCACGACCTGCGCGCCCTGTTTTCTGACCTTTTCTATTTCCTCATCCACCGCCAAAAAAGGCGACGCAAAGTGATACCGCATAAAAACCTGCCCCGCGACATGAATGACGCCGATTTTGATCCCTTTGGACTCAACCACGCAGGAACCGGCGCCGGGGAGAACTTTCGGAAAATTGGCGGGACGCAGCACGCGGGTTTCTTTTTTCAAAAACTCTTCGATTTCTTTTTTTCTATCGAAAAAATGATCTCCGCCTGTAAGCACATCGCAGCCGTTCTGAAAAAGCTCTTTGCAGGTGCTTTCAGTGATCCCAGCGCCGTGCGCGGAATTTTCGGCGTTCGCGACCACAAAGTCTATTGCGCCGCTTTTTTTCATGTTGTTTACAAAAAGCTCGACCGCTTTACGCCCTGGATCGCCGTAGATGTCGCCTATTGCCAATATTTTTATCACCCCACCACCTGCTTTCGGGCCTTCGGCCCAGACGCGCACAGTAAAGCGCGTTTTCTGAAACAACTAAACATATTGGGATTGTGTTTTAATTTGCGCTCACTTATTTTAGCGAGTTCTTGGCTCGGATAAATCTCATAATACAAAAGCGAAAAAGGTGCCCTGTTCTTCGTAGATCTATTGAGCCCCCTATTGTGCGCGTCGAGGCGACGTCTTAGATCCGTAGTCCATCCAAGGTAACACTTTTTATCCTTTAAACTCTGCAGAAGATAAACATAACTTTGCTTTATAGATTTAGACGTCGCCTCCAAAGCAGGTGGTGGGGTCATTTATTTCGCGAATTCTTCCACGCGGCTCTCCCGCACGATGATCACTTTGATCTGTCCCGGAAAATCCATGGCATCTTCGATTTCTTTGGCGATCTCACGCGCCAACGCCGGCATCGCTTCCTCTGAAACACTTGCTGATTTTACCACCACGCGTACCTCGCGGCCGCCCTGAATCGCATAGGATTTGTCGACACCGGGGTGTTTATCCGCGATCTCTTCCAGCTTTGAAAGACGTTTGACGTAGTTTTCGATACTTTCGCGGCGCGCGCCCGGACGCGCGGCGCTCACCGCGTCGGCCGCCTGCACCAGCATCGGCCAAACTGACTTCATCTCAATATCTTCATGGTGCGCTTCAATCCCGTGAATCACGTCGGGATGCTCGCCATAGCGACGCGCGAACTCGCCTCCGATCAGCGCGTGCGGTCCTTCCACATCGTGGCTCACCGCCTTGCCGATATCGTGCAAAAGTCCCGCGCGGCGCGCGAGTGCGGGATTAATCTTTATTTCACCCGCGATCACATTCATTAGGTGAGCGACTTCAAGCGAGTGATCCAGCACATTCTGGCCATAACTTGTACGGTAACGAAGCCGTCCTAAAAGCTTTACGATCTCAGGATGCACATTTGAAATATTCGCGGCCAAAAGCGCCTTCTCACCCTCTTCTTTCAGGACAAGCTCCATGTTTCGTTTTATTTTCTGGACCACCTCTTCGATTCTCGCGGGATTGATGCGACCGTCCTGGACAAGCTCCTGGAGCGAAAGCTTCGCGATTTCGCGGCGCACGCCGTCAAACGCGGACAATACGACCGTCGCGGGCGTCTCGTCGATCACAAGATCAACGCCTGTGGCAGCCTCAAATGTTTTGATATTCCGTCCGTCTTTGCCGATGATTCTTCCCTTCATTTCCTCGCTGGGAAGGCTTACGACAGTGACCGTTGATTCGACCGTGTGGGCCGCCGCACAGCGCTGCATCGCAAGGCTTAAAATTTTGCGGGCTTTCTCTTCTGCGGTTTCCTTGGCCTCGGCCTCCACATTCCTGATAAGCCGGCCGGCATCTTCGCGCACGTCAGTCTCAAGCCGTCCTAAAAATTCTTTTTTTGCCTCCTCGCGGTTCAAGCCCGAGAGCTTTTCCAAAATAGTGCGTTCCTCGGTGACTAGTTTTTCGAGGGATTTTTCTTTATCAAGGATCGTTTTTTCTTTTAACGTGGCCTCTTGAAGTTTAAAAAGTGACTCTTTTTCCTTTTTATCAGCCAGTGAAAGCTTCTGATCCAGCGTTTCTTCTTTATTCTGCAAAAGTTTTTCCAGATTCTCAAGATCGCGCTTTTCTTTGACGATTTTATTATCAAAGTCAATCTGAACCTTCGCCAGATACTGTTTACTCTCCTTCTCCGCTTTGTTCAGCATGTCCTCGGATTCACGCTTGCCTTTTACGAGAATCTCGCGCGCTTTGGATTCGGCGGTACGGATAAGCCGCTCCGCGTAGTATTTGCGGATATAAAAACCGGCCGCAAAAAATACGCCGCTTAAAAAAACGCCGCCGAAGATTAAAAATAAAATCGTATTAAGAGTCATAAGTTTAGTCCGTCAATACCAAGTCCACGTTTTCGTCATGCGCCTCGACCGGAATTTTCGTAACTACCTGAAAGGAAAACGCCAAGCCTATTTTTGATACACGGGCCCCCAACAGTTTCAAAAACCGGTCATAAAAACCCAAGCCGCGGCCGATGCGGTGGTTTTCGCGGTCGAACACGAGCCCCGGCACAATCACGCACTCGACTTCCTCAAAACCTGCGAGTCTTGTCGTTTGAGGGTCCGGCTCCATGATCCCGAACGCGCCCTTTTTTAAATCTCCGCCGGGGTCTTTCAGCTCACGAAGGGAAAGCGTGTTTTCTTTCAAATTTACCACAGGCGCCAGTACTTTTTTTCCCTGTCGAAGCGCCCTTTCGATCATAGAGACCGTATCCACCTCGGACGCGATTGAAACATAAAAACAAACCGCCGCAGCTTTGTTAAAAACATCCAACCCGAAAAGCTTTTCCTGGATCAGAAGGCTTCGCTCGCGGCGCTCCGCCGGACTCAAAACATCGAGTTTCGACTTGACCCTTTGCCGTAAGCTCTGCTTGGTATTCATTGATATAAGTATTTGTAAATAATTAACTTATGACATTCACAAAAAACCAGGAAAGTTATAAAGGCCCCCATCTAAAAGGAAATGCATTATAACACAGCTTTCTGCAAAATAAAAGGAAGGGTGAAATGTAAAATTAAATATGAAATGTATAGGTCGAGGAGCCGGGCTTACTTTTCTTAATTCGCCGCGCTTCGTCGATGAGATCTTTCAAAGTAATTTCAGAGAGGCCTTCTTTGAGAAACTGCGAAAACTTTTTCCAAAAAATGAAATTGGCGATCGCTATTTCGTCTTTTTCGGAAGGTACCGTGTCTTTTTCGTCCGATAAAGGAAAAACCTTGCCATCCAGCATGGAAAAAAGTTTGCTTAAAGTAACAGCGGAAGGTTTTTGGGCCAATACATACCCGCCCTGGGGACCGCGCACGCTTTTTACAAAACCTTTTTTCTTTAAAGCGTTTAGTATCTGCTCAAGGTAGGCGACGGAGATGCCTTCTTTCTTGGCAATCTGCGAAACAGACAGAGAGCCCTCTCCGAAGCGGCTCGCAAGCACAAGCACCGCTCTTAAACCATAGAGCGTGCGCGTTGAGAATTTCACGAATTACCGGTTGGTCGCTCGGACCTTCACGATAGCCAGCTCCGATTTGATGGTTTGAAGTTCATTTAAAATTTGCTCCTGATTTTTCAGTACCTGGTCGAGTTTTGAAGACAAGGCCGCCTCATCGGCAAAAGCCGCCGTTTGCGAGGCAAAAACCATCGCACAAACGAACAAACCGGTAAAAATCAATTTTTTCATGACACCCTCCTTATCGTTATTTGAGAATTTCAAAATAGACTTTAGAAAAAGAAATAACGCGGCCGTCCATAAAGCGCACCCGAGACCGATGGCAGCTCCAAAATATTCAAAAGGATAGGGAACGCCTTTTTCCCTGAACAAAAAGTCCGTCAAAGAAAAAGCACCCCAAAAAGAAAGCGCCGGCAATACCAGAAAAAAAATAAGGGCTGAAAAAACCCCTAAAACCTTTCTAAGAAGCGCTTTCACCGGTAACAGGCTCTACTTTGATACCGCGGGACTCAAGATACTTGATGCCGGCTTTTAGATTTTGATCCGTTCCTTCAAGCTCCAGCGTCATCTCGCCAACCGTCTCCGTCACGCGCGCCTGCCGGATATTGGGCATGATGTCAAATTTCTTGGCCATCATGAAAACCGCCGGCTCTTTTATCTGGTTTTGAGGGAAAACAAGCGTTACACGCTTTTTAAGCGTGGGCGCGGACTTTTTTTTTGAGACTTTGGATTTTGCGGCGCCGCCGGCGATCGCGGGAATAATGGAAATGTCATCGTTATCTTTGAGTTTAGTGTCTTGCCCCTGCAGAAAACGGATATCTTCTTCATTGACATAAATATTCACAAAACGCCTGAGCTTCCCATCGGTGTCGCACAAACGCTCTTTTAAGCCTGGATGTTGTTTTTCAAGCTCGCTCAGCATTTGGTCGATCGAAGAAGCGTTGCAAAGTACTTCCGCTTTATTGGCGGTAAGCTTCTGTAAGGGGCTCGGGATTCTCACTTTGACTGCCATGATTATTCTCCTTTTATTTCGATTGCCAGACTTCGGGCTTTATGTGCGCTTCCTGTCGAAGCGTTTTCTCAAAAGAATCCAAACTTGGTTTTATCCGGTACGGCTTTCCGATATGATCGATCACGGCTTCCTGCGTTTTTAGACCGTTGCCGGTGACACAGATCACGCAAGACTCATTCTTGGGGATAACCCCCCTTTCGATGAGTTTCTTCGTGGTTGCGACCGTAACGCCTCCGGCCGTTTCCGTGAAAATGCCTTCGCTCGAGGCAAGGAGCTTGATGCCATCGATGATTTCCTGGTCAGTCACGCTCTCGGCGGTGCCACCGCTTTCTTTCATCGCGTCAATCGCGTAGATCCCGTCCGCGGGGTTTCCAATTGCCAGAGACTTTGCAATGGTTTTTGGCTTTACGGGTTTTATGATATCGCTTTTTTCCTTCATCGCCGTGACGACCGGAGAGCAGCCTTCGGCCTGCGCTCCGTATACTTTGCTGTCGGCGGTCTCGATGAGCCCCAGTTTTTTAAATTCATTGAACGCTTTCCATATTTTTACCAGAAGCGAGCCGCTCGCGACCGGCACGACGATATGCCTGGGCGTTTTCCATCCCAACTGTTCGATCACTTCAAAACCATAGGTTTTTGAGCCTTCCGCATAGTAAGGCCGTATATTTACGTTCACAAATGCCCAATTATAGCGCCCCGCGATCTCGGCGCAAAGACGGTTGACGTCATCATAGTTTCCGTCGACCGCGACGAGATTCGGCGCATAAGTCAAAGATCCCACAACTTTGCCTGTCTCAAGATCCGCCGGAATAAAAATAAAACGGTTCAATCCGGCCCACGCGGCCTGCGCGCTTACAGAACCCGCAAGATTTCCGGTTGACGCGCACGCCACCGTTTTAAACCCAAGCTCTTTCGCGCGCGTCAGGGCCACCGCGACCACTCTGTCCTTAAAAGAAAGCGTGGGGTGGCAGACGGAATCGTCTTTGATATAAAGCTCTTTCATTCCAAAAATTTTAGCAAGATTGTCAGCGCGAAAAAGCGGGGTAAAACCGGCATGAAAACCGACCGTGGGCTCGCCGTCGATCGGGAGAAGCTCGCGATAACGCCAAATGGACTTTGGGCCTTTCTCTATCTTTTCCCTTGATAAGACTCTCTTAATTTTTTCGTAGTCATAATCAACTTCAAGAGACCCAAAACAGAATTCACAAACATAAATCGCCTCGGCCGGATAGATACGATGGCATTCGCGGCATTTGAGGCCTTTCATGTAACCCATTTATTCACCTATGGTTATGATCAAAAATTAAAATAGGGTTCGACACTAAGATACCTTTCGCCGGAATCGGGAAACACGGTGACCACCGTTTTTCCCGGCCCTAGCGCCTTCGCGATTTTTAAAGCTCCCACACAAGCCGCGCCGCAGGAAAGGCCTGCGAAGATCCCTTCTTCTCTCGAGAGACGTTTGGCCATCTGGTAGGCTTCCTGGTCTTCCACCGTAATGATTTCATCGATGATCGCGCGATTCAAAACTTCCGGAATAAATCCTGCCCCGATACCCTGGATCATGTGAGGGCCTGGTTTGCCGCCCGATAAAACATTCGAAGTTTTGGGTTCGACCGCGATGATTTTTATATTAGAATTGTGCTTTTTCAAAACTTCCCCTACGCCCGTGATCGTGCCGCCGGTCCCCACGCCCGCCACAAACGCGTCGAGTTTACCGTCCGTGTCGCGCAAGATCTCCTTAGCGGTAGTCTTACGGTGCATCGCGGGATTGTCGGGATTCATGAACTGCTGGGGCATGAACGCGTCTTTTTTGGTGGCGATGATTTCGCGCGCTTTTTCGACCGCTCCCATCATCCCGTCGCGCGCGGGCGTCAAAATGACTTCGGCGCCAAAACTCTGTAAAATCTGGATCCGCTCCTGGCTCATCGCTTCGGGCATCGTGAGAATTACTTTGTAGCCTTTCACGGCGCCTACAACCGCAAGGCCGATGCCTGTATTGCCGCTGGTCGGCTCTACGATCACCGCGCCGGGTTTTAAGAGCCCTTTCTTTTCGGCTTGTTCGACCATATTAAACGCGATCCTGTCTTTTACGCTGCCGCCCGGGTTGTACATTTCAAGCTTCGCTAAAATTTGAGCGAAATTTTTGTCCGCTATCTTCGCAAGCCGCACCATCGGCGTATTGCCGATCAAATCTAAAATCGAGTCCGCAATTTTGCCGCTCACAGCCTCTCCGTTCCGGAACCACCGCCCATGTAAAAGATGAACTCCACCTTGTCGCCGTCTTTTATCTGCGTTGTATCATAATCCAGCTTCTGTAAGATGTTTTCGTTAATTTCCACTGTGACAAGCTCCGGCCGCATACGCCATTTTATCAAAAGATCGGTGACCGTCATGCCGGCTTTAATTTCATTCGGTTTCCCGTTCAATTTGATGTTAACCGTTCCGGCCGCCTCGGACATCTTAAATTCCCTCTTGAACAATGATTTCCTCTTCTGTCACGCCTTTTTCTCCGATCTTGAACGAGCGAAGCACCGGCTTTTCCATGTTGGACAATGAAGCAATGAGATAACTTACCTCGGGATAAAACGCAAGTTTCACGTCCTTTTGGGATGGGACCGCTTCGCTTGCCACGTGCGAATGAAAAATACCGGTCATTTGAATATTCATTTCCCTTATTTTTTTAAAAACACGCAGCTGCTCCCTGGGATCCATGAAATAACTGATGCTTGAACGGTCCATATTCGTCATCGGAAAAAAATAGGCCGCGGAGTCGGCCGAAGGCCCCGCAAGAATGCCGCAGGCTTCGTTCGGATAGCCTTCCTTTGCGTGCTGTAGTATCTGGTCATGGACTTTTTTGGGAATTTTCATTTTTTCTCCCGCGGATGCAGACCGCACTCTTTCTGTTCAGGATTTTCCCACCACCACCGCCCGGCGCGAGTGTCTTCTCCCGGCTTTATCGCGCGGGTGCATGGCGCGCAGCCGATCGAAGGATAGCCTAAATCATGCAGCTTATTGTAAGGAACGCCGTTCTTTCTTATATAATTCCAAACATCATCGTGCGACCAATCGGCAAGAGGATTTATTTTGAAGATCCCGCCGTGTTCGCCGTCCGCTTCTATTTTTTCCACCCGGGTCCGCGTGACCGATTGCTCGCGGCGAAGCCCTGTGATCCAGGCATCCAAACCTTTAAGAGCCCGCTTAAGAGGCTCGACTTTTCGTATACCGCAGCACTCCTTGCGGTTTTTCACCGATTCACGAAATGAATAAAAACCTTTTTTGCGTTCAAGTGACTCGACAGCCTTAAAATCAGGAAAATAAGACTCTATTGAAACCCCGTATTTTGACCGAATTCTGTCCATTACCTCATAAGTCTCTTCGTTCAAACGGCCTGTGTCCAGCGTAAAGATCCTCGCGGCCGGGAGAAGCTTCACCAGCATGTCAACCAGCGCCACATCCTCAGCGCCAAACGAGCAGGCAAGCGCGATTTTAGAACGGAAATTCTTAAGCGCCCATTGTAAAACTTCTTCAGGGGATTTTGCCTGAAATTCTTTGTTTAATTTCGGGAGTTCGGATGCTTTTACCACTGAAATTATGCTTTCTTTAAAATAATCCCGCCGCCGCGCACATGGCCCTCATGCACGAGCACAAAACGGCCCGTCTCGGCGACTTGCTCGAAAAGATCAAAAACGACGGGCCTTTTGGTCTGGATCACGATTTCAGCCACTTCGTTCTTGGCGACTTCACGCGCAGTTTCAGAAACTTCCTCAAGCGTGGAGGAATTGATCACCTTGACAACCGAATCAATCACACATTCAACGTCCTGCGTGGTAAGTTTTAAAAGGCACTTTGCGCCTTTCATAAGGTGGGTATTGCCCATCCAGAAAATATTTGCTACGAATGAGCTAGCAACTATCGGCTTTGTCTTCGCATGACAGGCGATCTCGCCGCGCTCCACAAATATCTGATCTTCCAGCGTGATACCGATCGATTCACCCGCCGCGGCTTTTGTTTGCGCCGGCGCGTGCCATTTCTCAATGGATTTTACGATCCCTGTTTTCTGGGAAGGTAAAAAAAGGATTTCATCCCCGACGGAAACCGCGCCGTCTTCGATACGGCCTGCAAAAATACGCTGTTTGTCAAACTTGTAAACATCCTGCAAAGGAAAGCGAAGCGGCCTTTCTTCCGAAGGCTTATGGCGCTCCAGATTGTCCAAAGACTCCAAGAGAGTTTTGCCTTCATACCACGGCATTTGAGAAGTTTTGGAAGTAATGTTATCACCCACATAAGCGGAAATAGGGATGTACGCTTTCGGGGTAATTTTAAGGGACGCAAGGTGTTTCGAATAATCACTTTTTATCTGGTCAAAAACCTGTTTCTTATAGCCCACGAGATCCATTTTATTGATGATCACGAAAATATTCCGCACACCCAGAAGAGAAAGTATCGTCGCATGGCGTTTGGTCTGCTCGCGCATTCCTTCTTCGGCATCGATCAAAAGAATCGCCACCTCGGCGCTCGAGGCGCCGGAGATCATATTTTTCAAAAATTCCTTGTGACCCGGCGCATCGATCACGCGGTAGGTGCGTTTTTTGGTTTTAAAAATTACCTGCGAGACATCGATCGTAACGCCCTGGTCCTGCTCCTCCTCCAAAGCATCTAGCAAAAATGCATACTCGAACCTCATGCCGCGGTCTCTGCAGATTTCCTCGACATATTTCAGCTTGGAGGGGAGAATTGAATCTGTCTCATGCAGGATGCGCCCAACCAGCGTCGATTTGCCATGGTCAACGTGGCCTACGAACACAATGCGGAGCGCGTCGTCGGAGGCTTCTATTTTTTTCTCAAGTACCTGCTGACTCATGTTACATGTACCCTTTCGCTCTCAATTTTTGCATCGCATAGCGCTGCGAATGATCCTGCTCGCGTCCGACACGCTCTGAAATTTTTGTATTTTTGAGCTCTTCTATGATCTTTTCGATCGTATCGGCATTCGAATCGATGGGTTTGGTGATCGGCTGACAGCCGAGCGTTCTATAGCGCTTGCCGTTTTTGGCAAAGTAAAGGCTGACAACCGGGATATTTTCACGCTCAACATAGCGCCACACGTCGATCTCCGCCCATTCGAGAAGCGGGTGGATACGCACGTGCGCGTTTTTGTCAAAATCCGTTTGAAACTGGTTCCACAACTCCGGCGGCTGGTCTTTGTAGTCCCATTCAAAATCGATGTTGCGCGGCGAGAAAAATTTCTCCTTCGCGCGCGTGCCGTCCTCGTCGCGGCGGATGCCTACAATAAGACCGTTCCATTTATCCTTCCCGATGGCTTGCTGGAGACCCACGGTCTTAAGCTCGTGGCACACCGTGATAGGGTCGTTGTTCTGGTAATTGATGCCGCGGTCAATGGCATCCTGGTTTACCCCCACGATAAGATTAAGTTCCCATTCTTTGGCGTATTTTTCCCGGTATTCATACATCTCCGGAAATTTGAACGTCGTATCAATATGAACGGCCGGAAAAGGCACTCTTCCGAAAAAAGCTTTTCTCGCGAGCCATAAAAGCACGGTTGAATCTTTTCCCATCGACCAAAGACAGGCCAGCTTGTCGAATTTCTTGTACGCTTCACGAAGGATGAAAATTGACTGGTTTTCCAGTTTGTCCAAATGGTCCATGGTTGCTTTTAGCTCCCAACGCTTATTTTATACAATACTGATTTAGTATTAATCATATGAATGGAATGATAACATATATAACTATTCTTGTCAAATAGCACCGCCACTTTCAAATTGTCATCCGAAGGCCCAAAAAGTAGTGTAAAATAATTTTATGGAATATACCAAGCGATGGGATAAACGACTCCCCTTGTTATTTCTTGTGCCGCTCTTTTTGTATTACAGCTATTTTTGCGGGCAATACCCTACATTTATTCTGCCCAACGCATGGCTTGCGGCTGACCAGGCGATCGCTTTGTATGAACGCAAAGAACTGAATATCGATGATGACACAAGACAGCTGGGTTGGGGGCGCAGTCCCGATACTGTGCGCGCCAACGGTAAAATATACCCTAACAAATTTCCAGGCGCTTCTCTTTGTCTTTTCTTTGTAGCTCCGCTGGTCGATGCTCTTACGCCGGGCACGATCACTGCTCATCAACTGCTTTATCTCGGCCGCGTGTTGGTGTTAACACTGCCTTTTATTATCTTTCTTTACTGCTTGGGCCGCCGCCTTGAAAAAATGGTTCCTTCTCCGGCAGCGTGGGGCCTCGTTTTATGCTACGCGTTGGGTACCAATGCAAGCGTTTATGCTGTCGATTACTTCAGCCACAACCTCGCGGCCATGGCTTACGGGGCCGCCTTTCTAATCTTATGGTGGGAAAACCCAAAACCAAAACATCTGATACTGGCCGGCTTGGCGTCCGGTTTTGGAGTGCTGATCGAATTCAGCAGTCTTGTAATACCGTTGGCTTTGGCTCTTCTAATAGTAATCACCCGTGGAAAAAATGATAGGTTAAAATCATTATTTTTATTTTTCCTTGGGGTTATACCGTCGGTGATTGTCCTCTTACTTTACAACTACAAATGCTTTGGAAACCCATTTTCGCTGCCATACGATTTGACACTGTCCCAAAAAGCACACCGCACCTTTATAAGCTGTTTAAGCTACCCGAAATTAAAAGCATTGTTTGGAATTCTCTTAAGTCCTGCGCGCGGCCTTTTTTATCAATCGCCTTGGCTGCTGGCGGTCCTTCCTTCTCTTTTCTTCATACGCAGGGCCTCCTTGGTTGACCGGTCTTTTTTAATCACTGCCGTATCGGTGTCCCTTTTACAAAGCTTGATAATATCATCTTATACTGGCTGGCCGGGGGGTTGGGGAGTGGGACCGCGGTATTTAACGGTTTGTCTTCCGTTTCTTTTATTTCCCATTGCCGTACTGATTCGCCACCTGAAGAAAAAATGGCTATCTGTTTTTTTGACCGTTTTTATCGCCGCTGCTATCGTATCTATCATTGAACATGCATTTATTTTGATCAGCGTGGATTATCATCCGAGCTTTAGGCAAAACCTCTCAACAAACTACATCAAAGACCTCGCCCTGCCGTTCCTTGCAAAGGGATACAGTGCTTATACCGTCGTAAATTTCTTCGGGGGATCTGTCGAGTTATCACGGTCGCTATTTGCTCTGTTGTTGTCTCTAGCACTGGGAACTTATGCTATGCTCGTTTGGAAAAAAGCTTCTTCTGAATCAAAAAAAGTTATTTGTGCGGGAAGTGTTCTGGGAATAGCGCTCTTTGGGTTATGGCTACAGACCGGGGTCAAAAATCCTGAACTACAAGCCAGAATAATAAGCTACGTCCTGCAAAGAAATTATTTCGACAATAGCCAGGTTCACCGCTATAGCTTTTGGAACAAAGGCGGTTGATCTCCTATCTATTGTGTCCGTTCCGCCTCTTCGTCAATTCGCCGGGACGGGATCTGCTTGAGTTTTTTCTGCGGGCTTGGGTTTAGGCGAGGCGATGGCTTTCAGCCAGGAAGCTCCGATCTCCTCCACTGCGCTTCGGATCGCGCTGGAGGCGACGGGTTTTAGTTTGATCTCAAGCTCGGTAGTCTGGCCAGGCTCTATCGTAAAAACGACGGCTTCCGGCTGGAAACTGGCTTTTAAGATCTTCACCGTATAATTGCCGGGTTGAAGTCCCGAGCGTTTGAAATTGCCGTCGGCGTCCGTCTCGGATGAGGCGACCGCCGCTCCCTGGGCCCCCATGATCTCGACCGCCGTGGCCGCGACGCCCTTCCCGTTTTCAGCGCGGATCTCCAAAGAAAGCCTGCCCGATCCCTTTTCGGAGAAAAAAATATTTTTAGCGTTGTAGACGCCAATCGAAAGCGTGATAACGCCCGCCAGCACGGCCACCCACAGCTGGATCTTTTTCATTACCTTGTCATGTTTTGATTCCTGATCGCCCATAAACTCTTTCTACTCCTTATTTCGAAGCAGTATTTTACCATATTTTATACTTTTTTTAAGACACGAAAATTATAGAGGCGAAAAAGACAACTAGAAGTGCTTCATAGCGCGGCGTTTTTCTCGGCGGGCTTCCATTCGGGCGTTCATTATTTCGAATTTCGCGTTTTGTTCCGGGGTGAGGAGCTTGCTTATCTGGGCTTTGGAGGCGTTGCGGATTTCTTCAAACTTAGGCCGCGACGCTTCGCGCAAAGCATTGACCTTGGCGCGGGTGTCTTCGAGGATCACCGATACTTGGGCTTGCTGATCGTGCGTTAATTGGAGCTCCGAGGTGAATTTATCCATCATGCGCTGATGAAATTTCTGACGATCCCCGCCGGGCTTCCAAGACCCAAAAGGGTCTTTAGCGGACATGAACCATCCCCCGGCGATCACTCCGACCAAAAGCCCGATAACCAGTTCCTTCCACGCGAATTTCATATCGATCCTCCCATCACGAATTCAAGTGTTTCGTCCTGCGTCGGCGCGTCGCCATAAAATGCAAATGAATGGATATCCGGCGAATCCGTCAGCATCATGTCCATCGACAAATAAACCGGGGCGGGCCGCATCACCATCAGGAAAAGCGCCGCCATTCCCACGGCGGGCACCAACCAACGCAAAGATACTTTCCAACCAGCCGGACGCTGCGGCTTTTTCAGCTCATGGACACGTGCCATCACTTGCCGCACAAAAAATTCCGAAGGCTCTGCTTTGGGCGCCCGAAAAAGCGCAGCGGAAGTCTTGGACCAGCCCGCATAAATCTCTCTGCATTCCACGCACGCGGCCAAATGGACTTCCGCCTCTTTACGGGCGTTTGCGTCGAGCTCGCCGTCGTACAAAGCGAAGATTCGTTCTTTTAGGGTATCGTGGTTCATGTGCTGTCTCCTGCGCTTTAGACGCTTTTGGGTCCCGAAAAGTGTCGGCCTTTTTCCTGAAGCGCTTCACGCGCCCGCCTCAGGCGGGACTTTACGGCGTCGAGCGAGCATCCGAGCGTCCAGGCGATCTCCTGATAACTCAATCCCTGCACTTCGCGCAGGGTCAAGATAAGCCGCTCGTCCGGAGAAAGGCTGCTCAAAAGCCTTTCCACTAAATCCGCCCCGACCGCGGACATACCTGGATTAAACGAAGGCTCCCATAATTTCTGTGCGGCATCTCCCGCCTTTTCGATGAGCGCATCGAGAGATTCGGATTTTTCCCTCAAGCGTTTTCTCAAAATATCTTTGCAATGATTGGCCGTGATGCGGTAAAGCCACGTGGAAAAAGCAGAGGCACCTCTGAATGAACGAAGCGATTGATAAGCTTTTATGAAAATTTCCTGCGCGGCATCTTCCGCTTGAGTGGCGTCCCCCAACAGAGACGTGCATAGGCCCAATACTTTGGTTTGATAGGTCCGCACAATCTCGGCATATGCGTCCGTCTCCCCGGACAGAATCTTTTCGATCAATTCCCGCTCTTCGATGAAAACCCCCGCAAGCTTCACATGATCCTTCTCGCTCCATTATGATACCAAGTCCGCTTCACTCACCACGAAACTCTAAAAACTACGGGAGGGAATAGAGCTTATCCGGGAGCGCCGGTCGTTTCTTTAATATACAAAACAGCCATGGTCAATCCCTCTTCGCCCCCAAACCGAATTCTTTTCTGCTCCGCAAATCCCAGTTGTCGAAGATAAGCGGAATATTCGCCGATGATGCGGTCAGTGACCTTGGGGTGCATATTAATTTCTTTCAAAATCCAGATCTCGCTCGCGCCCTGCGTGTTGGACCGATCAAGGTCTTTCGGATCATCGTAAGAAACCAGATCGTTTCTCAGCTTCGATTGCCCGACATAATAGCGATAGACCTTTTGGGAACCGACGATGATCGTGTGTTCATGAGACGCCTTGGACACATACTCGACCATCCCCCGGAAGTCCGACTTGTGAATCGCGTCTGTTTTGAGCGCTATCATGTGGAGATCAGCCGCGAAATTTGAAACACAAAGCGCCCCCAGACACAGAATTTTAAGCGGCCGGGGTTTAAGCGCCGCGAAGCCGTACCCCACCACCACAAAAAATAGCGGCGCGGAAAAACTCAAATACCGCGCGCTCAACCGAATGGGATAAAAAACCAAAAGGAGCAGAAAAGGCAGAAGAAAAATAAAAACAAAAAGGTAGAACGCGTGAGAGCGTGTCTTAAAGAGGACCGCGAACGCTTTGGCCAAAACCGCCGCGGTCATCAATACCACGACCGCCTGCAGCCAGAATTGAGGGTCCGTTTTCAATTTTTGCAGTACGTTCTGGACCGTAAGCATGGAAAACTGATATCCGCAAACAAGATGCCAAAAAATTCCCACTCCTTTTTTCAAAATCCACGGCGCGTTCCAGTATTCACTGACCCTCGCTACTTGAAATATCTTCTCATGGTATACCGCCTGATACGCCACCAGGAGCGCCCAGGGGATTTGCAAAAAAAACACAACACACTGCGGCACGAACATCTTTTTCTCTTTTGTCAGGACCAGACAAGTGGTCGTAGCGATAAACACAAATACCCCCATGTGTTCCACATAGGGAAGAAGCGCGGAAAGAAACACGTAGGTCGGCGTGTATTTGTTTTTTTTGATGGACTTCAGCATAAAAAAGAGGACCAGGGTGGACAGGCACGCGACTAAACTATAAGCGCGGATCTCGTTGGAGGATTGAAGAAGATAAGGAGAAAGTGCGGCCATGAGCGAAGCGGCGATCGCCGCGGGTTTGTCAAACAACCGCCTGGCCAAGAGGTAAACCAGCCACACGGTCAATACCCCCGGCACGAACGAAAGCGACCGGAACATGACTTCCTGGCCGCCAAAAAACTTTGTGATCAGCGACAGAAAAAGGCTATGAAGAGGCGGGTGATTTGTTTCGAAGCAGTGCAGGATGACGTCTAAGACGCTTTTATTGAACGAAAAATTAACGCTATAGACCTCATCGCCCCACAACGACTTGGTGCTAAAGAGCATGAGGGCCCTTAAAACCAATCCACCCAAGAAAATAACAGCGATCATATTAAAGACTCAACGCCGACCTGGAGCATTAGGGTAAAGGCCCGGTGTTAAGTCCGATTGCCAATATTCATGACTGTCTATATCCATAACAGTCAATTTGCCGCTCCAACCGCCACCCGTATCCATAGCCCAGACATTGCACGCGTGAATGGGTTTAAAAGTGTTGTAGATTTGAGTGGTGGTGTGCCCGACGAATATGTCATTCCATTTTCCATACCGGTATTCCGGGTCTTTTTTACTTACCCTCACGGCATTATAAAGTAAATCTCTGTCCCACAGAAGAAGCTCGGGGTCTTGTTGATCGATGCCCTGGTCCGGATCCAGACCGCCGTGGACAAATAATTTATTATCCAGCTCGATAAAAAGCGCGGCGTCCCGAAGGAGAACCAAATGAGATTTCGGGACACCCTCCCGGTCATGCTGATAAGATTCGAGTGTGGCCAATCCGCCCTGGCTCGTCCATTCATGCCCTTTCCATCCTGTTTGCATCCATCGTAAAGTCCATGCATCATGATTTCCCAGGACCACTTTGAGATGTTTTATGCGTAACAGCTCATCCAGGACCTTACTGACTTCGGGCCAGCCGTCACAAAGATCGCCCAGCGAGATCAACAGGTCTTTTTTCGGATCAAAATTTGATCTCTCAAAGCATTGCAGCAGCGCTTTATGCGCGCCATGAATATCACCTACGACAAATCGTTTCATACGTTCCTTTATGGTAGCGTAGAAATTTCAGAACCGCCAGAAAAGTCGGTGGACAATCATTTCATTGCGGACCTGTTGGAAACCATCCTTATGCTATAATGCAAGCGTGAAATTGCCAAATATTGAGGTCCGTGGGCCGGTCACCGCGGAACAAACCCGGATCCTTTCGCCCGAGGCGCTCGCGTTTCTGCTGGAATTATCGAGAAACTTTGAACCGCAGCGACGTGAGCTTTTACAAAAAAGAATCCAAAGGCAGATCGAGATCGACGGCGGGAAGCTTCCCGATTTTCTTCCTGAAACCAAAAAGATCCGCGAATCCGCCTGGACCGTCGCGCCGATCCCTCAGGATCTTTTGAACCGGAAAGTGGAGATCACGGGCCCCGTCGACCGCAAGATGATCATAAACGCCTTGAACTCCGGCGCGAATGTCTTCATGGCGGATTTCGAAGACTCCCACTGCCCCACCTGGAATAACACACTCGAAGGACAGATCAACCTCCGCGACGCGGTGCGCCGCACCATCACGTTTACCAACCCAGAAGGCAAGCATTACGCCTTGAAAGAGAAAATAGCGACGCTCGTGGTGCGCCCGCGGGGCTGGCACTTGCATGAAAAGCATTTGCTTGCCGACGGATCCCCGATCTCGGCTTCACTTTTTGACTTCGGCCTTTCTTTTTTCCACAACGCGAAAACACTGATCGAAAAAGGCACAGGGCCGTACTTTTACCTGCCTAAGATGGAGAGTCACCTCGAGGCTAGACTTTGGAACGATGTTTTTATTTTTTCGCAGAAAAAACTAGGAGTTCCCCACGGGACTATCCGGGCGACAGTGCTGATCGAGACTATCCTCGCGGCTTTTGAAATGAACGAGATCCTCTACGAACTGAAAGACCACTCAGCCGGTTTGAATTGCGGGCGCTGGGATTATATTTTTAGTTTTATCAAAAAATTTAATAACAAGCCGGGGTTCATCCTCCCCGACCGCGCTTCGGTCACGATGGACAAGCCTTTTCTCAAGTCTTACGTGGATCTTTTGATCCAGACTTGTCATAAGCGGGGCATCCACGCGATGGGCGGCATGGCCGCGCAAATCCCTATCCCGTCGGACCCGGCAAAAAATCAAGCGGCACTCGAAAAAGTAAGACAGGACAAACTACGCGAGGTGAAGGCCGGCCACGACGGCACCTGGGTCGCGCATCCGGATCTCGTGCCGGTCGCGATGGAAATATTTTCACAGCACTTGAAAGGTCCTCACCAGATAGATAAAAAACGGGAGGACGTGAGCGTCTCCGCCGCGGAGCTTCTGGCGGTGCCGGCGGGAGAGATCACCGAACAGGGCCTGCGGACCAACATCAACGTGGGCATCCTTTATCTGGAAGCCTGGCTGCGGGGTGTCGGCTGCGTGCCGCTTTATTATTTAATGGAAGATGCGGCTACCGCTGAAATTTCAAGAACTCAAGTGTGGCAATGGGTCAAACACAAAACCAAAATGTCGGATAGTAGGATTGTCGACGCGGAGCTTGTAAGACAAATGACCGAAAGCGAGCTTCAAAAGATCAAAGCCTCTCTGGGTGAGGACAAATACAATATGGGACAGTTTAAGCGTGCGTCTTCGATCTTCGTGGATATGATGACAAAAGAGGTGTGCCCGGACTTTTTGACACTGGTGGCTTACGACTACATAGATTAGGAGGAAACCTTACAATGGAAAAAAAACAGTTTGTCGAAAAACTAAATGCCGAGTGGAAAAATTCCCCCCGCTGGAAAGGCATCACAAGACCTTATAAGCCTGAGGACGTTTACCGGCTGAAAGGCACCATCGACCGCGGATTCACATTAGCAAAACTTGGCTCCGCGCGTCTTTGGAAACTTCTGCAGGAAGAGCCGTACGTCCATGTCTTAAGCGCCCTGACGGGCAATCAGGCCATCCAGCAGGTGAGGGCGGGACTCAAAGCCATCTATGTGAGCGGGTGGCAGGTAGCCGCGGACATGAATACTTCTCTGCGTATGTATCCCGACCAGAGTCTCTACCCTTCCGACAGCGTGCCCTATCTTTTAAAACGCATTAATAATTCCCTTCAACGCGCCGATCAGATCCACCACTTGAAAGACGACCACAGCACTTACTGGATGGCGCCGCTCGTCGCGGACGCGGAAGCGGGATTTGGCGGGCCTTTGAACGCTTTTGAAATCATGAAATACATGATCGAAGAAGGCGCGGCGGGCGTCCATTTTGAAGATCAGCTCGCATCCGTTAAAAAATGCGGACACCTGGGAGGCAAAGTGCTCGTGCCGACGAGAGAATTCATCACAAAACTCGTCGCGGCGCGCCTCGCGGCCGACGTTTCAAACGTCGACACTCTTTTGATCGCCCGTACTGACGCGGACAGCGCGTCGCTTCTGACGAGCGACATCGATCCCAATGACCAGCCATTTATTCAGAGCCAAAAAAGGACCCATGAGGGTTTTTATGAAGTGAAAGCCGGCCTTCCGCAGGCTATCGCGCGGGCGCTGGCTTACGCGCCCTATGCGGACCTTCTGTGGTTCGAGACCTCCAAGCCCAATTTAGCGCAGGCCAAGACGTTCGCTGAAGCGGTCCATAAAAAATACCCGGGGAAATTACTCGCGTACAACTGCTCGCCATCGTTCAACTGGAAGTCAAACCTGGATGAAGCGACAATCGTAAAATTTCAAAAGGAACTTGGCGCGATGGGATATAAATTTCAATTTGTGACGCTTTCCGGTTTTCACGTTCTAAACCACAGCATGTTCACGCTCGCACGGGCGTACAAAACCGACGGAATGGCCGCGTATTCAAAACTTCAGGTATCAGAATTCGAGTCTGAGGCAGCCGGCTATGAGGCGACCAAGCATCAGGAATTCGTGGGGACCGGCTATTTCGACGCGGTCACCGAGATCGCCTCCCAGGGGCTCTCCTCCACGCTCGGTATGGAAGGCTCCACCGAAAAAGAGCAGTTTGGAGAAAAAAAACGGCCTTAAATGCTGCGCTTAAAATTAATGCAATCTATCAGGAACCGTGGATAATTTTGGAATTACCGTTCCTTCTTTCATTTCAAATTTCCATTTCCAAATCGCATAGACCGCCGGATAAACAAGAAGCTCAAGAATAAACGAAGTAAAAAGTCCGCCCACCATGGGAGCGGCGATACGTTTCATCATATCAGCGCCGGTGCCTTGTGACCACATGATCGGCAAAAGACCCATGAATGCGGCCATGACAGTCATCATTTTGGGGCGGACTCTTTTCACGGCGCCATGAATAATAGCTTCTTTGAGATCTTCATAGGTTTTCATCTTTCCTTGCCTGACCCTATCGTTGTAGGCAAGATCCAAGAAAAGTAACATGAATACGCCTGTCTCGGCATCAAGCCCCATAAGTGCGATCATCCCCACCCACACAGCGATTGAAATGTTATACCCCAGAAAATAAAGAAGCCATACCGCGCCGATCAGTGAAAAAGGGACCGCAAGAAGGATGATGCCGGTTTTAATGGCTGATTTTGTATTCATGTAAAGCAGAAAGAAGATGATGAAAAATGTAAGCGGGATGACAACTTTAAGACGCTCCTTTACACGCTGCATGTTCTCGTACTGGCCGCTCCAGACAAGATAATAACCTTTCGGCAAGATCAGTTTTTTCTCGATGGCCTTTTTGGCGTCATGCACATACCCGCCGATGTCTCGTCCCGTAATGTCAATGTAGACGTAGCCTGCGAGCATCGCGTTTTCATCCCGGATCATCGAAGGCCCTTCCAAAACACGGATGTCCGCGAGCTGGGCCAGCGGGATTTGCGCTCCGGAGGGTGTAGGAACAAGCACCCGTTTTAATCTGTGGATATTGTCACGAAAGTCACGGGCATAACGGACGTTTATGGGATAACGCTCCCTCCCCTGAATCGTGGTTGTTATATTTTCACCGCCAATCGCGGACATGATGACCATTTCGGCGTCGGCCACAGAAAGACCATAGCGCGCGAGCGCTTTTCGATTTAAAACAAAATCAACGAAATAACCACCCGCTACGCGTTCCGAATAAATATTGCGGCTTCCCTTAACGTTTTTGAGAATGCCCTCTATTTGCTCGCCGATCTTTTGGATTTGCTTGAGATCTGGGCCCATGACTTTGATACCAATAGGCGTTCGGATGCCGGTCGAGAGCATATCTATGCGATTTTTGATGGGCATGGTCCAGATATTGGGGATACCAGGAAAGCGGACGGTGGCATCCATTTCATCGACCAATTCTTGATAGGTGATGTGTCTCTTGGGGAAAATCTTTTTAAAAAAATTGGCAACCGGTTCCGGCATCCAGGAAGGCATCGTCCTTGGAACCATTCGCCATTCACTTTTATGTTTCAAAATAACGGTGGTCTCCACCATTGAAAATGGGGCGGGATCCGTGGGCGTCTCCGCGCGTCCGGCCTTGCCAAAAACACGCTTCACTTCTGGAAACTCTTTAAGCATCTTGTCCTGAAGCTGCAAAACACGCTGCGCCTCCGTAACAGACATGCCGGGAAAAGCAGTCGGCATGTACAGCAGGCTTCCTTCATTAAGGGGCGGCATGAATTCCGAACCTAGCTTCAAATAAACCGGAATCGTCGTAAGAACAAGAAGGATGGCAACAATGATCGTCCCCTTTGTATGCTTCAAGACAAAATGCACGGCCGGCTCATAAATCTGAAAAAGAGTACGGCTGATGGGGTGCTTTTCTTCAGGATAATATTTTCCAACCAAAGCGCGATTGGCCGTCCAGCACAGCCATTTTGGCTTAAAATTAAAATAATCCATCCGGGTAAAAAGCATCCGCATGGCCGGGTCAAGTGTGATAGCTAAAATTGCGGCGATCGCCATGGCAAAGTTTTTGCTGTAGGCAAGCGGCTTAAAAAGACGCCCTTCCTGGTCAACCAAAGTGAATATGGGAATAAATGCGACCGCGATCACAAGAAGTGAAAAAAAAACCGAAGGCCCCACTTCTTTGAGAGCATTGAGACGTACTTCATGGTAGTCCCCAACCCGGCCTCCCGCATCCCAAAGCTGCAGCTTCTTATAGGCGTTTTCTACTTCCACAATGGCGCCATCCACCAAAATACCGATCGAAATAGCGATACCGGCCAGCGACATGATGTTGGAGGTAACGCCCATGAAATACATCGGGATGAACGCAAGCAACACCGATATAGGAATCGTCACAATGGGGATTATGGCGGATGGGATGTGCCACAAAAAAATAAGGATGACGATGCTGACGATGATCATCTCCTCAGTCAAGGTGTGCTTTAGGGTATCAATCGATTCCTTGATAAGTTCCGAGCGGTCATACGTTTCGACTATCTTGACGCCTTCGGGAAGTGTGGATTCAATCTCCTGTAGCTTTGCTTTGACACGATTGATGACATTGAGCGCGTTTTCACCGTGACGCATGATCACAATACCCCCCACCACGTCACCCTCACCATCAAGGTCCGCGACGCCGCGCCTAATCTCAGGACCGATTTCTACTTTGGCAATATGCTTTAAAAGAACAGGTGTCCCCTTCTTCGACGCTTTAACAACAATGTCTTCAATGTCCTCGACAGATTTGGCGTAACCTCTTCCCCGGACCATGTATTCGAAGCCGCTGAACTCAAGAAGCCTGCCACCCACATCATCATTGCCGTTCCGGACAGCATCGATCACTTGATTCAAAGGGATGTCGTAAGCGAGCAGCCGGTTAGGGTCGACATTCACTTGATACTGTTTTACAAAACCCCCGACCGAGGCAACCTCTGCGACGCCAGGTACCGCTTGGAGCGTATAACGCAAAAACCAGTCTTGGATGGACCGAAGCTCGGCAAGATTATGCTTGCCCGTTTTATCGACTAGCGCGTATTGATAAACCCATCCCACACTCGTGGCATCGGGACCAAGTTCCGTTTGTACTCCTTTCGGAAGTTTTGGAAGAATTTTACTTAAATATTCAAGCGTGCGGCTCCTTGCCCAATAAAGATCGGTGCCGTCCTGAAAAATTACATAGACATAGGAATATCCAAAATCGGAAAAACCCCGGACGGCCTTTACCTTCGGCGTCCCAAGCATGGCAGTCACAATGGGATAAGTCACCTGGTCTTCCATAATGTCCGGGCTTCTGTCCCAACGGGAATAAATAATGACCTGTGTGTCAGAAAGATCAGGAATGGCGTCAAGGTGGATTTCTTTCGCCGACCAGATGGCAAAAGCGATCATGGCCGCCGTGAAGGTAAGGACGAGAAACTTATTTTTGGCTGAAAACTCTATGATTTTTTCTATCATGAAAGGTCCTCAATGCTGATGATCGCTAGAACCTTTTGCAGCTGCCCGAAGCCTTGATTCAGAGTCGATGAGAAAATTCGCGGAACTAATCACTTTTTCACCTGCCGATAAACCTTTTAACACTTCATAATAACCGTCGGCGGCGTAGCCCACCTTGACCTCGCGAGGCTCAATTCTTCCCTCTCCCTTATCAATGAAAGTAAGCTGTCTCTCTCCGGTATCCAAAATAGCATCCTCCGGAATTGCAAGCCTTGTTCCCAAATCGACTTGAATGGCCACATCAACGAACATCTCGGGCTTAAGCACCTCATCTTTATTGTCTACTTCAATCCTAACCTTCAGAGTGCGGCTCATCGCATTTAAAACAGGCCCCAAGGTTTTGATCTTTCCTTCGAGTTGTATTCCGGGAAGAGCGGGTGTTGTGATTTTTGCCATTTGAGCCGGTTTCACAAGACCTGTTTCATACTCATAAATATCCGCATAAACCCAAGCTGTGTTGGATGGTAGAAGAAGATTGGAATGGTTTTCTCCTGTTTTCCGGAGTTCACTCAACTCTTCCTGGCCGATCCCTGAAAGCTTGAGCTTAAACTCAGTGGAGCGAAGAAGGGCCTCCGCGCGTTCACGCACTTCCGGAAGAGGGCTGTCCTTCAGCTTTTCTCTGGCGCGTACCGCTTCCCGGTACTCGGTGAAAAGATTATAGAGCTCAGGATCATAAGCGACCCGGCCAACCGTGCGTATCGTGAGAATCAAAGGGCGTTCTTCGACCACCGCTTTTTGAACGCCGATGAGCTGCTGTCTCTCAGAACTAATCATGACATCGCCGTGACCGGGAACCGGTCCCATCTCGTCCTTTGCCGGTGTCGGAGACGTAATATTCCGCGAAGAAGCCTCCACGCGCGTGAGCCTCATCCCGCAAATGGGGCAGTTCTCAGGCTTATTGGAAACAACGGAAGGGTGCATAGAGCATTGGTAAAGCGGCTTTTCTTTTGAGATCGTAGCCAAAGAGTGAGTGTCAGATTTCCCAGCTGATTTGAAAATAACAATCGAGAATAAAATGGTAAGGACCACGCCAAGCCAAATAAACCATTTTTTACTAGATTTCATGACAGGTCCTTTCCCACAAGCCGCTCAAGAGAAGTGAGGTAAGACCAATACTCAGAGAGCGCTTGATAATACTCAAGCTGATACCCAAGCCAGCTTCGCTCGCTGTCTATCACATCCACGAACCCTTCGGTGCCCGCCTCATAACTCTTTAGAGAAATATTCAGCATCGTTTCGGCCTGCGGCAGGGTTGAAGTTCTGTAAAGTTCAACCAGCCTCCTTAAATTCCCTGTCTTTACGATCAAGCCTTTAAGTTCCGAACGCGTCATTATTTCTATCGAGCGAAGCTCGGCCTGCGCGCCCTCTTTAGCTTTCTGGGCCGCCTCGACCATACCACCCTGTCTCCAAAACCAAAGAAACGGCACGTTGAACTTGACCATCACGATATTGTCGTCGGGTGTCTCATCCTTAAAAGTTCGACGGCTATATTGCAGCATTGTATCGGGAATGAAATCTGCCTTCGCGACGGCAAGATCCGCGTCCGTATGATTCACGTGATGGCGGGCGGCGTGAAGTTCGGGTCGGTTTTCAAAGGCGATTTTCTCGAAAGAAGCATAATCAAGGTCAATAGTGGGAAGAACCGGTTCCAAGGGCTTGGGAAGAGGTGAATCGGGCTTACGGTCCAAAAACGCGTTAAGCTCCGCCGCACGCGCTTCTTTTTCCTGCTTCAAGGTCTCAAGCATATTGATTGTTTTGTAATATTCAAGCTGGACTTTTAAAACATTGGCCTGCGAGGTCTGGTTTACCGAGTACTTGTTTTCAGTCACGACCGAAAATTGCTTCAAAAAAGAAACACTCTCCTCAAAAACCTCGATCTGCCTCCAAGCCAAAAAATAGGCATAATACGCAACTTTTACTTTTTGTATGATCTCTTTTTCCTCGGCCTTATAGAATTCTTCCTGGCGTTTTGCTTCATGGAACTGGGCCTGCGCCTTCAAAGGGAGTTTGACCGGGAAAGGAATCGTTTGGGAAATGTCATACCACGTCTCATTTTTTCCCCAAAATTCGACGCCCACCTCGGGATCTGGCAGGCTGCCTGCCGGAATGATCTTCGCTTTTTCCTCTTCCCATTTTTTCTTCGCGACGTCGATGTCGGGGTTGCTTTTTACCGCTTCCGCTAAAGTATCGGACAATGTCTCCACGGCCATAGCTTGCGGCTGGCTTTTTTGAGGCTCCGCTCGGCCCGCAGGCGCAACCATGGCAAGCGGGAGAACGATCAGCGTCATCGTCACGCAAACTTTCAAACCTTCACGTTTCATTGCTTTAAGGCTTCGGAATATCCGCTCTTTTCGATGGAACGGCTTATTTCTTTGTGCACGCGGTCAAGGTAGGCTTCGCTTTGGGCAGGTGTCAGGTTTTTTTTCACTTCGAGGATTTGGTCCGCGATCGTTTTCTCCAATAAAATCTGTAGCTTCCCAACTTCTTCAATTTTTTGGTGCACAAGCGCCTCATTCGGATTCTTTTCTTTAATGAGGTTCAAGAGGTCCAGGCGGCCTTTGCAGATTTGCATGCAAAGCTTGTCGCCATCCTTGCGGAATGAGGCGTCCATCTTATTCAAAGAAGTTTCCTGTTCGGCTGTAAGCCCAAGTGAATAATACCAGCTTTGACTCGGGTTAATGCTGCCGGGCCACATCATCATGCAAACCTTCTTGCCGCCCCAAAAACTAAAAAGTGTGACCACGGATACCAGCACTGCAAATAAAATAACTTTCTTCATACCGCACTCTCCTCTTGATTCATTTTCAAATAAGTCCCAGCCACCGAAACCGAAGGCAGTCCTTTATACTCCGGAAAACCCGAAAGGTATTGAATCGAGCTGCGCTTGGCCTGCATCTGGTTTATTACCGGTTCTTTCATGGCCGCAAAAACGCCACTCGTGCTTCCAATGATAAAAGAAAATAAAAGCGCGGCGGCGGTCTGAGAAAAATTTGGAACAGGAAACAACGACTCAAGACCTCGAAAAACCCGTTGAACCCATGGCTCCCCTTTTCTCTCAAGGACTTTTTGCCAAAAAATACGTTCAAACCCTGCTGAAGGCTCTATTGTAGAAACACCTACCTTGAGATGCCCCTGAAAAGCCTCGATCGACTTATATTCTGCTTGGCAAGCGGAACACCCTTCTAAATGGACGGTGAGTCTCTCCTTTGCCTCATCCGAAATCTCCCCATCCAACATTTGGTAGACGTATTTCTTGGAATCTCTGCATCTCATCTTTATCACCTCTCTGTTGCCTATAGATTCAACGAACCAGGGGGGGCAAAACCCCCAAAAAAACTGCACAAAATGCGGATTCGATCAAGAGTTAACGAAATTAACTCCTTCTACACATTATTAACATTAACCTTTTACGGCCTTGTAACTTGTCTGAAACTTTGGGCAGGTATACTTTTTTGTGAAAGTTCGGAAAGGAGCTTGAATCTCAAAAAATGATAAGCCATACTTTACGTCTTATGACTCTTAGGGTCTCTTTTTTTATAGCCACTTTCTTAATCCTCATATTAAGCCCATCCCTAGGGCTGTGCGCCGAAGTTTTGCCTGAAAAGGCCCTCCAGCATAAAGAGATCGCTGATAGCTACCTGCGGCAAAGGAAGACGGCCATAGCTATTACTGAGTATAAAAAAGCGCTTGAATTGGCCCCTTCTTCCACGGCTGTTTACTTTAATCTGGCGATTGCCCATTACGCGGATAAAAACTTTAGAGAAGCAGCTTTGGCCCTAGAAAAGCTGGTTTCGATTGACTGTAAGGATGTGGAGGCGCAGTACAACCTCGCATGCCTGCGCCTATCGGAGGGAAATTTGGAAAACGCTCTCTTACACCTCGAACAGGCTAAAACCTGTTGTCCGTCCGCTTCTGAATTTGCCCCGCTCATCTCAAACGCTTTTGAATTTATCGGCAAAGTCAAAACTATGGACGGCCAAGCCCAACAAGCTCTTTTTCTCCTGCTCCAACAACAGGGGCTTCCCCTCTTAAGCCAAAACTAGGCCTGCAAGGGGAAACCCGCTTATTTTTATCTCATCCGAGATATATCCAAGGTAGAAACAGGAATCCTGCCTTTTCTATACTCGTTGAACTTCCACTCTAGTGTCCGGCCGTGAAACCCGTAATTCTGCGGAAGTGCTGAAAACTCCAAAAACGACAAAGGTTTTGTCGTCGTTGTGCTCCCTGCCTCCATCCCAGCAAAAACAGGTACGGTCGTCAAAAGAGCGAGCACCAATACACTGAACAATCTGCAAATAACTCTCATATTGTTACCCTCCCTCTAAGCGTATACCAGCTCTACTAACATCATCTCTTTCTACTGATACAACGCTCCGGAAAGTGAAAACCCCCTAACTCTTTAGTTCTTTTTCGAGATTTTTTCGAAGTAATTCCTTGGCGTGGTAGATCCTTCGCTCAACTGCCTTTTCGCTAATCCCTAAAACTTGCGCGATTTCCCGGTAGGGCATCTCCTCAAACTGGTATAAAAGGATTACAGCCCTTAAGTTTTCAGGCAGTTTCTGAATTTCGGCTTGAATAAGGGTCCTTAATTCCTCTTTGTACAAAACCTCTTTCGGTGAAACAGCCTTTGGGTCGCTTATTTCCTCTTGCAAGGTTATTGTTTCACCCCCTCCATCCGCCAGCGCTTCATTAAGAGACTTATCCAAGAAACCTTTTTTTCTTGTCCGGTCGATCGAGGCGTTGACCGTCACTCTGTAAAGCCATGTCGTGAACTTGGCTTTTGGATCGAAATTTACTTTTTTTTCATAAATTTTTATAAAAACTTCCTGGGCGACATCTTCCGCCGTTTCGCGGTTTTGAACAAAGCGGTATGACAAATTAATCACATGTGTCTTATGGCGGTTAAAAAGCTCGTGAAAGGCTGATAGGTCGCCTTTCTGAAATTTATCTATAAGAAGCCAATCGTTAGAGGTCTGATTCATTTTTAAATCTTAGAACAACGAATATTCAAATCCATGGCAAACTGCGGCTGTGCCGCTAAAAGCTTTGATTCAAGATAAGACAATTTCTGCATCCAACTCTTCACGCTTTTTTTGATCAAATAGAATTTAAACTTACCCCAAAAACTTAACGCGTTATTCTGTTCCGCTTCGGAATATTTCTTGATTTCAAAACCCAAATAATCCGTGAATTGACCGAACCAGTGCGCTGAATAACGGATCCAGTCTATTCTTAAATTTTCTTTATTAAGAAGGTCGGTGATTTCGTGTTTTTTAAACGCCTGGATGTGGCCTCCATATTTTTGGCTACCATCCCATCCGGCCCGGCGCAGTCTTGCGTGCAAGACGTTTTTATCCCCTTCACAAGGAACGACCATGAAAATTATCCCTCTGTCTTTTATGACTCTTTTGGCTTCTTTGATGACGAAGCCCGGACAGGCAACATGCTCGAGCACGTCTAAAATAACCACGGCATCAAAAACCCCGTCCGGGTAGGGGAACGCCTCTTGCGCGTTGGCAACACGATAGCGGATCCGGTCATCATTTGTCCAAAAGCTCCTGGCTGTTCCAACGCGCGCCGGATCCATATCAAAGCCTTCCGCATAATCAAATGCCCCGCCGCTCCAATGCATAATGCTGCGCATACAAAACCCTTCGCCGCTTCCGATTTCTAAATAGTTACGACAGCCTCGCAGGGCCTCGATCGCATATTCAATGCGAAGATTGTGCAGCTTGAGGGCCCAGAAACTTCTTAAGTCCTCTACTTTTCTTTCCGCTATCATGTTTTTCTTTAATACCAAAGACCACTTCCCTGCTTCGCAGCTTTTATGAAAATCTGGCTCGCTGGATCCTGTCCAGGCTCTCTTCTTTGTGGGTCCGCTCATCCAGCCCGATGCGCCTAAAAAGGTCCGCGATATTCCGGAAGTTTCCATAGTCTTCTTTAAAATCGCTTTCAAACGGCAGATCTTCAAAGGGAGGGTTCTCCTTCACAAACTCCATGTACTCGTGTTCGGCGTGGTCCTCGAAGTCCGCGTTCATCGCATAACTCCATGAAGGCTTTATCACGTACAGCAGCCAGCTGATGTGATAGTAAAAGAAGGCCAAAAACTGCGGCACGATCCTATACAGAAAAAAATTCTCCCTGATTTTATTCTTCTGGACCATTTCCTCCAGGATAAGAAGATGCCATTGTTCGTTGTCCTGCTGATGACGGCTCTCTCTCACAAAATCAAATATCCTTCTGGCAAAATGCGGCTCGCCGTACGTGTGCGTCATCGCAATATAAGCCACGTGCTCCCAGGCCTGGTACGGCACGCGCGCGATGACTTCAAGGACCTTGAATTTCGAAAGTGAGCGCTTCCTTCCGTAAAATAGGTCCATCATCACAAAAAGAAACAGCCCCAAAAGACCGTAGCGCCTCCGCGGCGCCGACAGAGTCTTTACCTGTTCCTTTTTTAAATCCGCGTTTTGGACTGGCCCGCTCATAGCTTAGTTTCTTCGGTTGATTTTTGTTTAAATGGAAGGTACAAGAGTGGCCGCGTGAATGGCGGCTGTGTCGCGCCGCGCGGATAGAATCGAAAGGGCCGGAGTTTGCCGCAAGTCCCAGGTCCATCCGGCTTGTTTCAATGTCCAGATCAGCCATTTGCTGGGATCCCAGTGGAACCATCGTATGCCGTTTCGGTAGTCATTGGGGAAACGGTGGTGAAAATTGTGATAGCCCTCGCCATTGGTAAGCACAGCCCCGAGCCAATGGTCTTTCGCAGTGGAATTGGCGTCATAATTCATGCTGCCGAACGTGTGCGCGAACGAGTTGATGAAAAAAGCCGAGTTGAATACAATAAAAAGCCGCACGCTCACCGCGAGCAGCGCCGCCCCAAGCCAATGTCCCAAGAACCCGCCTATTAAAATCGGGACCGCGACTCCTGAGACCAGCGACCATAAAAGGTAATATTCATGCTGATGCATGACGAGGCGGCTTTTCTGAAGGTCCTTTACGTTTTCATAGGAAATCGGTTGTTTCCACGTGAGAATCCATCCGACATGGGCATACCAGAAGCCGTAACGGATATTGTAAGGGTCGCGCTCAGTGTCGACAAACTGGTGATGCCAGCGATGCTGGGACGACCACTTTAACGCCGACTGCTCGAACGCCGCCGCGCCGAAAAAAAGGGCGAGAAAACGGACGACTACGTTGGCCTTGAAAGTACTATGCGAAAAAAATCTGTGGTAACCCACTGTGATCGAAAAAGATGTCGCCAGCACGTAAAACGCAAAAAGCGCCCATTCCGCCGGCGAGACGCCAAAATGAATAATATAAAGCGGAAGCGCCACGACGGTAAGCAGCGTGATCGAGGCAAGAAACCCGATGCTGCCCCAACGGGTCTTTCGCCTCCGTGAGAAAAGCTGTGTTGCCTGATTTGTCGGGTTTAAAATGGGCATTGCGTCTCCGGAGGAAAATTGATGGATGAATGGACATAGTTTAACATATCATCGGAGTAAAATATCTCTTTCTTTGTCTCCAAGTTCACACCATTTTCCAACGGGCAAATCCCCAAGCGGAAGACCGCTGACGCCGACCCGAATGAGCCTTAAGGTAGGCAGCCCCGCGACGGCGGTCATTTTTCGAACCTGACGGTTTTTTCCTTCGATCAATGTTATTTCGATCCAGCTCGTCGGCACGGACAAACGAAAACGGATCGGGATGCTGCGCGGCGGGTAACCGGGATCTGTCAGGAGCCGCGCCTTGCACGGCCTTGTTTTTCGCCCTTGGGTAAAGACGCCTTTTCGTAAGACAGCCACCGCCTCTTCGGTCGCGATGCCTTCCACCTGCGCGTGATACGTGCGCTCATGGGAATAGCGCGGATGAAGCAGCCAGTCGTTCCATTCCCTTTCATCGCTCAAAAGCAGCAGGCCTTCACTGTCCCAGTCCAGGCGGCCGATCGGGTAAACGTATTGGGGAAATCCGAATTCGGCCAACGTCACGTGATTCGGCGTTTCTTTGGTGAATTGGGAGAGAACACCGTAAGGTTTGTTAAAGGCCAGGAGCATTCATTGAGTCCCAGGGTATTCGGCGATTTCCGAAAGAAAAATATCCCCCAGATCCTGGAGCTTCTTCTCCCCTACGCCGGTAATATTCCTGAATGCCTTCTTGTCTTTGGGCAGGTCGCGTGCCATCTGGCGGAGAGAAACATCCGAAAAAACGATGTAGGCCGGGACATTGCGTTCGTCAGCCAGTCTTTTACGCAGCTGCCTGAGCCGCTCAAAAAGTGTTTCGTCACAAACAATCTCACCTCGCTGGGATCTGGGCTGAAAGGACCGCGAACCGGACGGGGATCCGACGGCGGGAACGAGCGGCTCCGTCAGTGAAATAGACCTATTCTCGGTCAAGACCAGGCGCCCCTCTGCCGTGAGTTCGAGAACGCTGAACTTTTCCGCTCTCTGCGTCAAAAGCTCCAACCGCACGAGCTCGCGGCCGATCTGTAGCCACGCCGGACGGCCGTATTCCTTTCCGATGCCGTAGGTCAAAAGCTCATCATGCCGCCACTTCCTGATCTTTTCGGTAGCGGCGCCGGTCAGGATCTCGACCACGTGGTTTAACCCCACGGAGAAACCGCTTTTTTCCTTGATGTGGAAGACACACGAGAGAAATTTCCGCGCGGCGATCGTGCCGTCGAACTTTTCGCGAGGGGAAAGGCAATTGTCGCACGCGCCGCATTCTTTCGGACTAAATTTTTCCCCGAAATATTCCAAGAGCGCTGCCCGCCGGCAGGTAGAATTCTCGGCGTAGTGCACAATTTGTCTCAACTGCGCGCGCGCCAGCTCCTGCTCTCTGGGATCGGATTTTTGCTCAATGAAAAGCGAATACTTGACCGTATCCCCCGCGCCAAAAAGAAGCACGCACTCGGCGGGCAATCCATCCCTTCCCGCGCGGCCGGTCTCCTGGTAATAGCCTTCGATGTTCTTGGGCAGGTCATAATGAATGACAAAGCGGACGTTTGGCTTATGAATACCCATCCCGAACGCCACCGTCGCGCACACCACACGCGCTTCATCGCGCAGGAAAAGATCCTGATTTCTGGTCCGCTCGTCCGAGCCCAGACCCGCATGGTAGGGACGCGAACGAATGCCGTCGTCATTCAATTTTTCGGACACAGCCTCAGCTGTTTTTCTGCTTTGACAGTAGATGATGCCACTATCGGCGGGATGGTCTCTTAAGTATTCGAGGACCTGCGCGTAGGCTTTGTTCTTTTGGAGTACGCGGTACATAAGGTTCGGGCGGTTAAAGCTGGCGACATACACGGCCGGATCTTTTAAACGAAGCTGGCGAACGATGTCTTCGCGAACACGCCCCGTCGCGGTAGCCGTGAGCGCCAGGATCGGCACCCCGGGAAGTATATCCCTGAGCTCCGCCAGCCGGCGGTACTCGGGCCTAAAATCATGCCCCCACTCACTGATGCAGTGCGCCTCGTCAACCGCGACCAGATCCACGCCCAAACGTTTGACGCTGTTCAAAAATCCCGGGAGTATGAGCCGCTCGGGCGCCACATATAAAAGTCGGTAATCCCCTTTTTCGAGCTTGCCAAAACGCCTCCGGGATTCTTCGGCGTCCAAAGAGGAGTTTAAAAATGTCGCGGGAATCCCGGCCGCGTCCATCGCGTCGACCTGGTCTTTCATGAGGGAAATAAGCGGCGACACGACAAGGGTCAAACCCGCCCGCACGAGCGCGGGCAGCTGATAGCAGAGGGACTTTCCGCCGCCCGTTGGCAATAGCGCGAATACATCACGCCCGGCGAGAGAATCCTCCATGATCTCTTTTTGCAGGGTTCGAAAAGAGTCGAAACCGAAAGAGTGTTTGAGGATAACCGACAGATCGCGCGATTTCATTGGGCTTCCAATTAAGCTTTACCGAAAGCTGCGAGCAGTTCATTATTTGTGGGATATTTTTGAAAGAGGCCCACGAGTGTGCGCGCCGCTTCCACAGGTCCCTGCTCCAGTAATTTTCTACGAAGTTTCCGGACCGGTTCAAGTTCACCGGGCGCGAACAAAAGTTCTTCCTTACGGGTGCCGCTTTTAGAGATATCGATGGCGGGGTAGATCCTATGGCTTGAGATATCGCGTGAGAGGACTATCTCCATATTACCCGTGCCTTTAAATTCCTCGAAAATAACCTCGTCCATGCGGCTGCCCGTTTGTATAAGAATAGCCGCCAGTATCGACAAAGAACCGCCGTTCTCTATCTTTCGCGCGGTCCCGAAAATGCGCCTCGGCACCTCGAGCCCTCGGGCATCCACGCCGCCGGAGAGTGTGCGGCCGCTCGACTGTCTCTGGGCGTTATGCACGCGAGAGAGACGTGTAAGCGAATCGATGACGATCATGACATTTTGCCCGGCACTTGCTTCACGCACGGCCTGCTTCATGAGCGTATCCGCCATGTGGATATGGTGGTCATAGGTTTCATCGGAGGAGGATGAACGTACATCGGCCGCGACACTTCGCTTAAAGTCCGTCACCTCTTCCGGTCTTTCGTTTACAAGGAGACAATAAAGCCTCATGGACGGCTGGCTTTTGGCCACCGCCTGGCAGATATGTTTCAAAAATGTCGTCTTGCCGGAACCGGGCGACGCCACGATAAGCCCACGCTGGCCCATTCCTATCGGACAAACGAGATCTATCGCCCGCATCGTAAATTCCTTGCTTCCGTCCTCCAGCCGAATACGCGGCGACGGGTCTACAGCCACGCCGTTATAAAACCTGCTTTCAGTTTCATCCATTCTTCGAGCTACATTGTTCAATTTGTTTTTCTTTCTGTTAGTTTTAAAGGGTGTCGGGGTAGATATCCGGAAAAACGACTAATAGATTTTTCTTCGGGTCACGCGTTTTCGATGTTCGTGATCTTCGCGATGGAGGGCCAGTTGGGGCTTGTGGAGATCTCGCCACTTACCCGGATGCGCCGGTTCAGCCTTTGACCTTTTCAGGAATGCGCATCCCGTAAAATGACTTCCAGACAAAGAATAGTCCCACGAGTAAAAAGGCAATTCCGCAAAAACGAGTCGTCGCCGGGTTCATCTTGATCGCGATCTCAACGGCAAGCATGCCGAAGAGGGTCGAAAATTTGATGATCGGGTTAAGAGATACGGAGGTCGTGTCCTTGAAGGGATCCCCCACGGTGTCGCCGATAACGGTCGCGGCATGAAGAGGGGTATTCTTTTCCCCTAAGTCGACCTCGACGAGCTTCTTGGCGTTGTCCCAGGAACCACCCGCGTTGGCCATATACATCGCCTGAAAAAGCCCGAAGACGGCGATCGCCATGAGATAGGCGATGAAGAAATATGGGTCGAAGAGCGCGAAAGCAAGCGTGAACGAGAGAAGGCCGAGGAAAATATTCCACATTCCTTTTTGAGCATACTCGGTGCAGATCCGAACAACAGTAATGGAATCCTCGCGCTTGGCCTCTTTCTTGTCGAGGTCCATGTTCTTTTTGATGTATTCGACGGCAGAGTAGGCCCCGGTGGTGACGGCCTGGATCGAAGCCCCGGAAAACCAGTAGATCACCGCTCCCCCGCAAAGGAATCCGAGCAGGATCGGTGACGCTGTGAGCGAAAGTTTTTGATGCAAGAGGACCTCTCCAATATTCTCTGGAACCAATCCGCCCGCCGCGGCGGCGATGGCCCCGGCATGGAGATGTTCCTGGAGAAGAAGGATGATGGAAAAGATCATCGTCGTGGCTCCCGCGACAGCCGTCGCGATGAGAACAGGCTTTGCTGTGGCCTTAAAAGTGTTGCCGGCCGAGTCGTTGGCCTCAAGATAGTGCTTGCCTGTTTTGAAGTCGGGTTTGAAGCCGAAGGAGTCCTCGACCTCCTTGTGGATCCCGGGGATCGACTCCATCTGGGACAATTCGAAGATCGACTGCGCGTTGTCCGTCACGGGGCCGTAGGAGTCCACCGCGATGTTCACCGGGCCCATGCAAAGAAAGCCGTAAGCAACAAGACCAAAAGCGAAGACCGAGGCGTGAGGCATGATGTTTTGAAGCCCCATTCCTGATATTAGATAAGCCGCGAACATAAGACTCGCGATGAGAATGCCTTTCCAAAAAGCCGAAAAGTAACCTGCCACGAGACCCGAGAGGATTGTCAGCGATGCCCCTCCCTCGCGCGAAGCCGTCACGATCTCTTGAACGTGCTTGGAGTGTGAAGAGGTGAAAATTTTGGTAAACTCCGGAATAAGGAAAGCTCCCAAAGTCCCGCAGGTGATGATCGAAGCGAGCTTCCACCAAAGCGTCGGGTCAGGCAGGTCGCCGACAAGAAGATAAGACATCCCGTAAGAAGTAGAAATGCAGAGCACCGACGCGATCATGATGAGGCGCGTCAGGGGTTCCTCGAAATTGAATTCCTTCACGTTCTTATACTTGCTCTCGGAGATGGCTTTGTTGATGAAATAGGAAACGCCCGACATAAAATCCATCAAAAAGCGCATGGCGAATATCCAAACGATAAGTTTGGCCTGAAGCATCGGATCTTTCACCGCGAGTGTGATAAACGAGATAAGCGCGACGCCGGTGACGCCGTAAGTCTCGAAACCGTCGGCAGTCGGCCCCACCGAGTCGCCGGCATTGTCTCCCGCGCAGTCGGCGATAACGCCCGGATTGCGTGGATCGTCTTCTTTGACCTTAAAAACGATCTTCATAAGATCCGAGCCGATATCAGCTATCTTGGTGAAAATACCGCCTGCGATGCGGAGAACGCTCGCTCCAAGCGATTCGCCGATGGCAAACCCCAGGAAACAGTAGCCAACAATATCACGGGGCACGAAGAGCAAAATGGTCACCATCATAACAAGCTCGACGGAGATCAAGAAAAGCCCGACGGACATTCCCGCCCGCAAGGGGATATTGACAACATCCCAGGGTACGCCGCGCAGAGAGGCAAAAGCGGTCCGAGCGTTTGCATACGTATTCACGCGGATCCCATAAAAAGCGACGAGCGTCGCGCCCCCCATTCCGATGACCGAGAAAAAGAGAATGAGCCCCAGGGTCTTCAGGGACTCCCCTTGGAGCCCCACGAAATAGTAACTCATCGCCAGGGCGATGATCCCAAAGAGCATCACGAGGAATTTCGCCTGCTGCTTTAAGTAGGTCGTGCATGTTTGGAAGATCGTTTCCGCCACGTCGAGCATGGATTGGTGGGAAGGAAGAGCCTTGATCGCAAAAAACTGAAAGAGGGACAGTCCCACCGTTCCGAGAATCACGAACGCCCCATAAAAGAGGATCTGGAAACCCGTGAGCCCTCCAAATAGCTCGAAGCGTCCTTCGTGGAGATCCGGGATCTTGAGATCCGCTTCGCTGGCGAAAGCGATCCCTTGCAGCATAAAAGACATGGCGACAACGGTGAGATGACGGAAAAAGTTCTTCATATACCCCCAAATAAAATTGATAGTTATTATATGTATATTTTGTCTGGACGGGCTCTATGCTAACGCAGCCAAGAAAAAATTGCCAGAATTTCTACGTTAACGAGTTTAAATTAGACTAGCTGCCGATTTGAATTTATCAATAGCGGCATTAGGGTCAAAATTATCTCCCCAAATTTTTTTGCCTTTGTGTTTCAAAAACTGTATTACATGATCTCGAAATTCCCGTGATTTGTCAGAATGAATACTACTTTTCAAGGCTCGACCCCAAAATGCAATAATTTTTTCCCAACCTATCTTGTGTTTTTTAAACACGTGCGCGACATCCATCTCGTCTAATTCAAGATATCGGGCCATTTTACCTATACTCCAATGCTCAGGCGACATTACTCGAACCTCAATTTTTCCTATTTGTTTATACAGTGTAGAGGATTCTTTATAGTCCAAGAACGATATCTGACTCCACCCTTGAATACTTTCTGAGTATTGAGCGGGTATATTGAGTTTCTTGGATGTTTCTTGGATCGCAAATTCTATCTCCTGAATCATCTTTTCAGATGGTTTATCAAGTGAGGAAAATTCAATCTCGAAATCAATATCCATGCTAGGCCTGATATTCCCCAGAATGATCCCTGCCATAGCTCCGGTAATTATTACTTTGATGGGTTGGTCTGTTCTTTTGCTTAATTCTGAAAAAAATTGATCTACAAAATTCATGCCGATCGCTGTTCCGTTTTTCTGAGTCGAGAAAGAATGGCGCTAATTTCCTCATCAGAGAAAGTCTTCTTTAAGTTACACCAAGAAAGATGCGCGGACTTTTTTGATGCATAAGCCCCTTTCTTCTTTCCTGTCAGATCGGAGATAAGCTTAACCGCTGATTTCAACCGCTCAGGGGCCTTCTTATTATTCACAACACAGGAGATCGCCTTCTCTATATTATTTCTCTTAAAAAAATCCTTCTTGTTGATCTCTAAGGGTTGGCTCCCCTTGATTAAAGCATCAATAGAAACGTCCAAAGCAGCGGCTATATGTAAAAGAGTGGACACCTTAAAATCTCGGCCCTTCTCTATCTTGGAAAGATTAGGCTGTGGCACACCCGCTCTTAAGGCAAGCTCCTTCTGAGAAAGCCCTCTTTCAATACGCGCTAAATAGATGGCCTGTGCGAACAGGTTCATATTATAAATATAGCATATATACTATATATTTCAATAAATAAAATAATTGCCTCAATAACCCCGACGCCCCCGCTTGGATGGTTCTGGGGTTATTTTCCTCGAAGATCATGCTGGCTATTTGCTGGGCTCTTTCTAGTTTTTCTTTGCCGTGTTTTTCTTCGAGGTCTTTTAGGGCTTTCTTGAGGTCTTGTGGGTTATAGAGGGGAACGCTTATGGGACTGAAGCCTTGGAGGGCTTGCGCTTGGGAGATGATGTTCATGGCAAGAGCGCCAGCAAGAAGCTAATCGCCTTGATGCCAATCAGGATCTAAATCTTGAGAAAGACCTGTACCTTGGCTAAGGGATACACATTCTGTCACGGAGATTTCCTTTTTGAAATCTTCAACAGGCCATAGAACGATGCGTTGACCATCCTGGCCATAAGGTTTGGACAGATAGTAATATTTACCATCTTTTGATATTTTAGGAAAAGCGAGTGTTAAAATTTCTACGTCCTGAAGTTTTGTTACTTTTCCTGTTTCTAGATCCATTCTGAAAAAAGAGCCGAATTTCTTATTGATTTGATGTCCTTGCTCATCCCTGTTGGTCTCATAAATAATATGTTTTCCATCAGGTAACCAAATTTGACTCAAACCATGCTTATTAATATGTCTTAAATTAGTTCCGTCTGAGTTGAGAATGTAAATTCCTATTTTCTCTGGATCCGGATGGTCAATACAAACCATTACTTGGCTCCCATCGGGGGAATAAACAATGCCCCCAAAATGGGTGCCTTGACCAAAATCTAAAAAAAGTTTGTCCTCATTCGTCAATAAATCCAATTCTCTTAAAATTCCCTTTCTTTCTTCTTTTATCCTAATCGAATACAAAATCTTTTTTCCATCGGGGGACCATCTCAACTTGGCGGGTCTTTTGCCAAGATCGATTAAATCCTTCTGGTGCCCATCTTCATCTAGGAGAACAATACCATTGCCTGTGGTAGCTGCGATAGTTTTGCCATCCGGAGAGAAAACAGGAGATGTAAGCTTTTTACCCAAAAGCATCATCTTACCGTCTTTTAAAAGATACGCTGCCCATCCTACCTTGGGATCTCTCAAAGAGTAAAAAACGAACTTACCTTTCACAGGCGGATTTTGAGCCTGAGCGCAGGAAGTAAGCGTGAACAAGATGACTAAGGTAAGAAAAAGAACTATTTTTTTCATCCAGTGGAGCCTCTTTCTTGCAGATACTTGTTAACAAGCGCCTGACTAAAGGACACAGGTACGTTTGTCAGGTCGAGTCTTTGTAGATTGACGCTTTGGTTCAGGATATTCAACGCCAAAGTAGCAGCGTTTAACCGAAGCTGTCTTGTGGCCTCGGGCGCAAAGTCAAAGTGATGTTGGAAGAAGCTTCCTAAATCTGTTGAGGTTGTTTGGTTAAACTGCTGCAATGTTGTCTGCAAGTCCGCAGAAGCATCTTGCTGTAAGGTGTTAACCGAGGAGGTTACCGTACTTGCCATAAAATTCCTTAGGCTCTCCATGTCTTGGGTGGTAAAGCTTTGGCTTTCGCCCTTTAGAATCTTTCCAAGAAGATAAACCTGATAGTCGGCGCTGGCTGTGGAGGCAGGCCTTGTGGCAATTTCTCTGTAGCGAAACTCAAGGTTGGAATATTCACCGGATTCAAGGCCGACTGGTTTAATCTTAAACCCAACCCAATTTCCATCGCTATTGGCTTCTATAAAGGAACTGACGGCAAACTTTGTTCCGAGCTGGCTTGAGGTAGCGTAACTTTCGTAGCCGAACTGTGTCGCCCCTTTGCTGTTAAGAAGTGAGTCTATCGAGCCTGTTAAATTGGAATAAACACCATATTTTTGGGTGATATCGTTACTTGATCCTGAGCTTGCTTGGAAGTAGATTCTTGAGCCAAGAGTGCCTGTTAACTTCATAATACCATCCGCGAGATTATCTGAAAGTCGATAAGGGCTATAAGAAATCTTGCCTAGCGGGTCAATATTCCAACCATCTATGCGTGGACTTAAAGGATCATCTTGGAACTCTTTGCCCGCCTGAACACGGACCTTTGTTTCGATTTGGCCTTGTAGTGTCGTAGCGATTATTTTCTTTTCAACATCTACGGGTGTCAGATCACCTGTGAAAGCGGTGCTGGGTGCAACTTGCTTCAGCTTTTGAAGGCTTGTTGCAAATGTATCGGTAATACCAGGCTCCACACTCTCATATTGTTCAATCTCACTTACCATCGTATCCAGCTTTTGCTGAGAACCCACAATATCGACCTGAACCGGTGTGGTTCCCGTCTGATATTGCACGACTTTAACAACATTGCCGTTTTGTACTGTTGTAACCGTTCCTGATTTTGGATCAATGATTTCCCCGTCTTTCAAGCCTTGGCCCCAGTCGTAGTTGTAGATCTGAAGCCCCACAAATGGATCGCTCGAGGACAGGCCGAAGAGATAGTCTCCCTGTTCGTTAAAAGATCCTATTTCAGTGACGACGCCGTTCCTGACTCTTGAAACATTAATGGTGCCGTTAATTTCCTCCTAGCGGAAGCCGTCTGTCATGATGAATTTGCCTGTGACAGGATCAATGGAGTATTGGGCATCAGTCTCCGTGATGTTTCCATACTGCCTTCCGATGATGTTGTCGTTTGAAGGGTTGAGCCTGATTTT